>Ga0302193_10000562_pt1 | contig 33728 bp, 28 predicted proteins | sample II_Bog_E3_3_FD_200228 | JGI IMG/M metagenome (GOLD analysis project Ga0302193, IMG submission 200228) | Peat permafrost microbial communities from Stordalen Mire near Abisko, Sweden - II_Bog_E3_3 | ecosystem: Environmental > Terrestrial > Soil > Wetlands > Peat | place: Sweden: Abisko...
TTTCCACAACTGGCCTCTCAAGGACGGCGGATTAAAGCGGCTCATCAACACCAAAGCCTGATCACGGTCGGCTGAGAACACTGGGCTGGGATGCTACATGTATTTCTGGCGGCCTACACTAGCAGCCGGTACCGGGCTTGCCCGGATACGGCTGCTTGTGCCCCGCACGGTCGCTCAATCCAGCCAGGGCACCAACGGTGCTAGAATTCAATCCCCTCCTGCGCCCCGATCCCGGCCTTGAAAGGATGCTTGATCTCTTTCATCTCGGTGACCAGATCCGCGATTGCCACCAGCGCCTCCGGGGCCCCCCGCCCGGTGATCACCACGTGCAGGTCCGCCCGCTTCTGCCCCAGGCCCGCCAGCACTTCCTCCACCGGCAGGTAGCCGTGGGCCAGGACGATGTCGAGTTCGTCCAGCAGCAGGAATCCCAGCTCGGGGTCGGCCATGCGCTCCAGGGCCAATTCCCAGCCGGCCCGGGCATGGTCCATGTCCCGCTGCCGGTCCTGGGTGTTCCAGGTGAAGCCCTCGCCGCACCGGTCCCAGCTGAGCAGGGGCGAGCGGAGCAGTTCCTCGGCCGTGGCCATATCGCCCTTGATGAACTGCACCACGGCGCACTTCATGCCGTGGCCCAGGGCCCGGAGCAGCATGCCCAGGGCGGCGGTGGTCTTGCCCTTGCCGTTGCCGGTGTGGACGATGATCAGGCCCTTTTCGCCGGTGGCCCGGGCCACCTTGGCATCCATGACTTTCTTCAGCTTCCCCATCTGGCGATGGTGGGTTTCGGGGTCGGTCATGACGGCAGCTCCAGGATGAGGCTCTCGGCCATCCGGGCCTGCACCCGGAACACGGCGTGGATCAGCTCGGGGGTGAGGACCTGTTCCGGGGGGCCGAAGCCCACCAGGGCGCCCTGGTCCAGCACCAGGACCCGGTCGAAGCAGAAGGCCGTGCGCAGATCATGCAGGCTCACCAGCAGGGTGGCCCCCCCGGTGGTCAGGCCCTTGGCCAGCTTGAGCACCTCCAGGCCATGGCGGACGTCCAGGCTGGCGGTGGGTTCGTCCCACAGCTGGAGCGGGGCGCCGGTGGCCAGGGCCCGGGCCAGGAACACCCGCCGGCGCTCGCCGCCGCTGAGCTGGGTGATGGGCCGATCCCGCAGGTGGCCGATGTCCAGGGCCGCCAGGGCGGCCTCCACTCCGCGGCCGTCGTCGCCCCAGGCGTGCCGGCCCTGGGCCACCACCTCGTGGACCGGGAAGGCGAATTCCGCCTGGCTCTCCTGGCCCAGCCAGGCCATGGCCCGGCCCCGCTCCAGGAAGGGGATCCGGGCCAGTTCCCGGCCATTCCACTGGATCCGGCCCTGGGCCGGCAGCAGTCCGGCCAGCACCTGCAGCAGGGTGGATTTGCCGGCGCCGTTGGGGCCCACCACCGCCACCAGCAGGCCCGGTTCCAGGCTCAGGGACAGGTCCCGCAGCCGGGTGCCCAGGGTCAGGCCCTGGGCCGCGAGGACGGATCCCCCGGTCAGCATGGCCGCCGCCGCAGCATCCAGAGCAGGAAGGGGCCGCCCAGCAGGGCGGTCATCACCCCCAGCCGCACGCCGCCGGGCAGGAACCGGGTGGGCAGGTCGCACAGCAGCACCAGGGACGCTCCGCCCAGCATGGACAGGGGCAGCAGCCGGCGGTGGTCGGGGCCGAACGCCAGCCGAAGCAGGTGGGGCACCACCAGGCCGACGAAGCCCACGACCCCGCCCACCGCCGTGGCCAGGGCGGTGAGGATGGTGGAGAGGCCGATGAGCTGCCAGCGCAGCCGCTTGACGTCCACCCCCAGGCTCTGGGCCGAGGGTTCGCCCAGGCTGAGCAGGTTCATGGGCCGGCCCAGGGGCAGCATCAGGGCGCAGCCCAGGAGGATGGGCGGCAGGCCGATCCACACGTGCTCCCAGGTGCGGTTCTCGATGCCGCCCATGAGCCAGAACAGAATCTGGCCGCTGACCTGGAACTGGCCGGCGGAAAGGGCCAGCAGGAAGCTGGTGCCGGCTCCGAAAATGGCGTTCAGGGCCACCCCGGACAGCAGCAGGTGCTCGGGGCTGGCGCCCCGGCGGGCCAGCAGGACCACGGCCCCGGTGGCCAGGAAGGCGCCGAGGATGGAGGCCCCGGGCACGGTCCAGATGCTCACCGCGGCTCCGCCCAGGGTCAGGGCCGCCACCGCTCCCAGCGCCCCGCCGGCGCTGACTCCCAGCAGCCCGGGGCTGGCCAGGGCGTTGCGGAAGAAGGCCTGCATGGCCACCCCCGAAGCGGCCAGGCCGGCCCCAACCGCAATGCCCACCAGGGTGCGGGGCAGCCGGATGTCCCAGACCACCGTGCGGGCCAGATCATCGCCATGGCCGGCCAGGGCCCGGAGCACTTCCATGGGCTTCAGATTCAGGTCCCCCAGCGCCAGGGACGCCAGCACCGCCGCCAGCAGGAGCAGGCTCAGGGCGGCCATGGCCCCGAAGGTGCGCCCCTTCACCGGAACAGCTCGGGGTGCAGGGCCCTTGCCAGGCGCTCGTAGCCGTCCAGCCTGGCCTGGCTGGTGGCGGCCATGAGCGCGGAGGGCAGCTCCACCACCCGGCCCTGGCGCAGGGCCGCCATGAACTTGTATGGGGGCAGGTCCTTGAGCCGGGCCTGGACGTCCATGCCCTCCTCCCCGGGAGCCACCAGGACATCCACCTTCCAGGTGAGGACCTTCTCGCTGGGAGTGGGCACATGGCCCTTCAGGCCCGCTTCGGCGGCCACGTTCAGGGCGCCGGCATGGTCGCAGAGATCCTGGAAGGTGGTGCCGGCGCCGGCGGTGAAGGGATAGAAGCCGACCGCCAGCACCCGCACCGGCTTGCAGCCCTTCAGCCGCAGCGCCAAGGCAAGGGCCCGGGCCTGCCAGTCGCCGATGACCTGCTCCGCCCGCTCCGGGCGGCCCAGGGCCTGGCCCAGCCGCCTGGCGTTGGCAAACAGGTCCTCCAGGGTCTCGAAGTGCTCCACCAACAGGAGGTTCACCTTGGCCCGCCGGAGCAGGGCCACGGTTTCCGCCGGGGTGTAGGAGGCCACCAGCACCAGGTCGGGCCGGAACCGGAGCACATCCTCGGCCCCGCCGGTCCGCAGGCAGGGGAAGCTGCCGGCGGCCTTGGCGGAGGGGCTGTAGCGCACATCCCGGGCCAGATGGCTGAGGGCGGCGATCTGGCCCGGGGCGGCAATGGCCATCAACAAGTCATCGGTACCCACGGTCTGGCTCACCACCCGCGTGGGGTTGCCCGCCCAAACGAGGGCGGGAAGGGCGAGCAGGAGGAGCAGCAGAACCCGTCTCATCGGATTGTCCAGGAAACCGCACCCTTTAGGGCAGGGAGGAATGGATGCTTGACACCTCTTCGTGTTGGCGAAAAAATAGCGAAATGAGACGTACTGGCTCCTTCAAACTCTCCACGGCCCCTCAACAATGCGAGGCGTTTTCGGTCCTGGCGCGGCTCTTTTCTGACGCTTGCAATGAAATGGTTCCGTTCGTCCAGGACCATCGCTGCTGGAACCGGGTCGCGCTCCACCACTTGGTCTACTACCGTGTGCGGGAGGCTTTCCCCGCCCTCGGCAGCCAGATGGTCTGCCAGGCCGTCCATCGGGTGGCCGATGCCTACCAGGCGCTTCGAGCCAGGGAGGGCATGCCCAAGGACGAGCCGGTCCCTGCGCTCATCTTCACGCCGTCTTCGGTCAACTTTGATCACCGTACCTACTCGATCAAGGGAGATGCCTTTTCGTTGTTCACCCCCATGGGCCGGGCCACGGTGGGGTTCGCCTGCGGCGCGCGCCAGAAGGCGTTGCTGGCCACAGGCAAGCCGAAGGAAGCCCGGCTCACCACCCGCAATGGAATCTGGTATTTGAATCTGGTGTTCGACCTCCCCGATCCTGCGCCCCTTCCGAGCAGTCTTGCCCTGGGCCTGGATATCGGGGAAAACAACCTCGCTGCCACCAGCAACGGGAAGGTCTTTGGTGGCGGAAAACTCCGGCATGACCGGAATCGCTACCTTGCCAAGCGCCGCCGTCTCCAGTCCAACGGTAGTCGTGCTTCCAAACGGAAGCTGAAGGCTATCTCCGGCAAAGAAAGGCGGCATGTCCGTCACGTCAACCATGAGGTCAGTAAAGCGATCGTCGCTCAAGCCCTGCAGGCCGGGGTCTCCACCCTCCGCATGGAGGATCTTACCCACATCCGGGCCCGTATCCGGGCCGGGATCCGGGTGAGGACGCGACTGCATCGCTGGGCCTTTCGCCAGCTTCAGGACTTCGTCCAATACAAGGCCGAAGGCGCAGGGCTCAAGGTTGAATACGTGGAACCGGCCTTCACCTCCCAGACCTGCAACGTCTGCGGGGGCCTTGGAAAACGGGTGAAGCATCGCTTTACCTGTTCCTGTGGGAACCTGGCACACAGCGACGTCAATGCGAGTCGGAACATAGCCAGGTTTGCCGGACTTTTCAATTCGGCAAGGGGCGCTGTAAACCGTCCTGTATTCGCGCATGGGATTCGTCCTTGTGCAGTGGAAAGCTCCTTCTTCCGGCAACGCCGGCGTTGCCGGAAGTCTAAGGACCTTTAGGAAGGGGTTGTTTACGCTAGGACCATTACCATGAAATCCCTTTCCGGACTGGAGATTAGAACCGGTAGCGCCCCTCGAGGGTGACGGTGGCGGACTGGGCCGGGTAGCCAAAGCTCAGGGAGGCGTCGTTCTGGAATTCCCGGGTTCCGGCCTGCCATTGGGCCAGGGAGGTCTTGGGCTGCATCAGGTTGTCGCCGCGCAGGGTGAAGCTGAGGTCCTTGCGGGCGGCCCAGGCGGCGGAGAGGCTCAGGTCATTGTAATGTTCATTGAAGGGTAGGCCGGGTTCCGCGCCGTACACGTACCTCGGCCCAGTCCAGGACCAGCGCCCTTCCAGCCGGAAGTCGCCCAGGATCCGGAACGCGTTGGCGCCCAGGGTGGTGAAGGGACGGTTCAGGACGGCGCTGCTGCTGAGTTCCTGCCCGGCGGGGGCCAGCAGGTCCCGGGCTTCCTGGTTGCGGATGAAGCCCCCCGCGCCCCAACTGCCAGTCTCGTACCCCGCCTTGAATTCCACCGACTGGATGCGGATCTGGGATCCGTTCTGGAAATCGTAGGCATTGCTGGCCAGATCGAAGTAGTTGAGGTTGGCGAACAGGGTCCGGGAAAGCACCAGCCCCGCCTGCCAGGGACCGGCGGCGTAGCCCAGGCCCGCCTGGGCCGAACGGCTCTTCTCGTTCTGCAGGACCACTCCGGTGCCGTAGGCCTGGTTGTAGAGGGCGGCGTACAGGAGCGGGGTGCTGAACCCGGTGCCGGCGTTGGCATAGGCCCGGAAGCCGGCGGGGAGGGTCCAGTTGAGCCCGAGCTTGCCGGTGGTCTCGGTGATGCGGGTGTCCGCAGCCCCGGGGATGTCCTGGCCGTCGCTTTCGGTGCGCAGGGAGGCGACCGCCCGCAGTCCCGGCACCAGTTCCTCCTGCCCTTCCGCCAGGATCGCCAGGCGCTTGGTCTTACCCATCACCTGGGGGGTTTCGCTGACCTGGTTGGGACTCCGGGCGGTCTCCTCGGATCCGTCCAGGCCCACCGTCAGGGAGGCGGTGGCAGACGGCTCCCAGGTCAGATGGCCGACGATCTGGTTGCGCTGGCTGGAATAGATGTCCGTGGGCAGGTTGGTGTACCAGTTGGGCTCGATCCGGTGCTGAAGCACCTGGCCGATGGTCAGCGAGCCGGACAGGACCTGGGAGAACTGGGAGCGCACCGTGCCGCTGAGGATCTGGGTGCGGTTGAAATCCTGCACCGCCGGGGTGTAGTACGGCGGCGTCACCCCGGAGACGGGCAGCGGCACTCCCACGTAACTGTTGTAATAGTTCATTGTCACCAGGGTGTTCTCGCCCACCTGGCGGCCCAGGCCCAGGAAACTGCCGGTGCTGCGGTACTGATTATTGGGATCCAGGACCTGATCCTGCTTCTGGGCCGAAAGCGCCATGCGGACCCAGCCCTGGTCCCAGCCGTAGGCCGCCCCGAGGGAACCGCGGACGATGCCCTGGGTGCCGGCCCCGGCCCGGACCTCGCCGGTAAACCCGGCCGGCGCGCTACCGGCGGAGTACAGGGCCACGGCCCCGCCCATGGCGTCGGAACCGAACCGGGTGGAGCATGGCCCCTGCTGGACCTCGATCCGGTCGATGCCGGCCAGGCCGATCATGCTGGTGTTGACCCCGCCGGTGCCGATGGCGTCCTCCAGGCGCAGACCGTCCAGGGTGACGGCGGTGTCCTGGGGCCTGCTTCCCCCCAGGGCGATGGATCCGGCCATGCCCGGCTCGCCGAAGGTGGAGATCTGCCCCGGCAGCTGTTTCTGCAGCAGGTCGGTCAGGTTCGCCGCCCCTGACCGGTCAATGACGTCCTTGTCGATGACCACGACCGGATTGGGGGTCTGGACGATCTCCACCGGGAGGGCCTCCGCCGTCACCGTGACCGTGGCCGAGGCTTCGGCCTCGGGCCTCGGGGCGTCCACCTCGATGGCGCTGGCCGAGGCGCCCCAGAGGCTGGCCCCCAGGGCCAAGAGAAAAGTGATCCGGGCTGTACCCATGACATGCTCCGCGCATGAGGCCGGGGGGGAAAGAGGCTATGCCCGGAAGGGCAGACCCGTCCTGCCCCCACGGCAGGTTTGGGAAATGCAGGACCGGTCTCCGGGCTCGCACGCGACAGGCACCGATTTTCGATGCCCCTGGTTCCTTCCCGGGGACGCGCCCCAGTGGCTCCAGCGAAGTCTCCCGGCAAACTTGGGCCGGGGTGCATACCGTTGCGGGGCAGCGCAGGAGTCTCACCTGCTTCCCGAACATCCAACACACGATGTAAGGCTAGAGGATCCCAGAAGCGGGCTGGGAGGGCAAGGTACGGTTATGGAAGCACAGGACCCCCCGCTGGCCCGGGTAGATTTCCAGCTTGGACAGACCGAAGGGCTGCCAGGCCAGATCCAGGGCTCGGTCCAGGGGCAGCCCCATGAAGTGGGCCACGATCGCCCTTAGGATCCCGCCATGGGCCAGCACCAAGGTGACGGTATCCTCCTGCCAGGTTCCCTGGATCGCGGCCCGGGCCCGGTCGGCGCAGCGGTAGAAGGATTCGCCCCCGCCCGGAGGGACGCTCCGGACCGGATCCTTGAAGAAGGCCTCGGTGCCCTGGATCTCGGCCCAGGGCACCCCGTCCCAGGCGCCGAAATGCTGCTCGGCCAGATCCGGCAGCACCCGGCAGTCCAGGCCCAGATCCCGGGCATGGTCCCTGGCCCGGCCCAGATTGGACGTGAGCACCCGCTGCAGGCCCAATTCCAGCAATTCCGCCTTCACCCGCGGCCAGAGGGCCTGCCCGGCCTCGTTGACCGGCAGGTTCAGGCGGCCCAGCGGGGCGCCCCGCTTGCCGGCATCGGTCGGGCCATGGCGCAGCAGGAACAGGGTGGTCATCGGACCAGCAGGACCAGCAGCACGGCAGCCTCCACCACCTGGTTCCCCGCCCCCAGGAGATCTCCGGTCTGTCCGCCCAGGCGGTTCCTGAGGTAGAGGGTCCAGGCCAGCACGGCGATCCCGGCCGCCGCCGCCGGTTGCCAGACCTGCCGGAAGCCGAGGGCCCAGGCCGCCCAGGTGATCAGCCCGACCACCCCTGTGGCCAGCACCAGGGGCATCCGGCCCAGCCCCTTGTGCACGGCGCTGGCCATGCCCGGGGAAGCCGGCGGCAGCGCCGTCAGCATCACGGCGATGGACCAGCGGCCCCAGGCCATGGCCAGGGGCAGGACCACCAGGGCCCCGCGGTCCAGGGCCACCAGCGCCGCCCAGCGGAAGGTGAGCAGCGCCCACAGGGCCATGGCCCCGTAGGCGCCGATCCGGCTGTCGCGCATGATCTCCACCACCCGGTCCGGAACCCAGGCCCCGCCCAGGCCGTCGGCGGCGTCGCTGGCCCCGTCTTCGTGGAAGCCCCCGGTGAGCATCAGCCCGAAGGCCACCGCCAGCACCGCCGCCACCGGGGCCGGCCACCAGGCCAGCGCCAGCCGGAACGTGCCGGCGGTGGCCAGACCCACCAGGGCCCCCACCAGGGGAAACCAGGCCACGGCCCGGCCGATATCCGCCGGACGCGTTTCCGGCCCGGGGACCGGGATCCGGGTGAGAAACCTCAAGGCTGCGATCAGGCTGGTGAACATCCGGCGGTCAGCTCAGCGGGCCGGCGGAAGCCTGGGAGACCCCGGCCGAGCTGAAGCTGGCCATCTCCCGCATCATGGCGCAGGCGCTGCGCAGGATCGGCACCGCCAGGGCGGCACCGGTGCCTTCCCCCAGCCGCAGGTTGAGATCGAGCACCGGTTCCAGGTCCAGCGCCTCCAGCAGCCTGCGGGCCCCGGGTTCGGCCGAGCGGTGGGACCAGACCAGGAAATCCCTGAGCCGCGGTTCCAGAGCCAGGGCGACCAGGGCCGCGGCCCCGGCGATGTAGCCGTCCACGATCACCGCCCAGCCCCGGGCAGCCGCGGCCAGCATGGCGCCGGCCATGGCGCCGAACTCGGCCCCGCCCACCGCGGCCAGGACTGCCACCGGGTCGCTCGGGTCAAGCTTGTGCCGGGCCAGCACCAACCGGATCACCTCCAGCTTGTGCTGGATGGCCGGGCCCTTGATGCCGCTGCCGGGCCCCACGGACAGGGCCGGGTCCAGGCCGGTGAAGGCGCTCACCAGGAGGGCGGCGATGGCGGAATTGGCGATGCCCATCTCGCCCAGGCCCAGCAGCGCGAACGGCAGGTCCGGCAGGCTGGCCACTTCATCCATGCCCGCCTGCACACTGGCCTCGGCCTCGGCCCGGGTCATGGCCGGCCCGGTGCTGGGATCGGCCGTGCCCCGCACGACATTGCGCTGGACCACCCCGGGGAAGTCGCAGGGAACCGCGACCCCCACGTCCACGACCCGGTGCTGGATCCGGTTGGCCCGGCACAGCACGGAGATGGCGGCGCCGCCGGCGGCGATGTTGGCCACCATCTGGGGCGTCACTTCCGGGGGGAAGGCCGAGATCCCCTGGCGGGCGATGCCGTGGTCGCCGGCGAAGGTGAAGATGAAGGCCTCGGGCTCGGCCGGACGGTTCTCGCCGCTGATCCAGGCCATCTGCAGGCCGAGGGATTCCAGGCGCCCCAGGCTCCCCTGGGGCTTGGTCAGGTCGTCCAGATGGGCCTGGATCAGGGGCTTGCGGGCAGGGTCCAAGGGTGGCAAGGTCGGCAACAGCAAGAGGGGCTCCTTCTCCCTCCCACGGCGAGCCCATGGCCCAGGGCCGGTGTCCGGACTCGCACGCGCAGGTGGGGATCCAGGGTTCCACCTCGGGCCCCGGGCGGCAAGCCAAACCATGCCAGGATGTTCCAGATAGCCCAGTTCTTGCAAAATTCCGCTGGGAATTCCGCCACAATGGGTCATGGCCCAACGACCCGTGCCCCAGGCATCCCCCAGACTGCTCGCCCTCCAGCGGGACTTCCAGCAGATCGCCTCCATGGCCGGATTTCTCAACAGCGCCATCGATCTGCCGCAGCTCAGGCTGTTCTTCACGCTGTACGGGCGGATCCTGGTCCCGGACGAAGCGGCGGGCCGGGCCGTCACCCCGCGGCTCCAGGCCTGGGCGGAACGGCTCGGCCTTCGTCTGCGTGAAGACAGTTCCTCGGCCATCATGGCGCCCCAGATCGCCCTTTCCGGACCCCAGCCCCTGCCCAACGGCGAGGGATTCTTCGTGGTGGCGTCCCTCACCTTCAGCACCAAGGTCACCGACAACAGCTACCAGCGGGTGCGCAGCGCGGTGCTGTCGGCCTACCAGGCGGCGGTGGCCCTGCGGGACAAGGGACAATTCGGCGAGTCGGAGGACCCGGGCTTGACCCCCTGAGGATCCGGCAGCCGAACTCCCGGCTACCGGTGCTGGCCGGGGAGCCCGCCGCGTCTGGCCTCCGCCCGGGGGATCAGGCTCCAACTCTGGGTCCGGACAGCCCCGTGCTCGTCCATCGCCTTCAGGGTGAAGCGCTGGCGGTGCCCGACCTGGCCGTGTTCCGGGGTCCATTTCAGCACATGCCCTTCCAGGATCGCCCCCTCGGGGGCCCGCACCAGTCGGTACGACACCTCCTCCCCGTCGGGATCCATGGTGTCCACTCCATAGTGATAGGTCTCCCCTTCCCTCGCCGTCAAAGGGGCCAGGGAAAGGAACCGGGGGGGACGGTTGGCGACTTGGCCGGGGGCGATTTCGGTCACCAGCCGAGGCCGGGGAATCGGCCCCTGGTCCTGCCCGGTGGCGGAAACGGCCCGGTCCGGATCGCCGATCCCGGCGCAGCCAAGGACCAGAGCGATGAAAACCACGCTCCCCAACCAAAGGGCCAAGCCGGAATGCCAACCCATGGTACCTCCAGGAGGAGATGGGAGAGACCATCGTGGAATGAAACCACCATTCAAGTCAAGAGCAGGCCGCCCGCCCCGATCGGCTGCTATGCCCTTTAATTACAGTAATTGGCTAGGAAGGCGGCGCACGCCCTGCTGCGATGGCTGAGCAGGTGCTTGGCTTCGGCCGGCAGTTCGCCAAAGGTCGACTGGGACCCTTTGGGCATGAACACCGGATCGTACCCGAACCCCTGGGCCCCACGGGGCTCCAGCGACAGCTCCCCTTCCACCACCCCGCTGAAGAGGCCGGGTTCCCCCTGGGCGGGAACCCAGGCCAGGACGCAGACGAACCGGGCGGTCCTGGGCTGCCCCGCGGGAATCATGGCCAGCAACTGCCGATTCTTGGGCTCCGGGGCCAGGCCCGGCGCGAACCGCGCGCTGAGCACGCCGGGGCCGCCCCACAGGGCGTCCACGCAAAGGCCGGAATCATCCGCCAGCACCCCGTCCACCTCGGCCGTCCCATGCTTCGCCCACCACACCTTGGCGAAGGTGGCCTTCTGCAGGGCGTTGTCCTGGAAGAAGGCGCCCTCCTCCGGGATGTCCGGCGCTTCGGCCGGCCAAGGCACCAGCTGGATCCCTTTCAGGAGCGCCTGGAATTCCTTGAGCTTTCCTGAATTCCGCGAGGCCAGCAGGATTTCCATTCAGGCGTACGGATCGGGGAAGTAGGGGTCCACGTTGTAAGGATCGGACGCGACCGGAACCGGATCCGGATTCCAGCTCTCGGTCGGCGGAAGCCAGGTGGCGGAATTGTCGTTGGTGGCAGGCATACCGGACCCCAAAGAATCAGTCCATGAGATGGGAATTGGACGGCTGGATGTTACCACGTTTGATGTTTCGAAACCAATTTTCTGACTTTGCGTCCCATTATCAATTCCGCGGGTATCCAAGCAAGGCTCCTTGACTGGATTATTTTAACAGCTGGCCGCAAGCCCCCTGGACGTCCCGCCCCCGGCTTTTGCGTACCGTCACGAAACAACCATGGGCTTTCAGGCGTTCCAGGAAAGCCTGAAGACGGGCCTCGGCCGGTTCCTTGAAACTGGAGGATGGGTGCTCGTTCATACGGATGAGGTTGATGTTATGGCCTGAGCGGAGGTCTCCCAGCCAGGCCGCAAGCCGGTCGGCGTCTTCCGGGCTGTCGTTCTCCCCGGCCATGAGCACATACTCCACCAGCAGTCTTTCACCGGGCGCCAGGGTCCAGCGGCCCAGGGCTTGCCTCAGCCGGGCCAGGTTCCAGGCCCGGTTCACCGGCATGACCCGGGATCGCGCCTCGTCGGTGGTGGCGTTGAGGCTCAGGGCGAGCCATGGCCTGGGCTGCATCCCCGCCAACCGCTCGATGGCGGGAACCAGACCCGAGGTGGAGACAGTGATGCGCCGGACCGAGATGTTGAGCCCGGCGGGGTGGTTGAGGATGCGGATGGCCCGGTGGACGTTGTCCAGGTTGTGCAGGGGCTCGCCCATGCCCATGAACACGAGGGTCACGGAGTGGGATTGGCCGGGGCCCAGGGCCCGGATCAGGGCGATCACCTGGCCGACGATCTCGCCCGAGGAAAGGTTGCGCCGGATGCCCATGGCCCCGGTGGCGCAGAAGGTGCAGCCCATGGCGCAGCCCACTTGGCTGCTGATGCAAAGGGTCACCCGGGGGCTCCGGACCTCCCTGGGCATGTGGACCGCCTCGATCCGCTCCCCGTCCGCCAGACGAAGCACCACCTTGGTGGAGCCGTCGTCCGAAAGGTGGGATTCGACGATTTCGGGCAGGGCGCCGTCGCCGTTGGCCAGCAGCCAGGCCTTGGCCGCCTTGCCGATCCCGGGGCCCGCCGGTTCCCAGGTCCAGGGCCGCTGCAGCCGGGAGAACAGGAGTTCCGGACGGCCCGGGGCCCGCAACCGCTCCAGATCCTCGGGCAACCAGCCGAAGGCCGAGGGCAGCCCGCCCCCTTCCGGGGCGGACGCATCCCAGGGGTTCGCGTCCGTTTTCACCATGGACCCAGTATACCGGGACCCGGTCCTGGGCCATGCACCTCCTGAGATAGGCTCTCACCCGCCTATCCCGGCAGGTGCATGGCCACGAAGCGCATGGGGTTCACGATCCTCTGGCCGCGCATCCAGCGGTCCGCCGCCTCCACCTGCTCGGCGCCCAGCGGTCCCTCCAGCCGGCCCCGGCGGTGCCGGGCCACCATGGCGTGGAGCACCATGTCACAGGACTGGAACGCGATCTCGGCCTGGAACAGGAGCGCTCCAGCCTCGTCGGGCCGGCCCAGGACCAGGGCCTCCATGGCCTGGAGCCTCAGCCCCAGGGCCTGTCCGTAGCCCACCCCTTCCGCTTCCAGTCGGCGGATGTCCCGGCTGGCCAAGCGCAGGAGCGCCGTCCGCCGGTGGGGATCCTGGCTTTTGAGGGCCAGGCCCAGGGCCGCCCTGGCCCTCAATTCCAGGCAGGTGATGCGGAAATTCTGCACCGCCAGAAGTCCGGACCGGCGCAGCCGGCGCCGGTCGGAGGCCAGGGCAGCCAGCGCCTGCTCCGGATCGTTCCCGTACATGTGGATCTCCATCCGGGAGATAAGCGCATTGAAGTGCTGGAGATGGAAGCCAGCGCTGGACCAGGCCCCGATGGCCTGCTCCAGTTCCCGCAGGGCCCGTTCCGGCTCATCGTGGACCAGGTGGACCTGGGGCGAGATGCTGGTGCGCAGGTTGGTGACGGCCAACAGGTCGCCCTTGTCCTGGGCCGCCTGGATCCGGGCCGAGAGCCGGATTTCCATGTCCCTCAGGCTGCCCATCTTCTGGCGCCCGAGCAGGGAATGGTACTGGGCGAGGTGAAGCTCGAAGTCCAGGCCGGTGCAGTTGTCCCGCAGGAGGGTTTCGGCCCGCTCCAGCAGTTCCACGGCGAATTTCCAGCGGCCCTGCATGAGGGCGGAGGTGCCGGCTGCGACCAAGGCGCGGCCCAGGGGGTTCGGATGGTTGATCCGCTCGGCCAAGGCCAGGGTGATGCCCTGAACCCGCTGGGTGGCCTTGCTGCTCCGCTTGCCCGGATGGGAGACGTAGATGGTCTCCAGGGCCAGCGCCCGCACGATCCGGAACGGCTCCCCGGCGTGCAGGGCCAGGAGCAGGTGCCTGGCCTGGAACTCTCCGCCCCGGATGTGGTCGACCGGCCCGAGTCCCATGGCGGCGGCCCAGCAGATGTCGATCCGGTCCAGGTCCGCCCGGGGCACCTGGGCCTCGGTCCGGGCCTTGAACCCATAGCCCCTGATCCGGAGCCGCAGGCGGCAGTATAGACCGGACAACCGGGCACACCAGGAGGGTTTGGCCAGCTTCATGCCGATCCGCCCCATGACCGCGTCCAGGACCGCTTCGCCCTGGTCGAAATGGCCGCTCCGGAAATATTCCTCCGAAGCCCGGCGCTGAAGCCTGAGGCCAACCTCGGCCGACGCCAGGGGCATGGCCTCCAGGTACGCCTGGGCCGCCTTGTCGCCCAGCCCGGCGCCGGCCAAGGCATCGCCCAGCCTGGTCAGGAGGTCGATCTGTTCCTCGCCCCTTGGTTCGAGGAACTGCAGCGCCCGCCGGAAGAATTCCGCAGCCCGGCTGAAGGCCAGGGCGGCCACCGCCTGTTCCGCCGCCAACAAGGCATACTGGCCGGCCTTGGCCGAGGCTCCCGCGGCCTGGAAGTGCAGGCAGAGGGTCTGGGCGTCGGGCTTTGGCTCCCGTTCCATGGCCTCGGCCAGGGCCAGATGGATCTCCCGGGCCTTGGGTTCCGGGACGTCCAGCAGCACCGATTGCCGGATCCGGTCGTGGTAGGGCTCCACCAGCAGGCGCTGGGCTCCCCTGGCGCGGATGAGGTGACCTGCCCTTAGCGGTGTCAGCGCCTCCAGGCCGGACGGTTCGATCGCACAGGCCGAGCGGAGCACCCCCCATTCCAACGGGTGCCCGGCCACGGCCAGAACCTCCAGAAGGCTTCGGGCGGGTTCCGGCAGCCCACCCACCCGGGACCGGATGTAGGCGTCCAGCGTACGTTCCTCGGAGCCCTGGGGGACCCGGATGTCCGACATCACGTGCCGGCTGAGTTCGCCGATGAAAAAGGGATCGCCCCCGGATTCCTGGGCGATCCAGGCCGCTTCCGCCGCGGCTCCGGGACGGCTGCTGCCCAGGAGGGCCAGAGCCAGCGCCTGGGACTCCGCCTCGGGGATCCGCTCCACCGGGATCTCCACCACGCTGGCGCCGTCCTCGGCCAGCCTGCCCTGAAGCGCCCGCAGCGCCGGGGCCAGCTCCCCCTCTCCGGTCCGGTGGGACAGCACCACCAGCATGGACGGCGGGTCGGGGTCGCGCAGCAGGTTGGACAGCAGAGAGGCGCTATCCATGTCCCCCCACTGAAGATCCTCGATGAACAGCACCAGGGGATACCGGGTGCCCAGCCGCATCAGCAGTTCCCTCAGCGCTCCGAACGCCCGGCGGCGAAGTTCCTGGGGGTCGGGGGCGGGGTTGGCGGTGCGATTCCCCTGCTGGATCACCTCCACCTGCTGCAGCACCGGAAACAACCGGGCCAGGCACTGGATGTCACGGGGAAGCAGGAGGGCCGCCTTCGGCGGCGGCAGATGGTCCAGATAGGCCCCCAGGTCCGCCATCAGGCTGTCCAGGGCTTTGTAGGGCGCCGCGCCCTCCTCCGGGCATCGGCCCGAAAGCACGATCGTCCGCGGCTCCTCCCGCTTGAGTCGGCGCATGAAGCGCCGGAGCAGGTAGCTTTTGCCGAGACCCAGGGCCCCGTGGACAAAGGCCACCACCGTCAGGCCCTGCTGGGAATGCTCGAAGGCCCTGCCCAGGGCCGCCAGTTCCGGTTTCCGCCCGATCAGCAGAGGACTGGTCCGCAACCGGCGGGGTGGGGGAAGGCTGACCGGGATGGAGGAGACCGTGGCCCCGAGCCTTGCCAGAACCTGGTCGCCAGTGGGCCGCAGCCCGGGCTTCCTGGCCAGCAGGTCCATGCAGAGCGAGCTAAGCTCCTCCGGAACGTTGGGCGCCAGGAGCTCGGGGGCGGGCGGCGCGCTCCGCATCTTGTCGATGACGGCGGCCAGGGTCTCCCCGGGAAACGGCAAGGTTCCGGTGAGCACCTGGTAGAGCATCACCCCGACGCTGTACCAGTCGCCCGCTTCCGTGGCGGCGTGACCTCCGATGCGCTCCGGCGCCATGTAGGCCTGGGTTCCCGAGCGGCCAGCCCCCCGCAGGGCGGCGTCCTCCCCGGCCCGGCCCGAGCTGAACCCGAAGTCCAGGAGGACCACCCGGCCTTCCGGGTCGACCCGGACGTGGCCCGGCTTGAGGTCCCGGTGCAGCTTGCCCAGGTGGTGCAGGGCCCAGACGCCCTCCGCCAGCTGGCAGGCCAGGGCCCGCACCAGCCCGTAATCGGTCCCGGGATTCCGATCGGGACAGAGGGCTTCCACGAAATTCCGGCCCTCCACCAGTTCCATGGTGAAGAACCATTCCGGGCCATGGCTCATCACCTCGAACAAACTCACCAGGTTGCGATGGGCGACCTCAGCCAGCGCCCTGAATTCCTGCCTGAACTGGACGATGTCCCGGGTGTCGGAGTCCTTGGCATTGTGCGGAACCTTCAGGGCAACCTTGGTTTCCCGTTCCTGGTCAAAAGCCTCATAAACCACCCCGAAGGCCCCGGAACCGAGCCGGCGCTGGATGGAGAATCGGTCTGTTCCCGTGAATGGGCTCAAAGGTTGGCCTCGGAATGGGTATCAGGCGATGGAAATCCCCTCCACCTCGCTGATTTCATGGGCGTTGAAACTTGACCGGACCAGCGGCCCGGCATAGACCGTGCGGAACCCCAGCGCCTTGGCCTTCCGGCCCAGGTCCGCGAACTCGTCCGGGTGCAGGTAGCGCGCCACCGGCAGCTGGTGCCGGGTGGGCCGCAGGTACTGGCCCAGGGTGAGAATGTCGACGCCGGCCTGGACCAGCGCGGCGCAGACCTCCAGCAGTTCCGCTTCAGTCTCCCCCAGCCCCAGCATGAGTCCAGATTTGGTGTGGAAATCCAGGCCGAACAGGGCTGAACCCAGCCGTTTGGCCTCGGCCAGCACCGCCAGGGTCCGGGGAAAACGGCCGGCCGGGCGTACGGTCGGATACAGGCTGGGCACGGTCTCGGTATTGTGGTTGAACACCGCCGGGCCGGCGGCCACCACCTCCGCCACCGCCTCCAGGTTGCCCATGAAATCGGGCGTCAGCACTTCCACCCCCACTCCTGGGTTCAGCCGGCGGATGGCCCGGATGGTCCTGGCGAAGTGGGCGGCGCCGCCATCGGCCAGGTCGTCCCGGTTGACCGAAGTGAGCACGGCGAAGCGCAGGCCCAGGGCAGCCACCCGCTGGGCGGTTTCCTCCGGTTCCAGGGGGTTCAGCGGCAGGGGCCGGCCGCTCTGGATGGAGCAGAAACCGCAAGCCCGGGTGCAGGTGTCGCCCATGAGCAGGAAGGTGGCGGTGCCGTGGCTGAAGCAGTGGGCCCGGTTGGGGCACCGGGCCTCCTCGCAGACCGTGTGCAGCTCCGAGCTGCGCATATCGGTCTTCATCGCATGCAGATCCCCCAGCCGAACCCGTTCCCGGGTGAGCCACGGCGGCAGGCGCGGGTGCCCCTCGAGGACTTCGCGGCCTGCGCGCTGGGCGAAACGGGGCATGGCTGACTCCGGACAGTTCCCAGGATAACGGCAAAACCGGCCTATTTCCCCACCACTCCCGCCAGCGGGCTGGAGGCGCTGGCGTAGAGCCGCCGGGGCATTCGGCCGGCCTCGAAGGCCAGGCGGCCGCTCCGCACCGCCAGATCCATGGCCTGGGCCATCTTCACCGGATCCTTCGCCTCCGCCACCGCGGTGTTCAGGAGCACCGCATCGGCCCCCAGTTCCATGGCCACCGCCGCGTCCGAGGCGGTACCCACCCCGGCATCCACCACCATGGGCACGCCATAGGGGGCCAGGACCTCGCGGATGATCTGCAGCACATGCGGGTTCTGGATGCCCAGCCCGGAGCCGATGGCGCTGCCCAGGGGCATGACCGCACTGCAGCCGGCGTCGCAGAGCTTTTTCGCCAGGATCGGATCGGCGTTCACGTACGGCAGCACCACGAACCCTTCCTTCACCAGGATCGCGGCCGCCCGCAGGGTTTCCTCCCCGTCCGGATACAGGCTGACCGGGTCGCCGATCACCTCCAGCTTCACCCAGTGGGTGCCCAGGGCCTCCCGGGCCAGACGCGCCACCCGCAGGGCCTCGTCCCCGGTGCCGCACCCTGCCGTGTTGGGCAGCAGCGCCATCCCCTCGGGGATCCAGTTGAGGATGTTGTCCTCGCCCTTGGTTCCGAGGTCGAACCGGCGCACCGCCAGGGTGATCATGTCCACCTGGGCCGCCTCGTAGCACGCCTTCATGGTGGCGAAATCCTTGTACTTCCCGGTCCCCAGGACGAGACGGTTGCGGAAGGTCCTTCCTGCGATGGTGAGCATGTGGAAAACTCCAACGGAAAAAAGTCCGGTCCAGTCTACAGCCCGGGAGCTGGAATGGACGCCGGTGCTGAAAATCCCGGCTCCGCTCGCCTGCTATTGGCGGAGCCAAGGGGAAGGTTGGGACCGGGCCCCTCAGGTAGTACCTTATAAGGAGGGAGGCACCCCATGAAATCCCATCGCGCCACCGTGACCCTGCACCTGCCCGAACGCACCGGATTCATCAACATCACCCCGGATGTGGAGGAAGCCCTCATGGACAGCGGCATCCAGGAGGGGATGTGCCTGGTGAACGCCATGCACATTACAGCGAGCGTATTCATCAACGATGACGAACCGGGCCTCCGGGCCGACTACCTGCGCTGGCTGGAGCGGCTCGCCCCGTTCAACCCCGGCACCGACCCGGCCCATGGCGGCTACCTGCACAACCGGTCCGGGGAAGACAACGGCGACGCCCACCACAAGCGCCAGGTCATGGGCCGGGAGGTGGTCGTGGCGGTCACCCGGGGTGCCCTGGATTTCGGGCCCTGGGAACAGATCTTTTATGGCGAGTTTGACGGCCGGAGGGACAAACGGGTGCTCATCAAGATCATCGGTGAATAGATATCCCTGGACTTTGAGACAAGTTCTCGTTATGTTTATTTATCGTGCTAGGAAGGCGCGCGCCGGTCTGCGCCCTTTTTACCTGCGGGTTCTCAGTTCGAAATCCAATAACGCCCCGACCGGGGCCCGCTCCGACCAGAACGTCGAGCGGGTGGGCCCTTCCAGGAGCTTCCATGTCATTCGACTCCCTCGGCCTCATGCCCGAGTTGCTTCGCGCCGTGCGTGAGCACGGCTACGAAACCCCCACCCCGGTCCAGAGCCAGGCGATTCCGTACATCCTGGCCGGCCGTGACCTGCTGGCGGGCGCCCAGACCGGAACCGGCAAGACCGCCGGCTTCGTCCTGCCCATCCTGCAGATGCTGGCCCCGATGGGCAGCACCAGCACCTCCCCGGCCCGCCACGCCATCCGCTGCCTGATCCTGACCCCCACCCGGGAGCTGGCCATGCAGATCGAAGAGAGCGTGCGCACCTACGGCAAGTACCTGCCCATCCGTTCCGCCACGGTGTTCGGCGGCGTGAACATCAATCCCCAGGTCAAGGCTTTGCGGGCGGGCATCGAGATCCTGGTGGCCACCCCGGGCCGGCTGCTGGATCACTACCAGCAGGGCAACTTGAACTTTTCCCAGCTGCAGTTCCTGGTGCTCGACGAAGCCGACCGCATGCTCGACATGGGCTTCATCCGGGATATCAAGAAGATCCTCGCCGTGCTGCCGGCCAAGCGCCAGAACCTGATGTTCTCGGCCACCTTCAGCGACGAGATCCGCTCGCTGACCTCCGGCCTGCTGAACAACCCCGCCTCGGTGGATGTGGCCGCCCGCAATTCCGCGGCGGAACTGGTGGAACATCTGGTCCACCCGGTGGACCGGGAGCGCAAGCGCGCTCTCCTCTCCCACCTGATCCGCACCCAGAAGCTCGAGCAAGTCCTGGTGTTCACCCGCACCAAGCACGGCGCCAACCGACTTTCCGAGCAGCTGGAAACCGATGGCATCGCTTCCTCCGCCATCCACGGCAACAAGAGCCAGCCCCAGCGGATCAAGGCCCTGGCTGATTTCAAGGAAGGCAAGATCAGGGTCCTGGTGGCCACCGACATTGCCGCCCGGGGTCTGGACATCGCCCAGTTGCCCCATGTGGTCAACTACGAGCTGCCCCAGGTGGCCGAGGACTATGTGCACCGCATCGGCCGCACCGGCCGCGCCGGCAGCGAGGGCATGGCCCTCAGCCTGGTCTGCGTGGATGAGACCAAGCTGCTCAAGGACATCGAGCGGCTCCTGCGCCGTCCCCTGCCCACCCAGGTAATCTCGGGCTTCGCCCCGGATCCGAGCATCAAGGCCGAGCCCATCCTCACCGGCCGGGGCGGCGGCGGTGGCAGCCGCGGCGGCTCCAGCCGCAGCGGCCCCCGTCCCGGCGCCAGCCGGTCCGGTTCCAGTTCCGCCGGCCGGCGTCCGTCCAGCCCCTCGGCCCGGAGCACCTCCTCCCCGCGCGGCAAGTAGCAAAGAGACTCAAGGTGATAGGCCGGGCCCCGGATTTCCGGGGCCCGGCCTTTTTCGTCAGCTTTCCCGCACGTCCAGGAATTCCAGGACATAGGGCTTCAGGATCGCCACCAGCTGGTCCTTGGGCACGTCCTGGACCTTGAGGGTGATTTCCCAGCGGGTGCCCCGGGCATCCCGGACCTCCAGGAAGCCCAGGCCGACAATGTCGCCGGAAGCCCCGGCGATGGCGGAGGTCAACTTGGCCACGGTGCCCTTCTCATCGGCCGTGGTGGCCCAGACCCGAACCCCCTTCCGGCGCCCGCCCAGCTGCTCCATGAAGATCCGGAACACGTCCGCCTGGGTGACCATGCCCACCAGGGCCTTCCCCTGCATGACCGGGAGGCAGCCGATGTTCCGATCCGCCATGATCCGCGCCGCATCTTCCACCGGGGTGTCCTCGAACACCGTGGCGACGTCCTTCACCATCAACATTTCAACGGTGATCTTGGCCAACAGGGTGGGAATCTCCCAGAAGGAGAGCAGGGTGGCCGATGACGGGGTCGCGTTGTGCAGGTCGGTTTCGGAGATGATGCCCACCAGATTGCCATGGTTGTCGACCACGGGCATCCGGTGCACGTTCTGCTCGTGCATGAGGTTCAAGGCATCCGGCATGGTCGTGTGCGGGTTCAGGACGGCTGGCTTGGGAATCATCAGCTCGCGGATGAGCATTGTTGCCTCCTTCAGGGTCAGGCAACTATAACAAAGACCAACAAAGCCGGCCGTCTTTGTTTTTTCCAACTCTCCGACCGGCCAGCTGGCCCAGGAGCCCGTCCGGGTCGATGAACGAACCTGCGGCCTGGCCCTTTCGGCCGATCCCGGCGCCACCGGCAAGGCATGTGGGACCAGTGCCAAAGGTCCGTGCTGCTGGGCAAACGACCGGACAACCACTTTTTATGCAGGGCCGCCATCCCCTGGGGTCGAGGTTCGCTGTCTAAATAACACTAATTATATCACGTATTATACTAACTTATTTAATTTCAGATTTTGAGATTCAGGCAACCATTTTTCCCCGCCAAGTTGAATTAATCTACCTATTTTAGCGTCTTGATCGACCCGTTCCGGCTTCATCCCCTTGCGCCCAGAGGCAGATCATGGGGCACCCTTCCCCCAAGAACAGAGGCTTCTCCTTGCTGGAGCTGCTCCTCGTGCTGGTCACCGTCGGCATTCTGGCCATGGCCGGCCTCAGCACGCTCGGCAATCCCAAAGCCGCTTCGGTCCGCTCGCTAGCGCCGGCCCTCTCCCCGGCGGCCCGATGGGACTGCTGGTGGTGCTGGGCAACGGCCAGAACACGTTGTTCGTCAAGAGCAACTCGATCTCGGGCCCCTCCATCTACCCCAAGGTCAGGGTCTGGCGCACCGTGCAATGACCGGGGTGGGGTAGCCGCGCGGGTTCCAGGCTGCCGTTGCGGTTTGGACCGTTCGTCCCGTCCCGCCATTCCCTGCCGGCGGCGCCGGGATCGTTCGTCGGGGTTCCTGGGTTTGGCGCCGACCCAATCCAAGTCCCGGGTCTTGGCGCCGACCCTGCGGTACCGCTCGCAGCAGGCCTGCTGCGAGCGGTTGCCGTGTCCCCTCCCATCGGGTGACGAACGTTGAGCGTGGGGCGCCCTGCTTTCATCGTTCACGCCCGGCGGCGCGGACCCCGCAGCCACCATCAGCTTTGATCACTCATGGACCTTTTGCCAGGCCCAGGCTGGGGATGAACGGTCGAGTACCGGGTCATCCATTGGGCCATGTCTATTTTTTATACAGCGCGACCGGGAGCCATCCCGATAGGGGTGCAGGCAAGCCCTCACCACGGCAAGGATTGCGTGTTAAGTATTAATATTATAATATTTAAAATATTGTTTACTGAAGCGACCTACCGTATTGAGGAATCAACCATATTCAGGAGATCCACATTGTCCGTTCCGACCGCAACCATCCCAACCCGAGGCATCTGATGGGCTTCCAGCATCGGCAAAGCAGAGGCTTCACCCTGGTTGAACTACTCGTGGTGCTGGTCACGGTGGGCGTTCTGGCCATGGTGGGCGTCTCCATGATCGGCAACCGGCAGTCGAGCGCGGTCCGCGCCATGCTTGATGAATTGGAGGGCGACCTCACCAATGTACGCAATGCCGCAGCCGCCACCGGCAGGGATATGACCCTTGAAGGCAGTTCTCCTCCGCTGCTCGTGGCCTTCGGGGATGCCTCCCTCATCAGCCCGGGGGTCGATAACATCCAGGCCACGGTCACCAGGCTCCTGGCCGGGCTGCCCGCAGACCCTACCGTGACCTACAGCCAGAGCGTGGTCATACCCCTTCGATTTATGGCCAACGATCCGATCCAATCCCGCGCCCGGGTCGTGCCGGTCGGATCGAACGATTGGACCACGGCCACGACCGCCACCAGTTCCGGCCAGACCAACACGGCCTACACAAAGGTGGATCCCTTCAAGACCGGGGATGTCCTGGACGGGCAGGTGACCGATGCCCACAACCTGTTCCAGGCGGTCGGCAGCACGACCCCGGTGCAACCGACGGTCAGCGGCAGCAGCCAGCGTTTCACCTCGACCTTCTGCATCAAGGTGGTGGGAACCAGCCCCAACGGCGGGCCCATGAACGGCAGCCCGATGGGGCTGATCGTCGTGCTCGCCAACAGCGCGACCATCTACAAGTTCTACAACCCAGGCGTCCTGGAAGGAAACGGCCAATGGCGGAAGATCTGATGTGCGACCGGACCCGGCCCAGGGTCTGCTCCAGCCAGGCCGGCTTCAGCATGATCGAGATGCTCATGACGGCCTTCATCCTGGCCATCGGCCTGCTGGGGCTGTGCATGCTCCAGACCATGTCCCTGCGGGCTTCCCGGGGCGGCGCCAGCCTGACCACCGCCGTGCATGTGGCCAACACGGTGATGGACCAGGTTGAAATGGAGGGACGCCTGAGCTGGCTCAACATCGCCGACAACCCGCAAAGCGGAACCTCCAACGCCAACCTGGGGCTCACCTACATCCCCCTGGCCCTGGGCGCGCAGATGGCGTCCACCGACCCCAACCCGCTGCTCCAATTCAATGTCGAAGGCAACAACGTCATTTCCACCTCCACCGACCCGGCCGTGAAGAACCCCTTCTACGTGGTGACCCTCGCCCACGTGGCTGATGTCGGTGGCGGGGGCACGATGGGGCAGGTTTCCGACTTCACGGTGACCGTCGCCTTTTCCGACACCAGCGTCGGCGGCAAGTCGGTCCCCCGCCAGGTGATGCTGACCCGGAGGATCCTCCATGGCTGACCCTCGCTCCTCCACCCGGGCCGACGGCTTCTCGATGGTCGAGATGCTGGTCGCCCTGGTCTTCACCATGGTGCTCATGGCCGGCATGGCCACGGTGTTCAAGGCCAGCCTCTCCACCTTCTTCACCTCGGGGGAGCGCACCGCCAGCGGCCGCCGCAATCGCATGTCCCTGGACCTGCTGGGCCAGGATCTGAACAGCGCCAACATGTACCTGGCCAACATCACCAATCCGCCCCTCAGCAGTTCAGGCCTGCCGCCCTTCTACATCGTGCCCAACATGGCCATCACCGGCGCCCCCACCGGCCCGGCCTCCATCAACCCCCTGACCGCCGATCAGGTCTATTTCCAGCTGGACCAGCCGACGCCGTTCGAGGGCACCATCCAGCCGGGTGGCGGAGCGGACTCGGCTGCCGCCGTGATCGGCAACCTGGGCGGCGTTATCCCCGCCAGCAACACCGTGGTCGTCGAATGCGGATCCGCCGCCAACGCCGCCCTGGTTGTCGGCGGCCAGAACATCATCTTCAAGGACACCTACCAGGTCGGCTACATCAAAGGGACCCCCTCGATTTCGAATACTTCCCAGGTCACCGTGACCCTTGGGGCGGACTCCAATGCCTTCATCACCGGGGGCGGTGGCACCGGGCTGCCCCTGCAGACGATCCACGGCAACCAGACCAAAATCGTATTTGTGCAGCCGGCCCAGATCATCCGCTACCAGGTACAGTACCTGAACCTCGACCCGGAAAACGCCAACAGCATCCCGTGCCTGGTGCGGGACCTGGGCACCTACATCGGCGGCGTATTCACCCCCAACGCCGGCAGCACCCAGGAGATCGTCGCCGACAACGTGCAGGGCTTCAAGGCCTACCTGAGCGTCAACTCCGGCCAGTCCTGGGCCGGGTTGGGCAAGACCTACACCACCTTGGCCAACGGCTGGACCGGCGGCATCCAGCAGGACCTGGTCACCCAGCTGAAAACCATGGTGACCAACGGTTTCACCTCCATCACCGGCAACGCCAACTGGTTCCGGTCCATCCCCACCCTGGTGCGGTTGGATGTCACCACCCGCACCGCCACCCAGCGCACCGAGTACTACACCGCCAACGACCCCAATAATCCCACCAATATTGCCAACCCCTACAAGAACACGACCCAGACCCTGGTCTTCGTGCCGCGGCATTCCGGGTTGCCCCTGGATTGAATGGAAGGTTCCGATGCCCAATCCCGTCCCACCCGCTCCACGCCGCGCCGAGGCCGGCGCCATCACCATCATGGTCGCGCTCATGCTGCTCATCCTATTGACCCTGGCCGCCGTCGGCATGTCCAGGAACTCGTTCCGGGAGGTGGTCAGCTCCGGGTTCCAGCGCCAGGGCGCCATGGCCAGCAACGTGTCCGATTCGGGCCTGGAATGGTCGGTCTACTGGCTAGATCTCGACAACAGCCCGGGCGCCACCAGCGGTCTCCAAGCCAATATGGTCGCCCTGAAGCAGGCGCTGCTCGCAAACAACAATCTGGCCGGGTCGGCCAAGGCCGTCAGCGACCCGACCGGCGCCACCGCCTATAACGCAACCTCCGGAACGTCCGACATGGTGCTGCCAGGGCCTTCGGGCGTCACCGAGGGCTATACTCTGGGCCTGACCCGCATGGGCAAGCTGCCCATCACCGACATCAGCCAGGGCAACGGCCCCGGCCAGTTCGCCCCCGCTTCCGGAGAGGCCATCCTCCAGGCCCCGGATCTGTGGGCGATCCGGGCCGACGCCCAGGTCAAGCAAGGCAGCGTCACGTTCGTCCACGGCGAAGAAGCCTGGTTCACCACCCCTGTCCAGTAATCGAGGAGGAATCCATGATCCCCACCGTGCGCCGCCTCACCCGTTCGTTCCTGTGCCTGCTATTCCTGATGCCCATGGCCATGCCGCTCCGGGCCCAGCTGGACACCCGGCTCCAGGGCAGCAAGACCGACTTCCTGGACCTGTACCAGCAGTCCAGCACCGCCAAGGTGAAGCCGGAACTGCTCACCGTGTTCGACTTTTCCAGCTCCATGCAGACCCTGATGTACCATCCCCTGTTCCAGAACAACGACATCTACGACAACGACGACATGCGCTACATGACGTTCCAGCTGGTGGCCGGCTCGTCGAGTCCCAACAACAAGTACACCATCACCGCCACCGGCAACAACTGCGGCGTAACCGCCTCCTACAGTGTCACCGTGGCGCCCGGCACCCCGCCGGTGGTCACCGGCGCCGCCGGGTCCAACAACGCCGGGTCCTGCGGCGGGACCAGCGGCAGTGGAGCCCCGCCGAACTATACCTTCAAGGCCGCCGCCGCGGGGCTGTCCACCGCCTATGACACGGTTACGGTCACCCCGGTCAGCAGCGCCAACTCCGCCGCCTCCAACAGCACCAACTACAACATCGCGGTCGTCGCCAACCAGGGCCAGAAGGCCGGCCCGGGGCAGCAAAACCCATACCAGGTCCAGAATATCACCTTCAGCCCGAGCTCCGGCCCGTACGCCCCGGGCACGGTCGTGACCTTCACCGCCACCCTCGACCACACCCTGATCGAAGGTGAATCCAGCTCCGATGATGGCATCAACTGGTCCGGGGGCATCAGCTCAGGATCGTTGAGCGGTGGTTCCGGCGTCTACAAGATGACCGGCACCTTCACCATCCCCAAGTACACCTACGTGGCCCCGGTGGGGGGCACCACCAGCCAGCTGGGCCCGATCACGGTCTCGGGCACCATGGCCACCGGCCAGAAGCTGACCTTCAACGACACCTACCTGACCGCCGGCACCAACACCAAGATCAATTGGTCGGTGACCACCACCAGCAATTGCGGCACCCAGGCCGGCATCAACGGCGGCAGCGCTACCGTCAGCGTCACCCCCGGCACCGCGGTCACCTGGACCATCCCCCCCTGCACCACCGCTTCGGGCACGAACGCCTATGTGAAGGTCACCCTGGATGCCAGCCAGGGGGTCGCCTTCTCCATTTCCGGGCTCACCTATGCCAATTCCGCCGGAAGTCCCCTGACGGCCGGTTCCAGCAGCGCCACCCCCACCACCGGACTGGTCAGGCCGGACGGAAGCATGCTGACGGCCACCAATTTCACCAGCTACGGCGGCTCCCTGACCATCAACGGGTTCAACCAGGGCGCCGCCGATGTGCGGAACTGGATCCGCCAGGCCAGCCATGTCCGCTTCACCAGCGGCAGCCGCACCATCGATATCCCCATCCCCTGGAACATCGGCACCAACGGCTCCACCGCCAACCCGGTGGCGGACCAGACTGTGGTCGACCAGGAAACCACCACCACCCCGGTCACCGGGAGCGGCAACTCCATCGTGATGGACACCTGCTACACCATCGACGACTCCAAATCGAGCGTGAAGAACGCCGCCAGCGTCGCCTATCAGACCGGAGGCGTGTTCGCCCTGACCAGCGGGGCCGCCATCCCCGCCAACACCGTCGAGACCACCGTCATCCTGGCCTCGGTGGCCTACCGGCCGTCCTACGTCAGCTGGCTCTTCAACGGCAAGTTCAGCTCCACCTCGGGCACCCCCAACTACACCACCGACAGCAGCCTGCAGGGCAAGTACATCGTCTTCGCCTCGGGCGGCAGCGGCACCTATCTGGGCTATGGCCAGACCAGCCTGACCTGGGGCCAGGCCTTCGGCCCGGTTGCCACCCCCTGGGCCACCAGCGGCTACATGATCCCCACCTACAACTCCGATGGCAGCTACAACACCGACGCCGCCGGCGATCCTTCGCTCAACGCCATTCCGGCCCTCACCCGGGTCCAGGCGGTCAAGCGGGCCGCCATCAGCACCTGGATCGCCCATCAGGCGGACGTCTTCTGGGCCTACCGGTTCCTGGACCCGGTCAACGAGTCCACGCCCACCAGTTCCATCGACAACAACAGCTCGACCCACCTGGTCAACAGCGACAGCACCACGACCCACCAGATCGGCAACGATTCCAAGTGGGTGGTGCTCAACAGCAACTCCCTCGGGGGCATGGCCACCATCGCCGGCATGTTCCCCTACGGCGAAACGCCCCTGACCTATGCCATGGCCCGGTCCCTGGCCCAGTTCACCGATCCCAACAGCGTGTTCAACAGCCTGGAGCTCGGGGCGGTCTCCCAGTGCGCCAACAGCTTCCTGATCCTGTTCACGGACGGCATCGACAATAACGGCAGCGGCCCCAGCAACCCGAACACCGCCTCGCCCTACCTGGACGGATCCGGAAACTTCAGCGCCCTGCTGGGGAACCAGGCCATCACCAAGACCCCGTCGATCGTCGACACCACCGGCAGCGCCTGGAACCTCTTCACCTACGCCGGGATCGCCGCGCACCTGTCCGACGCCAGCCTGGGCAACCAGGTGGGCTCCGATTACATGAATGCCTTGAACCCCGGTTCCTCCACCACCTACGGGATCCCGGAAGCCTTCCTGCCCTATGCCATCTTCCAGCGGGCCGGCACCACCTTCTCCCTGCCGCACCGGGTGACCACCATGACCGTGGGCGTGAGCCTCGGGGGTCTGTACAACAACCCCTCCAGTCCCAAGTACAGTCTGTTCCTGGCCGCCCTGGTGGGCGACCCCAACACCACCACCGGGAACTTGAACCAGGTGCACGCGTTCGTCCCGCCGGTCTACAATTCCAACGGAACGGTGAAAACGCAGAACGATTGGGTGCCCAATCCCAACGATCCCACCAGTTATCCCGGCTATGGCAAGAAGGCGACCAACGCCATCTACTACTTCGACGGCACCAACCCGACCCAGCTTTCCAAGTGCCTGAACGTCGCCCTGCTGGCGGTCATCGCCTCCGGCGGCAACCAGGCCACCTCCACCCCCAACCTGCCCTACGTGGGGGCCAGTCTCGGTTCCGAGGTCTACCTGGGCAAGTTCACCATCCCCAAGGTCGGCGGGGTCATCTGGGGCGGCGATCTGATGGGTTTCGACACCAAGGAGGTCCAGGTCACCAATCCCGTCACCAACCAGGTGTCCTCGGTCATCGACATCCTGGATACCACCGGCGCCGTGGCCACCTCCGTGGACAAGAGCACCGCCCAGTGGTCCGCTTCCAACATCCTGCAGACCAACCGGGCCTGGTCCGCCCGTAATCTGCTCACCCGCATCCCCGGCACCTCGACGACCCTGGAGCCCGGCTTGAGCAGCTTCTCGGACCAGGGCACGGCGTTCACCGACCCCAATGTAGGACTGGTGAACTTCGTCGCCACCGACCTGGGCACCGGCACCACCGCCACCGAGACCCAGCAGGCGGTGATCCAGAACGCGTCCGGGGCCGACATCACCACCGTCGCCCTGGGGACCCGGCCCACCGCCAGCCGGGGCAACATGATGGGCGACATCATCGATTCCAACCCGGCCACCCTGGAATACAACACCGGGGACAGCACCATCACCACCGGGATCAGCAAGCACAACCTCAGCATGAGCGGCTATCCCACCAACGGCCATTTCCGGCTGATCCTGGCCGGAACCAACCAGGGCTGGCTGCATGCCTTCGGCGAAGTGAGCGTCATGAACGCCCCGGGTTCCCCAACCCCGGTCACCTCCAAGGCGGATGAACTCTGGGCCTTCATGCCGACCGACTTCCTCAAGAACCTCGACAGCATCTATGGGCCCAACGCCGGCAGTTCCTCGCACCGGTTCATGGTGGATGGCACGCCCTCCATCTATTTCCTGGATATCCCGCCCAGCACCGGCGGCACCGCCAACGGTATCCTGGACAACGGCACCGGCTCCAATGAACGGGCCATCGCCCTCATCGGCCTGGGCAAAGGCGGCCGGAGCTACTACGCCATCGACGTCAAGGATCCCTTCAACCCGGTGATGAAATGGTCCCTGGTGCCGGACGAGGCCGCCTGGTTCCCCCATGCCCGGAACCTCACCTCCCCCGCCGTCACCGATGCCGCCCTGCGCATCATGATCGGCAATATGGGCTTTTCCACCTGCACCCCCGGGATCGGGCGGGTGCTGTTCAATGGGGTGTTGACCGATGTGGTGTTCCTGGGCGGCGGACTCAGCGTCCCCGAAGTGGAAACCAACTTCGCCGTGGCCGGGGTCACGCCCATACTCGGCCGCTCGGTCCTGGCCCTGGACGTGAACACCGGCAATGTGCTCTCGGCCTATACCCTCCCCAACGGCTCCGACCTGGGCGCGGCCACCGGGCCCGGCCCCGTGGTCAGCGGGGTGGTGCCCTTCGAATACATCCTCAACTCGGGCATGGCTCAGCGCGCCTACTTCACCGACCGCAGCGGCGGGCTGTGGGCCTGGGGCTCCAAGCAGACCGTTGCCTCCACCGCCTCGCTCTACCCCAACTACCGCATGGACGCCTCGGACCTGGCCAAATGGACCGTGGACGGCACCACCTCCGGGGCGGCCGGCATCCGCAAGGTATACCAGGACGGCAACAGCCTCGGGGCCATCTACACCACCCTGCCCGCGCCCTTCATGGTCGGCAGTTTCCCCGGGGTGGCCAAGGACGGCATGTCCCCGGTCACCGCAGTGGGCGTCGCCATGATCAGCGGCGACCGTTACAACCCGGTGGATCCCGGCAAGACCGGGGGCTACTACCTGGGCCGCCCGGACCACTTCCGCCTCAGCGTCGTCTTCGACCGCCAGGACAGCCGGGCCTGGGGCCTGGATACCCAGTCCGGACCGGATACCGGCATCACCACCCAGATGGCCGACATGACCGGCTCGATCGTCAGTTCCACCCCCTCCGACCCCTGCTCCGACGGGGTATTCCAGCTGATCACCCCCGGGTGCCCGGAATACTACCTGAAACCCTCCACCGGAACTCCGGATTTCGGCTACTTCGTCAACCTGCCGGCCGATTCCTACCAGAACTCCCAGGGCTACAACTTCCTCAACAAGGGCATCACCTCGCCCATGGTCGTCGCCGGCAGCCTGTTCTACAGCTACTGGTCCCCGGCCTCCTATGATCCCTGCTCAGGAGCCACCGGCGACACCCAGACCAACGTCATAGCCAGCGTGCTGAACCCCATCGTCTCCGACACCCGGAGCGGCTTGCTGGTTCCCAGCGGGGCCTTGTACACCTGGACCGGCCTGGCCTCCAGCCTCCAGGGCTTCGGCACCCGGGGCGTCATCCAGGGCGGCACCATCCCCACCGCCGGTGGCGGCGGCGCGGCTTCCTCGACCCTGCAGATGAAGACCTTCCAGGCCAGTTCCGCCCAACGCCATCCCAAGATCCGGGTCTGGCGCACCGTCCAGTAACCCGGGCCGCCGTTTGATTCAGGCACCGGCTCCGGCCGGTGCCTGTTTTACTATTCCCGTGAGGTTTTCCATGCGAATGCTCCTGCTCGCCCTCTTCGTCGCCGCCGGCTGCCTGGCCCAGGACCCGGGCCAACCCCGGCTGGTGCTGGACACGCCGCAGTTCGACTTCGGCACCATCGCCCCGGACGTGCCGGTCTCGCACCGGTTCAAGGCCCGCAACGGCGGCAACGCGCCGCTGACCATCAGCCAGATCAGCCCCGCCTGCGGCTGCACCTCCGCGGTGCTGGGCGACAGCAATCTGTCCCCGGGGGAAAGCACCGACCTGGAGGTGACCTTCAATCCCTCCGGCTACCTGGGCCTGGCCCGGAAGACCGTCCAGGTGGTGTCCAATGATCCGGAGGAACCGTCGCAGACCCTGACCTTCCAGGCCACGGTGCGGCCCGCGGTGATCGTCTCCACCCAGGAGGTACTGTTCACCGACCTGGGTCCCCGGGACCATCGCAAGGCCAAGGTGAGGCTTGAAAGCGGCACCGCCACCAGCCTGGGCCTGGGCAACGTGGTCCTGTCCGAAGCGCCCTGGCTGGGGGTGGCCACCCGCGAAGAGGGCAAAGTGCTATGGGTGGACCTGGACCTGGCGGCCCGCCGGTTGCCCGAGGGCAAGCTGACCGGCACCGACACCATCACCCTGCAGGTGGACAATCCCGCCCCCTCGTCGGTCAACCTGAAGGTCAAATGGGAGCGACGGGCCCCGGTCAGCGCCAGCCCGGAGCGGGTGGCCTGGGCCGGGCCGGCCGGCCAGGCACTGCAGGCCTCGGTGCTGCTCAAGCACCGCCAGGGTAAGCCGTTCCGGATCCTCTCGGCCCGAACCAGCACACCGCTGATCCAGGTGGCCGGTCTCGACCCGAAGCCGGCGGCCCGGCAGGGGTTCCGCCTGACCCTGGCCGCCGACGCCCAGCCCGGCACCCTGGAGGAAAAAGTGTTCCTGACTCTGGACACCCCAGGCCACCCGGAGCTGGAATTCAGGGTTTCCGCCGCCCTGCAATAACCTCAGCCGGGAGGATTGGCCGCTTTGATGTAGGTGTACATCATCTCCGGCCAGGAGAACTGGTTCAGGAAATCCAGCTGGGAGCCGGTTCCGGCGGCCGGGTCGTAGGGGGCGTAGTTCAGGTCGTAGACGCCAAAGGCCAGGGCCTGGGGCGGGTCGTAGAAGACGATGGACAGGCCGCTGGCCCGGGGCAGGCTGGTGCCGTGGTAGTCGGCGATGAGATCCGAAGCCAGGGCCGCCGTCACCTGGGCCGCCTGGGCGGAAGCCGGGAGTTGGTCGCAGAAATCCTTCAAGTCGACATAGGTGCCCGGGCTGAAGGCCTGATAGACGGGCTGGGCCTGGTTTCGGGCCCGGGTCAGGGCGGCCAGGGCCGCGGGTTCCGCCTGGGGGTCCGCCTCCTGCTGGCCCAGGGCATCGGCAAGGGCGCCCACCGCCTGGCCCAGTCCGGCCATGGGCGGCCCCAGCCTCATGGCGGCCATGGTCTGGTCCTGGAAGCCGTAGGCGGGGGACTCCACATAGGCCTGGTAACTGGCCACCATCTGGCCGGCCAGGGCCTCGGGAGCCATGTCCGGGTCGGCTTCCATCCGGGCCAGGAGGTCCTGGTAGTCCCAGCCGTTGCCCTGCACGTACTCCTGGGAGCCCACCAGGATGGCGGCCGCGTTCCGGTACTGGTAGGCCGCCTCCAGGGTGCCGATGTTGCAGGCGTCGGCTCCCAGGATAGCCAGGCTGACCCCTGCGGCCTGGATGGCGGCGGCCACCGTCACGTGGGACAGGGGATCCTGCACCCCATGGTCCACGTCGTTGAGGATTCCCTTCCAGCCGTCCCCGTGGCCCCAGAGCACCAGGGCGTAATGCTCGGCCGGGAAGGTGGCGGCCCCGTAGGCCACGAAGTCCTGGAGCGCGCCCCCGCTGGCCATGTTGAGGTCACCCAGATCCTCCAGGGTCCATAGCCCCTGGGGCCGGATCCAGTAGCGCTTCCGGGTCACGCCCGGCAGCCCCACCTGGGCCACCACCGTCACCCCCTGGTCCGCCTCGGAGGCCTTCAGGTTGGCCAGGACCGAGCCGACCACCGGCGCGAGGTTGTTGTCGGCGGCCACGTACAGCATCAGGGTCCAGTGCTGGCGTGGCACCTGGAGCGAACCGCCGGCGCAGCCCAGGGCCAGCCCCAGGAGGCAGAGGACCGCCAAGGTCAGGGGCCCCGGGCGGCGGCCCGGCCCACCGGTGCCGCCGGACCCTGGTCGCGCCCGGGGCCGGCGATTCCAGGTCGACCATCCATGGGCCATCAGAAGGGGGCGATGCTGAATTCCCCCACCGCGAAACCGTTGGCCGCGCCAGGCACCGTGATGGAGACCGAAGCCAGGGGGGAACCGGTGGCGGCGAATCCGAAACCGCCCGCCAGGCTCGAACTGTTGATCGATTGGGTCTGCTGGCTCTGGTAGCCGTTCTCGGTGGTGGCGGTCACGGTGCAGGGGAAGGACTCCCCCTGGGTTATGGGCTCCCCGTAGGTATTGGGCTCCAGGAACAAACAGAACGCTCCGGTACTGGCGGGCAGGCCTATCACCGCGGTGGTCTCGCCGTTCAGAGCGTAGACCGACCCCGCATAACCATGCCCCCAGGCACCGGTCCAGCCCTCACCCACCACGAGATGCACCAGGCCCGGGCTGAAACTCAGATCCACGCCGGGGAAGCCAGTGGCCAGCGTGTCGGCGACCACGCCGGTGGCAGAGGTGTCCGGCGCGAAGCCGCTCAGGTGGTAGCTTCCCAACGTTTTGGGGGGAAGGCCTGCCAGGGCCTGGTAGGACAGCACCGTCGGGACGCTGGTGGTGAAACTCCAGCTGAACGGTTGCGGCAGAGATACGAACAGAGCGCTCTCGGCCGCGGTGGCGAGGGTGACCGTGTAGGTGGTGTCGAAGGCCAGGCTCTGGTCCGGTTGGAAGGTCGCGATAGTGCCGCTCGGGTCCAAGCTGACCAGGCCGGAAACCAGGCCGCCGCCCTGGGCCGAGGGCGAAACCTGGAACGCCCCCTGGAGGCTCGAGGCCAGCATCGGCTGGTTGAAGGTCGCCTTGATGGCGGTGGTCACCGGCACCCTGATGGCCCCGGGAAGCGG
>Ga0302193_10000590_pt1 | contig 32981 bp, 26 predicted proteins | sample II_Bog_E3_3_FD_200228 | JGI IMG/M metagenome (GOLD analysis project Ga0302193, IMG submission 200228) | Peat permafrost microbial communities from Stordalen Mire near Abisko, Sweden - II_Bog_E3_3 | ecosystem: Environmental > Terrestrial > Soil > Wetlands > Peat | place: Sweden: Abisko...
TCAAAAGCGTTCCTCTAGTCCTTTTACGGTCTGAGTGGAAGGGTAAACTCTCGGGAGAGGGAACTGAAGGTGAGTAGCCGCGGGTCCTCCTCAGTTGAGGCCAAATCGCTATTGTGCGATTCAGGGGTGGTCGGCCGGTTCTCGAAACGTGGTAAGGCCTTGTCACTCATTGAGCTTTGATTACGCGTGATTCTCAGGATTACTCCTCTCATACGCCGCAGTGTCAGGTTGCCTTGGGGGTCGTCGCCCGATGGCAAGTCATGAAATCCCACTCACGATGCGACTTTCTCGTCGGCCAGGGCATCGCCGGTGGCGTCCAGAGCTTCTGTCAGACACGGCCGACGCTCCACCCGGTTCAATTTCTGGTGGTGATGCGAGACAGACCTTCAAGAGGGGGCCTAAACCGGTGGCATCGAGTGACGACCAGGAAGCCAGTATCCGGAAGCTTGCGCTCTTACGCCTGAAGGCGCTGCTCGATCAAGCTGGGACCGCCTCCACTGACCCCGTTTCCGGAATCCGGAAATCTGCGACCAAACCTGCTTGGACGTGCAAGTCAAAGCCCGTCGGAGTGCGGTCGCGGCTGAGGAAGGATAACGGTAGGGCAAAACTACGGTAAAGGTAGGGTGATTCGGGAGGGCGGGGCGCCACCACACGCACTTGTGCTACCTCGAAATGACCCGTAAGTCGCAGGTCAAACATCCCAATTCGGGTCCAGAGACGCTTAGGCTTGAGTAGACACCCCGGGCCCATAATGAATAGCGACGCTGAGATGATGGAAATCGAACGATTGAGGGCTATACAAGATCTTCAATTGCTTGATACGCCTCCCGAGGCTTGCTTTGACGAGTTGGTCCACTTGGCGGCGCAAGTCTGCGATGCGTCGATCAGCCGCATGTCGATTGTCGATGCGGACCGGCAGTGGTTGAAGGCGTCCGTCGGGCTTGCGGCACGGGAGATCTCGCGTCGAGTGTATTCTGGCGTGCAAGCCATCCAGCAACCAAACTTACTTGTCGTAGAGGATGCCACGCGCGACGAGCGGTCTGCCGAGGACCCCCTAGTCACAGGCGATCCGGGAATACGGTTCTATGCCGGAATGCCATTAGTTCTTCCTGACGGCCATGCAATTGGCACGTTGTGTGTGATCGACACAATGCCGAGAACGCTTACGGAGACCCAAAAGAGCGCTTTGGCCGTCTTAGCCAAGCAACTGATCCGGGTCCAGCGACGATCCCTTGAAGCCACCCTGGTTAGTTCCCCGCCAAGCTGGAACCTCAAGTTCCACGGGCCATTCGATTTGGGCCTGCAAAGGAATCGCTAGTGGACGTTCGCACCCTTTTCTTCGTCGAAGCAAGTCTCTTGTTTCTGTTCAGTGTGACCCTGGTCGTCAATTCCATCGGTCAGTTGAGGCAGGGTGCCAACTATTGGTTTGCCGCCTCAAACTTTTGCGGGGGCGTCAGTCTCGTCCTACACTCCTTCCTACCCAGCGACGTTTTTCTCACCACTATCGTCTCGAATCTCCTCCTCTTCGTGGAGTTGTGCTTCCTCAACAAAGCCATCGCCGAGTTTGTCGAACGCGGCCGCCATCTCTGGCTCGGGCTCCTGGGTCTGTCCGTCGTCGCCACCATCGTCACCTTCTACGTCCTCCGCCAGCACCCCAATCCCGAACTGGTCATGGAGTTCATCTCCGTCATCGCCATCTCTACCGCAACCTGCAGTGCGGTGCTGCTCTTTCGCTACCCTCCCCTCGGCTCCAAAATCCCCACTTTTGTCATGGGGACGCTCTTCTCTCTCTACGTGGCGAATAACCTCGTGCGCAGCCTTACCGGGTATGCATCGCTTCGCTTCTACCACATCTGGCTTGACCGAACCATCATCGCCGGCCTCAGCTTTGGCTTCCTTTGGATGACCGCCGCCCGCCTGCGCAACAGCCTTGAGCATCTCGCCGGCACCGACGCTCTTACCGGTACCGTGAACCGGCATCGACTCGAGGAAGCGATGAAAGGCATGCTTGCGTGGAATCGGCGCAACGATCTTCACGTTGCGGTGTTCTTGATCGATCTGGATCGCTTCAAAGGAATTAATGACAACCTGGGGCACGGTGTCGGGGATCATGTGCTGAAGGCGCTGGCAGCTCGCCTTAATTCTGCCGTCCGCCAAGAAGATATGGTCGGACGACTGGGCGGTGACGAGTTCGTCATCCTTCAAGCAGGAATTAGTCAGCCCGAAGGTGCCGAGTTTCTCACCCGTCGCCTTATCGAGATACTTCGAGAACCATATGACATTAACGGTCTCAAGGTGATCTGTAACGCGAGCATCGGTGTTGCAATTGCGCCGGGCGATGCTCAACAATGTGACGCGCTCTTCTCCTGCGCAGACGCCGCTCTGTATAAGGCGAAGGCTGAGGGCCGCAATACCGTATGCTTCTATGAAGCCGGTATGGACGCGAACCTCCGCGAGCGCCAGCAGTTGGAGCGGGAGCTGCGACGCGCACTCGACTTGAAGGCATTTCAACTGGCCTATCAGCCTCTTGTCACTCTTCGCGATGGCAATCTGATTGGATTTGAGGTTCTGTTGCGCTGGCCTGAAGGCTGGGATCCGCAACCTCCGGCGGCATTCATTCCGGTCGCGGAGTCCTACGGTTTGATCGTCCCTCTCGGTGCGTGGGTACTTGAGACCGCCTGCGCAACCGCCGCTTCATGGAAGAAGCCGCTCAAGCTAGCGATCAATCTGTCTCCGGTCCAGTTCAGTCAGGGCGATATCGTCGCCGAAGTCACCTCTGCCTTGAAGTCGAGTGGCCTCGACCCCGCCCGCCTCGAGTTGGAAGTAACGGAGAGCCTCTGGCTCCAGGACACAGATAGGGTACACAGCAAGCTGATGCAATTGAGATCCATTGGTGTTTCCGTTTCACTCGATGATTTTGGGACCGGCTACTCGAGCTTGGCCTATCTCTGGAAGTTTCCTTTCGACGCGGTCAAAATCGATCGATCCTTTGTCATGTGCATGGAGGAGGACCCGAAAGCGGCGGCCATCGTGAATACGATCGTGGCGCTGGGACTGAGTCTCTCCCTGACTGTCACCGCCGAAGGCGTCGAAACACACGCGCAGGCAACGTCCCTTGCAAGCATCGGGTGTCAGCAAGCTCAGGGATACCTGTTCGGTCGCCCACTTTCCCTCTCGGCAGCCAATCAGTTGGCCAACGCGCACGATCCGCAAAGCGCAGTCGACACGCTTGAACCACTCAAGCCGCTAAGAGATATCGCGGTTGCAGACTAACGAATTGCCTGTGAAGTCGCCATTTCGGTAAAGACCCCTTGGGCTGAGTCTGCGCCCGTCAATTGACCTGGGGCCGCCTGCAAGTCCGCCGTTGGTCGGCTTTGAGACAGAGGCGACTGGCGAACAGACCGGCCGGGCATTTGCGTGGCGTTAATTTCGGCATGAAACCCCGAACTCACTCCGATCCCGCGTAACGGCGGTGGAGAGAATGGCAGATGGCTTGGCCATTTCGTTTGATGACGGTAAGACCGCAATCTACTCGCCTGAACTCCTCAAGAGGGTTTTCGAACGATTTAGAGCACCCCCCGTGACAAGCACATCGGCGAAAAGGGGGCATCGGGTTCCGCCTGTAGAGTCTTAGTGCTGTATCTGGAGCGCCCACATGCGACAGTTCGAGTTCGCGTGCGCTTTGGGGGGCGCTTCGGATACAGCGACTTGAAGGAAGTCGCCCCCGGAGGGCTATGTATCTTGAATGGGGCCGAGCGGGTCTGGTAAGTGGCTGAACTCGATCAGCGCACCGGTCGGCTTGCGGTGGTGAGCGCAGCAGGAGTTGCGCGGCGGGCAGCCGTTCGACGACGCGCATGGTTCCGCCGCGGACCGGACAGTTCCAGAGCGAGTGAATCTGGTTAGTGGACGGTGAAGCCTCCCAAGCAGTTGTCTTCTCTGCGCTGCCGAGCAGTTGGAGGCAGAGCGGCAGGAGAGTGGCGCGCTTGCGGTTGGCGAGAAAGCCGAAGTTGCGGATGCGCACGAAGCCGGGCGCCAACAGGTGGAGCAGGAAGCGGCGCAGGAACTCGTCGACGGTCAGAGACATGAGCCTTTTCTTGTTGCCGTGGGCGGAGTCGCGCCAGCGGAAGGTAACAGTGTCCTTGGAGAGAGCGACCAGCCTGGAGTTCGAGATGGCGACGCGATGGGTGTAGGCGCCGAGATACGCAGCACATGTTCCGGGCCGCCGAAGGGCCGTTTGGAGTAGACGATCCAGTCGTGACGGGACAACACTCGCAGCCCCGCGGCGAAGGCACGTGGCTGGGCCAGAGGCAGCAAGCTGCCGTGGACCCGGAGTTCACCTTGCTGGAAGGCGTTGCGCAGTCCGGCGACGAACTTGCCGCGGAAGACGCGGCTGAGCCGCCGATGGGGGAGGAAGAAGGAACGCCGGGCGGAGGTGCGGCTTGTGTGATCCGGAGCGAGACCACCGGCCGCAATGGCGCAGTGGATATGCGGATGAAACTGCAGGCGCTGAGTCCAGCTATGGAGCACGCTGAAGAAGCCGATCTCGGCCCCGAGGTGTCGTGGATTGCGGGCGATCACAAGCAGGGTCTCAGCGCTCGAGTGAAAGAGCAGGTTGTAGATGAGCCGCTTGTTCTGCAACGCGAGCGGGGCCAGTTCCGCGGCAGAGTGAACACGGCATGGATGTAGAGCGTGGGCAGGAATTCCCGCTCGCGCGCCTGGAGCCAGCGTCGGCGCGCGTTGCCCTGGCAGCGCGGGCAGTGCCTGTTTCGGCACGAGTTGTAGGAGATGGCAGTTGCATGTCCGCAGCCGGTGCAGCGATCGCGATGTCCGCCCAGCGCGGCAGTGCGGCAGCGCGCGATAGCCAGCAGCACCTTCTGGTGCTGCCAGTTGATCCACCTGCGACTGTGTTCAAGGAAAGACTGTCCAGCACAGCGGACGATGTCGGCCATCTCCACGAGGCCGGCTCATGAGCTGTACTTGTGTCCTCCTTGATGGTGAATAGTGCTGCCTGATACTTGCGAATCTCCTCAGGGCCAAACTGATCGGGCGGACGACGGAAGTACTGGCTAAAGTGCGGAACACTGTGCAGGTAGGTGCGGACGGTTGTATCGGCGAAGTTGCGGCAACGCAACTCCTCAAGCATGAGCTGACGTAGTGCGTTCACAGAAAGTTCCTCCTCTGCGTCCCAAACTACCTCGGCAGCCGCAAATGCCGGATCAGTCGCACGCGAAAGCGTCCGCCGCACCAGCGGCTTCGTTCAAGTCTGCTATATGACAAATAGGCACGGCAACAGAGCAGCTCATGTCGGGCCGGAGGTCGCGAACAGGTATGTCGACAACCAGGCCACCGGTGGCCAGAGGTTCGTCATCACCGAAGCGCTCATCAGGACAAAATCGAAGGGCGACGCTGACCCGCTTACGTGGCTGCTGCTGGCCACCGCAGTCCTCGCGCGATGCCACGATGGGTCGTGCCCTCGGCTACCTCGGTATCGAAGCCCCAACGATCGTCTGAGCTGCATCTCCAGACGACACATCAGACGTGTCGCAGCGGCACTCCGGAATGAAGCTGCGATAGGCCCACTTGCGCATCCCGGCAATCACCCAGTCCCGGCACGAAGAATCGAGATAGAGAAACGAGACCCCTGCCTGCGAAGTCGCGTCGTCAAACCACCTGACTGCGCCCTGCGCCTTTAGCTTCCGCCCATCCCCGGCGAACTCGATCGATAGGCCGATCGTCGTTGCCTCGGTGAGCGGACGGTCGCTGGTGAAGCAACAACCTCCCTTACCCATCTGGAATTGGCAGGTTGCTTCGGTTTCTGCCAGGCTCCCCATCGCCAACTCAACCTCTTCCACTGGCCTCGCCGAGGGTATCAGCCAAAGCTCCTCACGCTCCTTCAGGGTATCGTGCAGTACCTGCACAAGATATTTGCGGGTCAGCGGCTTCTCGATCATTGCCTCGACGCCAAGGCCGTACATCTCGCGCAGATGCACAACCCCGAAACCGGAGACAAAAATGATGCTTGGGACCTCCAGTTTCCTCTTGAAGACCTCCCGCACCAATTCCACCCCGTCCATGACGGGCATGCGTATGTCGGAGAGCAGGACGTCGACCTTGGTCGTTTCCAGGATGCTAAGCGCCTCCATGCCGTTCGAGGCCGTCAGCACGGTGCACCTCTCGCATTCGAGCCACGCAGAGAATATCTCCCGCAGGTCCGGCTCATCATCGACTATAAGAATCGTGGCGTCTTCCAGCCTCATGCCGCCACGCCGTCCACCCGCACGGCATTCACGGGCAGTGTCAATCGAAAACAGGTATGCCCATGGCAGTCGCGCAGTTCGAGGGTCCCGCCATGGGCGGTCACGATCGCGCGTGAGACGCTGAGCCCTATGCCAATTCCACCCCCGAACGGTTTGGTGGTGTAGAAAGGCTCCATCAAGTGTTCTATTACCTCGGTCGAAAGCGCCGGGCCGCTGTCCACCACGTCGATCAGAAGCTGCTCGACACCCTCTTCGGAGCTAACTCGGGACGCCTCAACTCGCACCCAGCGCTCGCTGGTCTTAGAGGCTTCGATCGCGTCGAACGAGTTGTTCAACAGGTTCAACAACACTTGGCCAATCTGCACCTCGCGGCACTCGACCAGTGGAAGCCCGTCTGGCACGATGGAGTCGATTTGGATTCCGTTGGTGCGGTATCGTACCTGCACTAGTTCTATCGCCTGTTCGACCATCTCACCCGGACTGGCTCCCAGCATGGGTTCGTTGGCCCCCTCACGGGCCAGTGCAGCAAGTCCGCGCAGAATCCGTATCACCCGGTCGGAGGTCTTCACAATGCTCTCGCACGTCCTGGTCACCACTGCGGCGGAGAGAACCTCTCCGTTCGCAGCTAACTCCACCAGGTCGCTTGCCCGGGCATGGATGATGGCCATCGGATTCTTGATCTCGTGCGCGATCCCGGCGGAGAACCTCGCAAGCACTTCAAGCCGCTGCTCGCGCATCACCCGCTCCCAATCCAGCTCGCGCTGCATCCGCTTCTGTTCGCTGATGTCGCTGAAACAAACCGTAATCCCTCCCTCTTCCCATGGATTCACCGACAGGTGAGTCGAGAGGTCGAGCGGCGGGTAGTAGGAATCGAACCCGGCTGGCGTGCGGGTGGACATCACCTGCCGCATACGCTCCGTGGTCTCGGCGGTCATTCCGGGAAAGGACTTCCACATATCTTTCCCCAGCAGGTCCCTGGCCTTCAACAACTTCTTTGCGTCCTCGTTGACATACCGAAATACCCAGTCACGATCCACGGCAAAGATTCCGACGTTGGTATTCTCCAGCACAGATTCGGCCCTGCGGTTGGCGATCTCCAACTCCCGTTCCAGCCGCCTCTGGCCGCTGATGTCGCTGAAGAACACCGCGACCCCACCGTCCTCCCAGGGATGAGCCTGTACCGTTGTCGTCAGGTCGAGCGGTGGATAGAAGCTCTCATACCAAGCGGGCTGGCGGGTCTCCATCACCTTGCGCAGAATGGTCCGCTCTTCCGGCAGTTGCGCCGGGAATGCATCCCACAGAGTCATTCCCTGGATATCTCTGTCCACACTCAACAGTGACGCCGCGTTTCGGTTCAAGTAATGAATGGTCCACGCGGAGTCAACCGCCAGAACGCACACCGTCGTGCTTTCCAGCAGGGAGTTGAGCTGCACGACGGTGCGCTCAAGTTGCTGTTCGGTGCGTTTTCGCTCGGTAACATCGCGTATAACAGCCGTGGTATGGATGCCATCCTCGGTCTTTACCGGGTTGAGACCAATCTCCACCGAGACCTCGGACCCATCCTTCCGGCGGGCGTAGAGGTCGCCCATGCCCTGACCCATGACTCGCGCTGTTCCTGAGTGAACAAAGCCTTGCCGGTGATCCTTGTGCCTGCTCCGGTTTCCGACCGGGACAAGAAGGTCCACATTGCTGCCAAGCAGCTCCTCTCGGCGATATCCGAACATTGTTTCGGCAGTCTGGTTTGCGAGGATGATTGTGCCCTTTGCATCCACTTCGAGGATCGCGTCCGGAGCGTCCTCAATCAACTCGCTGAACTTGTGGTCGGCCATCTTGTCAGGGATCGCCAGGATGGACGGGCTCGCGCGTCCCAGCATGACCAGAGTTGCGATCGAGATCGCGGCGGTAAGCACCTCAAGTGGGCCGCTGACCCAGTAGATCGGAAACCATAGCGTTACAACTTGCATCGCACGGGTAATTCCGCAGGCGATGATGAAGCCGACAACGCAGAAGAAGGCACGGTTGAAAGGAATATCCTTGCGCTTCCGAACGATGCCGATGAGAGCGAACGTAATCAGAAAATAGGTGAGTGCGATGAACGAGTCGGAGAGGACATCCAGCCACCGCAACTGCGGTTTCCAGAGAAAACTGAGGTCGTGCTGCAATTGCACCGGCTGGAGCATCTCGACGACCGTCGCTTCCTGGTGGGCCACAGGTCGCATAACAACTCTAGAGAATTATGGGAGATAGCGCAAACCAGCGTTGCAGCGCAGAAAAGCTGCGCACCCATCCAACAGTGAGACAAGGGCAACATCGCCTGGGCTGTTATCGAACGACAATTGTGACGCGAACCTCTTATGTCTCGGCGACCGAGCCGGGTTCCGGCAAGCTCGGCAGCTTGGCTGGACGGTCGACGCGAAGTCCGGAGGCGAATCGTAGGGCTCCACAGGCTGGGGACACGCCGACTAAATGGCCGCAGCACGTGCTGGGGCGGTGCGGGGCGGGCGCTGCACCGAGTACTACGTCGCGAACTTACTCAATAGCTGACGTTACAGCAGCCTAGTAATAGTTGGTAGAAGAGCAGGTTGAAATTCTCCTTCGTTTCGTACAAGAGAGGCGCCTATCTCGAAGGAGGCTTCCGTCAGGCTATTCTGCAGAACAAGAAGCAGGTCCTTCCGCTTCAGTGGCTTATCAAGCACTGTGTAGACTCCATGCCCAAGCGATTCGAGTGGCCACAGATCGCGTAGTCCGGTTACCAAAATGATGCTGGGGATCAAGATCTTCCTCTCGTAGGCGGTCCGCACCAGCGCCACTCCGTCCATCACCGGCATGTAGACATCCGAGATCAAAGCGTCGATCTTCTCGGCCTCCAGCACCTTCAGAGCCTCAACTCCATTGGTCGCGGTAAATACCAGGCATCCCTCGTGCTCGAGCCACGCCGAGAAGAGCTCCAGCAATTCGGGTTCGTCATCTACCATCAAGACCGTTGCCTCTTGAAGCCTCATGCCATAGCCTCTTCCCTTTGCCCCACGTGTAGTGGCCGTGCAACACCGTGCCTTTGTGTATCTCTTCGATGCTCAACCTGGAAGTCATCTCACAGCCGCCGGCGTGTTTTCCCCGGTCCGCTTCAAAAAATCGGCAAAGCCAGCAACCTGCTTCTCCAGGTCCGTCAACGCCTCCTCTTGGGTACCTCCATGACCCAAAACGGTCCAATCATCCAGTTTCTGGTGAGCCCACCATCCGTCTTCGTCTTGCTCAATCATTGCCGTTGGTTTCATGGGACTGTCCGATTCACCCCTGTCCCCACCAATGCACTTTCGTACATTGACGGAGTTACACAGTCAGAAAATGTGATCCACGGACTAGCCTTTCGGATGACCTACTCCGTTCTGGTGTGTGAATGCGATCATGCCGACATCCTCTCCAGCTTTTCTGGCGACGGGATAAGAATATGCATGCCGCGAATCACGATCAGGTTCTCTCGCCTGAATCGACCGAGCAGACGGGTAACAGTCTCACGCGCACAGCCTACAACGTTCCCTAACTCCGTATGGGACATCGTCATAGTGAAGCTCATCTCCGCCTTTCCTATGGATTGAGCTATACCCCATGCAAGTAGCACACCGGAGAGTCGCGCCGCCGATGATTCTGAGAGGGCAAGGCGGCGCGCGTCGCAGAACACATCCTGGTACTCAGCCGACAGCATTCTTGCCACATGGAGGCTCGCTCCACCGTGTTTCTTGAGAAAGGCAAGAAACACTAGCTGTGGAATCACTTTGGCCTCTGCGGAATGAACGGCCTCCGCTGTCACCTCGTAATTCGAGGTAGAGACGACGGCGCTAAGTCCAAGGATTTCTCCCGGCAAGGCAATCCTGAGAATGAGTGTCCGGGCATCTTTCGACGTGCAGGATAGCTTTACCTGCCCAGACTTGAGCACAAAGACTCCATCGCTTGCCGTGTCCTCCTGGAAGAGCTTGGCTCCGTGACGCCAAGTCGCATTCACGCCCATGAGAGCGTAGTCGGCAAGAGCCTCCTGGCTTAGCTTGCTGAAGGGCATAAGCGCTCCCATGCATTGGGCCCCGGTCTGTCTTCCACCCCGGTCAACAATATTCGGTGGGCCAATCGATTCGCCATGTTGGTATGAACCAAGTCGAAGATTCGATAGTGCTGAAGGGTTCTCCTCGCGGCGTAGCAGGGGCAGAACCTCCATCCATCCCTCGCCATCGCTGGAGCAATCGCGATGGCACGATCATCGCGTTCTCTGCCGCCTTCGTTCTCTCCTGGGATGTCAGTGAGGGAGGTTAGCACAAGGTCGTATACCTCTTCGGGGACCTCGGTACATAAGTTCTGACACGACTTCATGGACTGCATGGGATCTAGCACGGGCGGAAGCCTTTCCGGGCTGGCCTGGGACAGTCACACAATCGCAGAGCGATGGGGCCGGATCCACTTCCAGGTTGTGATGGCAGTCACAGCGTACTCCTAAATGATAAGTATTGCTCACTTTATTATTCGAGCGCCAAGCGCCACGACAGCGGCAACTGCGACAAGTCCGCTCCGTCAAACCCGCAGACCCGGCGAACTTGCGCGACGCTTCGGCCTTCGATTGCGGCGACAGGGGCGGTGGCCGCCATATCGTCGTCGCGGCCTGTCTCGGCATAACACTGTAAGGTGTGGCGGGATGACTGTACCCTTCTGTGCGGCGCGGTTCCAGTTTTATTGCTCTCGGCATTCGTCGTACAGCCGTTCCAGTTTCACCGTTTGCTTCGCGATGTCGAAGCGCTCCCGCACCCAGGATATTGACCGAGCGCTCGCCCGGTCCCAAAAGTTCTGATCTTTCAGGAAGGTCAACAAAGCCTCGGCGAGGGGGCCGGGCATCCTTTCAGGACACAACAGGCCGGTCTCTCCATGGCTCACCGCCTCCGGAATTGCTGAATGCATACAACTGACGACCGGCGTGCCGACGGACTGGGCTTCCGCGAAGACCATGCCAAATCCTTCGGCAGTCACACTAGGGTTGCACAATACGCGGGCGCATGACATCCTGCGTTGGACCTCTTGCGGGTCCTGCACACCGCGGAAGCGAACGCGCAGGGCCAGCTTTTCTGCCAGTGCTTCAAGCGCCGGGCGGAGTGGCCCGTCGCCGATGATCTCCAGATGTGCCATCGAGTCTTGCTGCTGGACGAGTGCCATTGCGCGAAGCGAAAACTCACAGCCTTTCGCTTCCACCAGACGGCCAACAAACAGGACCAGCTTTGGATCGCGCTCGATGGCGACGGGCCAGGAACGATCGCAATCCACGCCGGTGTAGTGAACGCGAAGTTTTTTCTCGGGGAATCCGGCACGCAAAGCGGATTCACGGATCGACTGGGAGACGCAGATAAACGCCGAAGCGCGTGCGAAGAGTTGCTTCCTATGCGACAGGTAGTACCTATCGGAAAAGCTCCCGGAAAGATCGGCTTCCGAGGAAGTGACGTCAGAGCCGTGCAACGAGACGATCAGTGGCAAACCGAGTGCCTTGGCAATTGGCAACGTCTGAGCACCATCGACGGCGAAGTGTGCATGAAGTATCGAGGGATTCACCGCGCGAAGTCTGCGGAAGAAACCTGGCGCCAAAGGAGCGTGAAGAAAGGCCCGGGATGCGATCTTGTCCGACGTGCCCGAACCGTCTCGAAGCACTACTTCCGGAAGCGAATGACGGAGATACGGCTCGGTTCGGCGGAGACCTACGAGCACCGGATTGTAGCGTCGAAGCGCCCGAGCCTGTTCGACGATGAACGTCTCGCTCGGCGCGAGGAGCCGTCCACGAAAGATAAGGGCCGTTTGCATCCTATCCCACGCCTCGAGTTCTGGAGTAGTTTGCAAGAACTTCGCAGAGCGAATGGTAAGCAGGATTCGGCGCGAAGTCTTCATCCGTGAGTCCGAGCCGATGGGGCTGGCCGTCCGGACGCTGCCAGCGCGGATGAGTTGGGGCAAGAAGCCCATACCAATCGAAACCATCCGACATGGACCAGAAGATAAGCCGTTGCAGCGGCACGACGGAAAGAATGTCGGTCAAGAAGCTGCGATAGGTTTCGGCGACCGCTGCCTTAACTTGGGCTTCGGTTCCCGGGATGGCGGTGTCGTTTACGTCAAACTCCGAGAGATAGACCTGCACCCCGGTATCTTTGAGTGCCCGGACGAAGTTGAGAAAACCTGTGTCCCTCGGCCTCCACGGGCCATCGACGTGTGCTTCCATCGCGACGGCCTGAAGCGGCACTCCGCGTTTGAGGAGCGCCTTGACCAGGTTGAGCGAGCCTGCCCGCACCGCCTCACCATGTGAGCTCTGCTGCTCACAATCGTTAAGGTTTAGGGTGCGCAGGCAAGAGGGATCCGCAGTCTGGGTCGTGTGAAATGCCAGGTCAATATACTCGGGCCCGATCAGGTCAAACCATGTACCGGTTCTGAGAAGATCAGGGCGCTTACTCCATAGCCAAATCGGCTCGTTGACCACATCCCAGGAGTCGACTTTACCGCGATATCGTCCAACAACGGTCTGAATGTAGCCCGTGAGATACTCCTGAGCATTCTTCCGGTTGAGCACGGCTTTGAGCCACTCGGGATTCGAGTCGTTCCAGCATAGGTTGTGGCCATGGACTGCAAGGCCATGAGCAGCCGCATATGCGAACTCCTGGTCGGCAGCGATGAATTCGTATCTATCCGCGGCAGGGCGAAGATGAACCCACTTGAGCGGCGGAGTGACCATGTTGAAATTGGCTTGCAGAAAGGGGCCGATCACAGGTTGGGTGAAGCGCCCCGTGCTGCATTGAATGCCGACCTTCATTCCGCGGGGGGCGCCCAGCGCAGCCAGCCCGGTTGGAGCAGGTTGCGACCAAGCCAGAGAATTGCGGGCGACGGCAGCACAGAGAGCCAGAATACCCGTTTTGGTCGCGCTTCTTCTGTCTAAGCGCATACAAGGACTTCCTTGCGAGATTCACTTGCGAGTTTCCAGCGCACAACCGCGTAGATGGCCACCATCAGAGCCGCGTCGGAGATAAGGCTGGTCCAGGCCGCGCCAACCCAAGACCAACGCGGCAGGATTAGGAGATTGAGGCCGACATTGAGTACGGCAACTCCGACCTGCACGATCGCACGCAGCCCTTGCGCATTTGCCCCAGAGAGCGCATCGGCAAGAAACCAGTGAACGCAACGCATGACGGGAATCAGTGCCAGCAACCGTATGGCAGGACCCACGGCAGCGTATTTTGGGCCGAGGAGGTGCGGCAACAAAGGAGCAATTATGACGAGCCCGAGGAAGTCGACAACGCCGAACGCGACCGCTTTGCGGATGAGCCGCTTCGCATAGCCGTAGGTGGCGCCGATTCCATCGATGCCGACGCGAAAGAACTGCGGGTATGCGGCCGAGACGAGGGCGCGAATCGGCGTGAGGCTGGTGTCGATAATGCGATATGCCGCTCCGTAGACTCCGGTCGCCGAGAACGTGGAGAGGTGTGCGAGCATGGTCTTGTCGATGTCGTTGTAGACGGTTTGAGCCGAGGTGCTGACCGAGAAGAAGCAGCCCTCGCGCACATCCTCCCACAGCGCGCGCAGTGAGATGCGCGGGGCGCCCCACAGCACACTGCCCTGCTGCAGCGCGAAGGCTGCTCCGATAGCGCCTGTGAGCAGATACGTCCAAATCCATTGGGCAAGCGATACCTGATGGTAGAGGGTTGCCAGCAGGACAATCCCGACAACGCGAAGGAAGCTCATGGTCGTGTTCTGGACCGCCGTCTTCCCCATCCTGTCCGACGCGGCAAAGCCAAACGAGGCAAGGTCAATGACCCGCATCAAGATCAGGTCTGACGTGCAGAGAGCGAGAAGAAGAACAACAGGCAGGGTTGGGAGCCAGAAGTGGGCAAGACTGGCAAGAACGACTGCGCTTACCAAACCGGTCAGCAACGTCACCAAAAGCCCGTTTCCCCAGCAGAGCGATTCTCCGCGCTTTCCTGAGCGGACGTTTTTCAAGAAGAGATTGCCGCTGCCAAGTCCGACGTAGGGCGCAAGAATTCCTGTCATTGCTGTGATGGCAACGAACGCCCCATATTGCGAAGGACCAAGCGAGCGGGCGATGAACAAGAAGTAAATTGCCTGGAGAACGAGTTTGACTCCCTGTCCCACGCCCAGATTCGCGGTGTCCCGAAGCAGCGTGTTCTTCGACCACTTCGAGGGATGCAACCGACCGGCGCACACCCGGATGCGAAAGGCCAAGTAGATTCGCATGTCGCCATCGGTCAGGGCCACAGGGAGTGTAGCGAGCTTGCCGAAACGCGATAGGCGCCCGAAGACTTCCACTTTGGACAGCCTCCGAACTGCATCGGCCCGCAACCGGAGCCCACCGGCGACACGCGCATAGCGGGGATTGTTGGCGAGCGCTCGCATCTGAGTTTCGAGGAGATCGTAGCGGGCGCACGTCCTGCTCACTCCAGATTTCTCTTGCGAGATCGAGCCGAACCGCTCGGTGTAGAGATAGTAGGCCTCGGAAAGGAGGAGCAGGCTGCCACCGGCGAGCAGCGTATCGAGATAGAAGCGGAAATCTTCTGCGTAACGCATGGTCTCGTCATACGAAACACCGTGCTGCTGCAGATGGGAGACTCGAAGGAGCGGCTTGAGCAATCCGAAGTCCACCGCGTCGGCCTGATCGCTGGTACATCGGGCGACAAAGCTCTCGCAGTTGAGACGAAGTTCGTGGCCAATCACGAGGGGGTCTATGCCGAGTTTGACCACCTTGTCGGCGTGTAGATCGTACATACTCAGGTTGTCGGCGATGAGCACATCGGTATCTTTCGCCCGTTCAAGCAGACGCTCCAGTCGGATTGGCGCCATCCTATCGTCGGCGTCGAGCAAGGCGATCCACTCGCCGCCTGCCAGAGCAATCCCCATGTTGCGAGCTGCCGCTGGTCCTCCATTCGTCTCGCGGCGGAAAATGCGGATACGCGCATCCTTGTTCTGGCGCCCCAGCACAAGCTCGACGGTTCGGTCCGTGGATGCATCGTCGATGATGATGATCTCGATGTCAGCAAGAGTCTGCGACTGCGCCGATTCGAGCGCACGGAGGATGGTGTTCTCAGAATTGTAGGCCGGGATCACGATCGAGACGCGGGGCATCAGAGTACCTCTGCGGGCTTCCTCGATCGGTCAAGAATCAGGAGTGCCAGGAGGGTGTAGAACCAAAGGATATTCAGCGGCGCCACGAATCCAGATTCCCCGACGTTCTCAACGATCAAGACAAGCAATAGGACTGTCGCCGCCTGTGTCGCGGCGGTATTCCGGGGATTGAGGGCGCGCGATGCCTGAATAAGCCCTCGTCCAAGCATCCAGACCAGCGGAATGAGACCGAGCAAGCCGAGCTGAAGCATGACGTCGAGATAGCCGCTCTGAGCCTGATTCTCCGCCCAACCTGTTATCAGTACGGTATTCGCGGATTCCCCTGCCAACCCCAGCCAGAAAGCGGAGTAGCCATAACCGACGAATGGATGCTTTGCAATGGGGGATAGTACTGTAAGCCAAATTATGGTGCGCTGGCTGAGGGTCGGGTCCTTGCCAATCAGGCCCAGCAATTCATTAAGGTGCGCGGCCACCAGTAGAATCACCGCACCAGCCGGTATGGTGAGCGTCATAAGAAATAGAAGACGAACCCGCCATGGCATACGCTGAATGAGGCGCAGACCAAAGGTGACACCCACTGCAAATACAGTGACCAACCAACCGGTCCGCGAGCCGCTCATCACGATGAATAGCAGGGCGAGGAGAAGGACCGTCGCTCGCAGGAAGTATTGCGCAAGATGTCGAGCGCGATAGTGGAGTCCGATGACGAGAAAGCAGACACAGTAAACAGCGCAATTGTTGCGTTGACTAAACACCCCGCGCCAAGAATCCTCTTGCAACGCGTCGACGCCGATGTTCGGAAAGAAAACAACTACGAACGTACACGCCAAGAGCGCCACTGCAGCAGCACCGGTCAGAAACGAAATCAGTTGATCGCCGGGAAAACGAACATACAGATAGACTGCAAAAAGAGTGGTCAGCGCAAGGGTTGCGGCTTCCAATAGCGTAAGAGCTGGGGATTGGGACCAGAGAACAGAAGCGAAGGCAAGGATTGGCAGCACCAGAAAGAAGCGTGCATTAAGACAGGCATTCCATATCACGCGAGAGCGCGTGGACACCATTAACAGCATCAAGAACAAGCCGCAAAGCTTGATTGCGATTTGCTTGATCGAGTTCCCGGCCATCGCGGTGAGGGCCAAAGCAATGGGGGCATAGTTGAGTTTGATCCCGCCGCCGACCGTGATAAACAGCGTTATGAACAGCGCGAACCATGTGCTGACATTTGCCCACAGCGGCTGTGGGCTCGAGTCTGCCAGACGGCTCGTGCTAGCGTTTGTCCAAGTAGTAGCTGTCATATGGCAGGCACGTCTGGAGCGTGGTAGCCATGCCAAAGGCCCTTGGCATGGGCGATGCAGAGCCCAGAACCATTCCTCCAGACACGCCCCAGAGCGAAGCCTGCGCGAATCAGGTCGTAGGCAAGAAAGGCAACCCACAGAAAGCGCAGAGACTGCAAGCTCAGCAGGTGTCCCATTCCGAAGCCGTAAGCCTCGGCCCGTGGCGCGGAACTGCCGCCGCTGAGCATGTCGCGGCGCGGATGGACGATGTGCCGCGTTCTGTCGAAGCGTCCCCGAGGGCCCAGACGCATTATGCGTAGAACGTAATCCGTTTCCTCCCCACTGCCAAAGCGTGTGCCCGAACCGACACCCAGCCGAACATCAAACTGCTGAGACCTGGCGACGGCGCCGCGCAGAAAGAGCGAGGGCGAGAAGGTGGTCCGGAATGCGTTGATTGGCTGGATGTCGCAGGCATTCTGCGGCCACCTGTTCCCGCTACGAGCGCCTGACGCATCGTCCGACCCGACGGCGAGAATGTCGTATTTCATGTTTTCCTCAAACCACTTCTCTACCCACTTGAGGAGACCGTCCGGATACAGGCAATCGTCGTCGGGAAAAGCGATGATTGATCCGGAGGCGAGCGACAAGCCGACGTTTCGTGCGCGAGAGAGGCCGCGTTCGCTACGCGCATGGCGAACTGGAAGACGATCCTGAAAGTCCGCCAACAGAGCGGTCAAATGCTCAGGGTCTTGATGCTGATCCACGACGATTACCTCGCGGATGTAAGCCGCTTGCGAGACGAGGGACAACAGGAGCGCGCGGAGGTCATGGTCGCGCTCCCCAAGCGTCGAGACAATGAGGGAGAATTCACGCATGGGCCACAACATTCCTAGCCCGCAGCTGGGAGACCAGGTAACGAGGAGTCAAAGCGAGGACCATGCCGATGAGAAACGCTCGTGGATAGCGAATTGTGCCGCAAACGATCGAGAAGAATGTTCTGAGCGATCCGCAGCGAACCGCGACTTGGGTTGCATAGAAATAGGCCCGAGCCTTTTGAGTGACCAGACTGTTCGCATTGACCCAGGCAGTCGACGGGCCTGCAGTCCGGCCAGCGCTGATCGACTTGCGGCGAGCGTCGATGTGATAGATCACAAGCGCCTCCCACACCGACAGAATCCTGACTCCCGGGTAGACTGCTGCACGAATCAGCCAATCCCAATCCTGGTGACGTGGGAGACCGGATTCAAAAGGAACTCGCAGCATCAGCTCCCGCGGGATGAAGAGAGTGGATGTTTGAATGAACCCTTCTCCCTGGCGAAATGAGTTCTCCCTGCAAAAGAGGTACTCGCTCATCGCTTCGCCCTCATGCATCTGGCGTTGCGGCCAGATCTCGTCCCCATCGGGACGGCGAGCGATCAGGCGCGACGTAATCACGGGGAAAGTATCCTTCGAGGCTCTCGCTGCAGCGAGTTGAGCGGCCAGTTTGCCGGCGGCCCATTCGTCGTCATCGTCAAGAAGCGCCACAAAGTCGCCGCACCCTTTCTGGACACCGACGTTTCTGGCGCCCGATCCTCCGATCGAGACGGGCAAGGAGATCGTGTGCAGGCGAATGTCGCGGTTGGCGGTGAGAGCATCGACTGTCTCCGGGTCGGGGCCATCGACTACAACGATCACTTCAATGTCGACCAATGTCTGTTCAAGCGCACTCTTTACTGCCCTCATGACCAGTGCAGGACGATTGCGAGTCGGAATTACTACAGTGACGACGGGGCTGACGGGAAGCTTCATGCTTGTGCCAGGTCTGTCCTGTAAATGTTGATCTGTGAAAGTGACTTTCATGGGAGCGTATACATCGCGGCACTGGTCGCAGCAGCAGCAATGCTTGCCGCTCCCATGACGGCCGTGTTTCTGGCGAAACTAAATGGAACGTAGAGGACGTCTCCCGGCAACATCGCAAAGTCCGGAACTTTACCCAATTGCAGATCTCCCACTGATAGCTCACGGTCGGAATGCGTTCCATTTGGTTCCGTTCGCATCAGGCGCGCGTGACCCTGCTTGGCTGATTTCGTCAGACCTCCGGCGATCGCTAGCGCTTGAAGCGCGGTGATCTTCGACTCGTTGTTGGTCATCACATAGCCGCCGGGACGATTGACATCGCCCAGGATATAGATAATCCCCGCCTTTGAGACAACGACTGTATCGCCCGGGTTGACCATCACCTGCAGGGTGAGAGCCTGATCGGCATTGTTCGAAAAGTAGTAATGGATGGGGTGGCCGGGGTCGCCATGTCGCTCGATCAGAATGTTGCGGTCGGCAACTTCGTTGAGCCCTCCGGCAAGCGCGAGCACATCGAGAACAGAGCGCGGGGTTCCCACCGGGTAGGCGCCGGATGCTTTTACTTCACCAAGTACCGAGACATTCTCGGTTGCATACTGCTCAACCGTAACAATTACCTCGGGATGCCGCATATAACGCGCGTCGATTAGCCGGTCACGCACCACAGTTGCGGCAGCGGCGGGGGTAAGCCCGACGACTTTCACGGTGCCGATGCCAGTCACTGTGACCTCGCCGGCATCGGTTACGCGCGGGTGCTGGTCCATTTCTGGCGTATCGGCGACCTGGATATACAAGCGGTCGCCGGGGCCGATCAACAGTGTCTCTGTTGCAGCGGCGGACGCGGCAGTGGCTAGGACAGCGCAAAGAGACAGACAGTAAAGCGACTTACGCATGGGAGTCTCCATGATTGCCGATGCAACTGAAGCGAAGGTGGTTCGCAGCATAAACAAGAAAGACGAAAGCAGGGTGAGCGTTTTCAAGCGAGGCTCGCTTTGGGAGTGCCATAGTATGCGGACTCCGAGTATCCGTAGTAGTCGTAGTAGGAACTCCCTGTACGTTCTACTGCGTTCAGAACGACACCAATGTTCTGCTCAGGACGTGACTGCGCTTCAAGCAATTGATAGCTTCGCTCTAGGGATTGGCGCTGAGTCAGATTAAAGCGCGCAACCAGTAGTGTGGAATCCACAAGTTCACTCAAAATTACCGAATCAGTTACAGGTAATACGGGAGCCCCATCCAGGAGGATGAAGTCGAACTGTTCCCGCCAGGCAGCCATCGACGTTCGCATCTGAGCAGAACCGAGGAGTTCGGAAGGATACGGAGGGGGTGGTCCCGAGACCAAAACCCGTAGTCCCGGAACGCTCTCAATCGCTACCAACCCGGGAAGTCCTTCGGGTGGCGTCTGACCTGAAAGAAGCGAGCTGAGCCCGGTGCGGCATTCGATGCCCAGCTTCTTGTGCAGCATCGGACGACGCAGATCGGCGTCCACCAAGAGAATGTTCTTCCCATGCTGGGCAAGAATAATCGCAAGATTCAGAGCGAGCGTGGACTTGCCTTCAGCGGCGATGGAACTCGTGACGAGAACGACCTTCGGCGGCGCCCCTCCTCGAGAGAGAAGCAGTGACGTGCGGAGTGCACGAAGTGCCTCGACGTAAGGAGCGTGGGGCTCATCCAATGCAATCGGTTTCTTATGCGCGGTGGACGGCACGGATAGATGGTTAGCGTCCCCGGCAGTGATCCGCAGTTCTTTTACCGCAAACTGCGGGAGGACTCCAAACGTCATATGTCCCGTTTGCGATTCAAGTTCCCCAAGATCACGGATCTTGTTATCGTGAATGTCCACAAGGAAAGCACCTCCGCAGCCAAGGAACAGGCCTAGTACGACGGAGGCGGCGAGATAAAGTGGCACATTTGGCTTGGCCGGCTTCGACGGAACACGTGCCGGGTCTACAACGGTAATGTTAGAGGATCGGAGTCCTTCTAGAACACCCGCTTCCTTGAGATGGCTCAAGAGGCTCTCATAGAGCGTGCGACTCTGCTCCGCCTCCTGGCCCACAATCGTGTACTCGATCGCCTTATCGTTCAAGCTGTCGGCCTGCTTTTTCTCTTGGTCGAAAACCGCCCGGGCGCTCGCCTCAATGGACTGGGCAACTGTGTAGTCGGACTTGGAGCGTTCCGCAACACGTGCGATTTCTGACTTAATTGCAAGATCGATAGCGCCCAGGTTGCCACGAATCTCGGCCAGCTTGGGATACGCGGGGCCAAATTTTGCGGACAGCTCGTCGAGCTGGCCCTGCAGCGTCGCTTGCTGCAGACGCAGACTTTGGATGAGTGAGAGGGAATTCCCAAGGCCTGAGGATGCCCCGGTTAGACCGGCATTTCCAGCGAGCCCGGAAATCAACTCGGCATCGCCTGACTTTACTGCCTGGTAGACCGCGCCTTTGAGAATGCGATTGGATTCCGCCTGAGTGAGCGAAGCCGTCGACTGCTGGAGACGGTCCAGGACGCTACTATAGACGCCGGTACCGCCCTGCGTTTTGCCATCCGTCTCCGTTCCACCTCCTAAGGTATATACCCCTGAATCACGCTGTAGGTTCACCACCCTCGCCTGCAGATCTTCGCTCTGCTTGCGCAGATCGGACAGCTGACCGCTCAGCCAATCCGAGGCTTGAGATGTGGCGTTGTATCGAGTCTGAAAGCTGTAGTCGGTAAGTGCCTGAATCAAATCGTTGACGACAGCTGCCGCAAGCTTCGGGTCTGAACTGAGATAGGTGATCTCGATGAGACGCGTGCCCGCAACTGGCTTGACCTGCAAATTTCTGGAGAAGACCAGCGAAGCACGAGTTCTCCGCCCGGGAGCGTCCTCCAGCGAAGCGTTGACAGGATCTTGAGCGCCCCTGGGTGCAAGAAACCCAATCGCCCAGCCGAGCGGACTGAAGTGCCGCCTGAAGTCACTGGTCGACTCCAGGTTTAGATCCTTAATGACCTTCAGCGCCAAGGTATCCGATTGAAGAATCGTTGCCTGCGTCTGGATGGTAATGTTCCCCTCGAGCGCATCGGAGGCCCCACCGGCATCGCCCATCATGCTGGAGAGGCCAAGGCCATCCATTGATTCCTTCTGCACCTGGAGCTGTCCAGAAGCCTCGTAGCGGCGCGGACTAAGGATAGAGGTTGCCGTCGCCAACGAGAACATCACCAAGACGGAAGCAAAGATGATTGCGCGGCGCCGCGTGAGTATCTTCCAAAGATCATTGATGGTGAGTTCACGGCCTACCCCGTTGGGTGCAGATCTTACCGTTTCAATCGACGTTTTCAAGGGATTCCTAACTCTAATTGTGGTACGTTGTGGTACCCACTTCAGACTACTGGCGAAGCATGCCTTCGGCTGTACAACTTTGGGTTGCTGGGAGTCTCTATCAGGTCGCAGGCTCGGAACTGCTTTCAAGAGCGTCCCGCCCTGGTTAGCTCACATCTGAAGTCTCCATTTCGCGACGCTCCAGAGAAACTCTGCATTACCGACCAGGTATCGCTTCCAAAGACGTCTGGGTTCCTGACGGAGGCGGAATGTCCATTCAAGGCCGCTCGATCGCACCCACTGCGGAGCGCGTTCGATGGAGCCCGACAGGATTTCGAAGCTTCCGCCTATTCCAATCGCGATGGGAACCTTGAGTGGCCGGATATGTTCATCGATGAGGAGCTCCTGCTTGGGGGCTCCCAATCCGGCGAAGAGAATATGCGGCTTGGCCCGAGCTATCTTTTCTAGGACTGGGTTCAAAGTGTCTTCATGTTTCTCAAAGCCCCAATTAGGACAACTCACTCCGGCAATCTTCAGGCCGGGATATCGCCGGCTTAAGTTACGTGCAGATTGGTTTGCCATGTCCGGGCGGCCACCGAGGAAGAATACTGCCAACCCGTCGGCTGCGCCGAGCCGACATAGATGTTCGATGAGATCGACGCCAGCGACTCGCGGCACCTTCAAACCTCCGAGACGGTCACACGCCCAGACTAGTGGCATGCCGTCTGCACAGAGATAGTCTGCCGTGAAGAGGCATTCGCGATAGCGCGCCGATTTCTCAGCAAGCACGTAGATTTGCGCGTTGACGGTCACGATCTGACGGGTGACGGTGCCATGCAATGCGTGATCCAAGACTTCCGTAATGAGAGCCGCCTGCGAGTAGGTGTCCATACCGATGTGGCCGATCGACACTCGCGGGACATTGTGCGGGGCTAAGAATTCGCCGCGAGCGGTCATCGATCTTCGAGTGTGATAGTTCGGGACTTCTTCGTTGACGACCATCAACTCTCCTTCCGGTATTGCAGCTTTGAGCGGGGGCCGTGCTATCTCGTTTTCCTATGTAGCAGTCAGGAGCCTTTGTTACGTTCCGGTCCCCTTGAGAACTACATTTACGGTACGCAGGATGATCTTCAAATCCAGCCAGAGCGACCATTCTCGGACGTACTTGCTGTCGAGACTGACATAGGTCTCGAAGGAAGGATCGTGCCGGGCCTCGACCTGCCAAAGACCGGTCATACCCGGAACTGCATCGAGGCGACATAGATCGGAGATCTTATACTGGGCAACTTCCGATTGAATTGAGGGCCGCGGCCCGACCAGGCTCATATCGCCACACAAGACATTCCAGAGTTGGGGAAGCTCATCGAGCGAGTATTTTCGCAACACCTTCCCTATCGGGGTTAACCGTGGATCCTTTGCGATCTTGAAGAGAATGTCGCGTCTCTCGTTCAGATGAGCATATTGATCCCTCATAGAATCGGCATCTTGGATCATGGTCCGAAACTTGTAACAGTTGAAGACCCTGCCCTTATAGCCAACCCGTTTACTCCGGTAGACCACCGGGCCGGGGGACTGGAGTTTGATGAGAAGAGCGACCAGTAGGAAGGCCGGGGACATCGTAATGAGCACGGCGACTCCGAGGCCGACGTCCGTCGCGCGCTTCATGAGCTGGGACATCGCGTGCTTCTCGCGACTATTAAGGGCGATGGTTGGAAGGTCACCAAGGTATTCGACATCCGCACGTCGCTTGAGCTTTTCGGAAATACCAGGTATGAGCCGAACGTCGATTCCCGCAGGCCCCGCCTGGCTCAGCACGCCAGAAAGGATGCCCAGTGTGGTAGGTCGGTGAGAAAAGATGATCTCGTCAACAAACAGCGATTTTGCCAGGCTGATTACGTCGTTGATGTTGCCGACCGTATCCGCCTCGTCCGCGTTACTCGCATCTTCGTCGCGCTCGTTCAGAGTGACGAATCCTTTGAAGCGATATCCCGCATAGCGCAGGGATTCGAGATATTTCCTGACATCGCGGCCAATGGGGTCGTTTCCGGCAATGAGAATGTTTCTCGCAGCTACGCCACGCACATCGTGGTTATCCCGGTGTCGACGCCATAGCAAGCGGCACAGGAAGAGTGCGCCACACGTCAGACCAAGCTGGAGCATCTCGCCGGCGGGAGCGGGGAGCATCCAGAAGCGCAGAACACCATCCTGTGCAAATGACGCCAGGGAGACGCACAAGACAATCAGGGACAGTTCGGATGGGATGGTGCACCTGTTACTAAATGGCTGCAGGCCGAATAGCCGCGAAAGGACTGCAACGCCAGTCGCAAACAAAACAACTCCGACAATGAGGACTACACACGGGTGGGACGTTTTCGGACTTAGCGACCCAGAAGTGAGCAGTGATTTAAGGGGGGCGCAATGGGCTAGGACAACGATGCTTCCACAGCAAGAAGCCACCGTAAAGTCCAGGGTGGTCCAAGCCGCTCGAGATGCCAACAAGTAGGGACGCGGCAGCAAGGAGCCCAAAGTTCGGTCCTGGGCCGTAGAGTGAGAAATGCTCTCAAAAGAAGAGCGCTCTTGGCGATTCCGGCTGCGACGATCGGGCCTCACATGCAAAGCCCGCCCTCCAATACGCGTATATTCAAGAAATGTCTTGCTGGGCGGGCACGTGGCTGCATTCGGGGTGCTGTTCTTGACAAGTGGCTTGATTTGACTCGCCGCGCCGGCAACTTGATTTTGTTCTTCAACGACTCTGCTTGCATTGTGATAAGGCACGCGGGTCCCCGATACGTATTACGCAATGACGTTTGCTGGCTAAGCAGCGAGAAGAGTCGGCGCTTTGCCACTTGCTAAACATAAACACCAAGACGGTACTTGTAAGTACCTAAATAGGGCCATAGAATTTTGGCGCGGGACGATTTGGGGTGCACGGCGGCTGCGGAGTAATGATGTTGTGATTTCCGGCCGTCGAGCGAGCGAATTGGACTACAGATCGCGAAGTACGCGGCCATCTGTGTGGCAAAGACTATGCCTTTGCCATATGACCGTGCGCAATGGCGGGCGCCCTTTTTCTTGAGGATGCGTTTGCAGAATCGCACGCTGAATGCCTGAGAAGCGGCGGTCATCCACGCGCGGAGCGGCTGTGTAACCACTTCCAAGACTTCAAACGGAAGACTCTAGAGCGGGGCGTAAAAGGCCTACCGATTATCAGCTTCTGCGATCAACATTCATGGGGGCTAGTGATAGTCGAAAGCAATATGTCCCTAAGGCACTGCGAGTTAATACAGACAACGCAGGCAGCCATTCTCGCCACCGCTCACAATCACGCTGAAGACATGGCCGAATGGATCGAGGGCCTTGTCGCGGCCGAGACTACAATAGAGCGGCACTGGAAGAAATTTCCAAGACCATGGTGTGCATTCTTACGCCAAGGTAAAGTTCATACAAAAGGGTAGAAGAAAAGAAGAAAACGCCTAAAAGAAACCTGGTGTCCTGTCACGGTATCCCCCATCATGGTTAGGCCGCACCGGAAGTCATGCTCCGCCGCTCAGATGCTACCAGCGAGACAACCTTAGCTTGGACGGCGAGAGGGTATATCTCTTCTGCGGTGAGATGCACAACCATTGCACCCTCATAGACCACCCTAATTCCCCTTGCCGACCACGTTACATATGAAATATCTTTGCGTCGCACTGGCTGCTTCAATGGCTCCTGCACTGTGTTGTCGCCTCTGCCATGAACCATAATCTACAGTTCAACACGAAGTTGGTATGGTCGCGCACTTAGTGGTTGCCCTGCGTGACAGCGGTCACACTTCCTCTGGTTAGGCAAGCATGTCATTACCGATTATTTTGCGGTCTCAACTATACTGAGGCTGAAGTTCCAACTCCAAGAAGTTGTTTGCAGCGCATTGGAGACATAGGATTCGATTGCATGCGGATCCGAGTACCGCTCGGCGACCTCATTGCGAAACAAGTCGAATCCTCCTCCAATAGCAAAAGCATCTTCAGTCGAGTCCCGGATATGCCCTCATGAAGCAATCCACCGCGTCAACTACATGAGTTTTCATCGACTCCGAGTTCCAGATGTGATGCATTCCGATGGAGGTTGTCAGGCGCGGCCGAAAGGTGACCAGTGCCAAGTAATGCTCGGCGGCTTGAAATGTATCGAGCGCCGCCATTTTGGTAGAAGGGATGTGCTGCGAGAGCAGCTTAGAGATGAGAATCGTGCGGCGTACGGATCCATTTTCAAAATACACAATCCCGATCAATGGTTGGTTAATGGTTTCCGCAGCCACCAGTCGTGTGAGGACGCTCATCGCAGCCGACAGGAGTTCGTTAACCAAGGTCAGGCCAACGATCTCCAATCGCTTCTGAAGCGAGGGCATACGCTGCGTACGATTAATCGTCTTGATAATATTGGAGACTTCCGCTTGCAATGCTTCGCTCAGGGTGGCGATCAGGAGTGCGTGCTTGTCTGGAAAATGGGCGTAAATATCGCGCTTCGACACCCTCGCGCGGCGCGCAATTTCTTCCGTAGTAGCATCTTGAAACGAAAACTCGGTGAACACCTCCAAAGCAGCAGTGATGATGCGGTCCAGACGTTCTTCTTTGCCATTTCCCGATGTAGACGGATTTACAGGCGCGCGCTTCTTCATGGAGTCATCCCATCTTAGCCAAGAATCAATCGCTCAGCGCGATTGGGTTTTCCCTGCATGTTGATGATTTATATACAACAAACCCGGGGCTAGGTGATCTGAACGAGGATGGCGCTGAAAACTGGCACATAACAGGTGAGCTGAGAGTTGGATGCATCGAGATTGAACGCGGCGGATGGGTTGAAGTCGCCATTCGCAGCGACCGTCCCGCCTTGGATGGCCATGCTCGCAGCGCCCGTGGTGGTCGATGCATCTTTGGCGGCGAGTTGTGTAAGGGCTACCAGCGACGCGGTATTCGCCGTCTGCGGCAGCTCCACGGTGAGTTGGAGGTTTTGCGTAGCGTCTTTATTGATGACGACCAGGCTCATGCCACCAGCCTGATTATTGATGGCATAGGCGGTGACGTTGAGGTCGCCAGCGGACACCTGAGTCTTATAGAGGGCGCCTTGTCCGGCGAGGTTGAAGAGGAGGATGCCAAGGTATTCGGGTCGAACACCGAGTACCGAGCTAGATTGGTTGGTGATGGGGGTGTAGCTGCATAGGCCGCCGCCGTGGAAGTTTACGCCTGAAGCTCCACCTTGGGCGCAGCTAAAGAGAAAGTCGAGAACCCAAAGCGCAGACGCAGGGGAGTCGCTGACACCGGGCGCCCCGCCGTCATAGTAGGAGTTGCACTCCGAGAGGCGGTATGGGACGCCGATCGACTGCGCACCTGCATTGAGCAGAGAGAGGGAGTGGACCAGGTTTGGGTCGGGCACGAGAAGATTGGCGGCGGTAGCGGTGGAGGCTAGTCCGTCGCCTCGATAATAGTGCTGGCTGAGCTGCGAGATACCGCTGCGGGTCACGGACTCGCCAAAGGGGATTGTCCACGTCGCCACGTTGCTGCCGGAGGCCGGACCGGTGATAGAGATACCGGGTGTCTGGGCAAGGATGGCAGTACGAAACTGGCCCCACAGTGCCTGAAATGCTGAGAGCGACCATGCGCCGGCGAAGTAGCTGCCCGGTGCGCCATAGCCGTCGCACTCGTTGCCGATCTCGATGCCGATGAGGGAAGAGCCAAATTGCTCTGCGGCATAAGCGACCTCGGCCGCGGCGAGAGCGGGTGTGGTGGCGCCGGTAGCGGCACTTCCGAGGTTGACGCCGTAGATGCACTGCCAACCAGCGGCCTTGACGAAAGCGGCGAGTGACGCCACATCTGAGGGGGCAATCTGTCCCGCAGTCGCGCCGTGGCCATTTGGTGTCCAAATGCTCTGGTCGACGGAGTTTCCTCCCACGCGCAGGATACTTGGACCGAGTCGCTGGAAGAGGCCAATTAGATCGCTGTTGGAGCCGGAGAAGAGCGATTCGCACAGAGATGACTTCTCATACGAGAGGCCAGCAAAACCTGGGTCAATTGAACCAGAGTTGACAGCGGAGAGGGTGACAGCAGCCAAGGAGATTGGGCCGTCGGGAATAGGTTGCGGATTTATGACGACTTTTGGGAAGGCCGCGGCGGCTGCTGGGGTCAGCAGGGAGGCGCAACCAGACAGAAGCGCGGCGGCAGAGAGAGCCGCAGCGCCACCGAGGAAGTAACGTCGGGACTGGAGGATGGGTAGGTCTACCGCTCGGACTCGGCTCATAAGTCCCATTGGAACCGGAGAGTACCATGGAACTCCAATACTCTTTAGTAACCTGACTAGCTTTAGTTTCTCGCAACACGTAGGCACAGGGCTGCGTGAGCCCGGGCATATGACGAAACCCAATTGAGCTAAAGTTCTTACCTTGCATGAAGGTTGCGTGGCTGACAGACGTCACATAGTTTTTCCTCTGAATAGTGGCTGCGCTACAGCTTAACGAACATCGTCCTCAACGACGGAGCCGAGAGTGCGCCCAGGGTGCAAAGTAGACTGCGATTGGTGAACTAGGAGCCAGACTGGCAGCTCTGCCCAGGACTGCAGCGGATGCAAAGGTGGTCGGAGAGGCACGCGTGCGGCAGGAGCCATGAGTCAATCGCCGAGGTGACCCATGGTGGGACGGGAACGGTAAGCGATTCATCATGGCAGAGTTGAACAGAATTGAAGCGAGCCCATCTGTCTTGATCTGCACGCCACTCAGATGGGGCTCTATTCATGTCAGAATGTGCCTCCTGGTGACGCACTGGGCGGTAGCCTATGTCATTCCGTTAGCGTTGGCGGGCCGTCAATGCCGAGGATGCGAGGGCGATCGCAGGCAGTTCACTGCAAGCGGCGAACCATTTTCAACTAAATTTTGCCTCTTAGCGAGCTATAGAGAGCCCGTAAGCGCTCGATTCGTCGTGACCGTGGTAAGCACGGGCGACGCACCGCAGCTTAACGTGGGGCCATTAAACAGCCCCACGTTTCGCAGCCCAGTGGAACCCGCCTCCAGGTCACTTAGAGCCTGGTTGAGGAAATGTCGGGCCGTGTGTTGGTCGGGAGCGGCCAGCGCAGCGCGGCAGATACTCTCTAGTTGGCCCCGTTCTACATCCGGAAGGATGTGCTCTGGATCGCCGCCCAATCCGGCTGCCGCTGCGCGGTTGCCGTAGAGCACCACCAGCAGGACCGGCGCAGGCCGCCCCGCTGACCGTGCTTTCCATCCGGCGCGCATGGCCTCCGTTGTGGGGCGAGCGGGCGGGCTGGAATTCGATGTTATGGACGCGTGCGGTCACTTTCAATATCTGAGGGCGTTGCATCAAGAGTGTCATGTTGCCGATCGATGCGCCAAGGAAGCCTCCGGCAATCACGTCCGATACCCTGTTTCTCAGTGATATGAGAGGCGGAGGGCGAGTTGGATTGGAGAGCCAAGGTGGAGTTATATGAGCAGATACGTCGGGAGTACGAGTTTGGCGTTGGGTCGGTGATCGGTGTGGCGCGGAAGTTGGGTGTCCATCGGCGCATGGTGCGGGAGGCGGTGCGGAACGCAGTTCCTGCGCAGCGGAAGAAGACGGAACGTCCTGCGGTGAAGATGGCTGCGGCGGTATCGTTGATCGACTCGATTTTGGAGTTGGACCGCAAGGCTCCGCGCAAGCAGCGTCACACATCGCGGCGGATCTATGATCCGGATACGTGCCGAGATCCCTGGATGTACGCCAGCGCAGCGAACGGTTCGGCAGTATGTGGAACGGCGCAAGCAGGCTCTGGGTCTGGCCGAACACGAGCTGTTCGTTCCGCAGAGCCACGACTGGGGCGTCGAGGCGCAGGTCGATTGGTACGAAGCGTATGCCGATCTGGACGGGGAACGGATCAAGCTGCAGGTCTTTGAGATGCGTTCGATGGCAAGCGGTGCGGCCTTTCATCGGGCGTATCCATGTGCGACACAGCAGGCTTTCCTGGAAGCTCATCAACTTGCCTTCGAGTATTTCGAAGGTGTCTTCCGGCGTCTTCGCTACGATACCCTGTCGAGCGCGGTGAAGAAGATTCTGCGCGGTCAGCAGCGCGAGCTGACGGTACGGTTCATCGCGTTCCGTTCCCACTGGCAGTATCAAGCCGAGTTCTGCACCCCGGGTGAAGGCCATGAGAAGGGCGGCGTGGAGGGTGAGGGAGGTTACTTCCGCCGCAACCACTGGGTGCCTGTGCCGGTGGCGAGCGACCTTGCGGCGTTGAACCGGAAGCTACTGGAGGACTGCCGCGCCGATGAGGGCCGGATCATGTCAGGCCAGAGCGAGTGTGTCGGAACCCGGCTGCTGACGGAGAAGGAGCATCTTCTGCCACTGGCTGCCGAGCCCTTCGATCTGGCCGAGGTCAGCTTCCCGCGCGTCGATCAGAGCGGATGCGCGAAGGTGCGGACGAACTCCTACTCCGTGCCGTTGAAGCCGGGCTCGATCGTCGAAGCACGTGTCTATTCCTGCACGGTCGAGTTCCGTCACCATGGCAGCCGGATCGCCAGCCATGAACGCTGTTACGGCCGATTGCAGAAGATCTTCGATCTGGAACACTACCTCGATGTGCTGGACCGGAAGCCTGGAGCGTTGCGCGGATCGACGCCGCTGGCGCAGTGGCGGGCTCAGGGCCGGTGGCCTGAGAGTTACGATCGGATCTGGCAGCAGATGATCGAACGCCAGGGACGCCAGCCCGGCACCCGCGCCATGGTGACGCTGATCCGCATGGGCCGCGAGTTCGGCTATGAGAGCCTGACGGCTGCCGTAGAGCAGGCACTCGATCTGGGCTGCGAAGACGTCGCTGCGATCCGCCATCTGCTCATGTCCGATCAGTTGCAGCACACCGTTGGCGAGCCGATCGAGATCGGTGCGCAGTCCGCGTATGAACGCCCGCTGCCGACCATGATCGAGTACGACCGGCTGTTACAGGCGGTGCAGGCATGAGCCTCCAGATCGCAAGCATCGCACAGAACTGTAAGGTGCTGCGACTGCCATCCGTTGGTGCACAGTTCGCATCGCTTGCCGAAGAAGCAGCCCAGCGCAAGCACTCGCATCTGCACTATCTCGAAGCTCTGCTCCAGTCGGAGATGGAAGACCGGGAACGACGCAGCATCGAGTTGAGGATGAAGGAGGCGCACCTGCCCAGGGTCAAGACGCTAGAAGAGTTCGACTTCGCTCAGTCGCCGCACATCCCCGCCGCCCGCATCCGCGCCCTGGCCGAAGGCGGCTATCTCGAACGTGCTGAGCCGGTCCTGCTGGTCGGAGATCCGGGCACAGGCAAGAGTCATCTTGCCACTGGCCTGGCGATCGCTGCCTGTCGCCAACGCAAGCGAGTGCGCTTTACCACCGCCGCCGCGCTGGTCAACCAGTTGGTCGAAGCGCAACGGGAACAGAGCCTGAGTCGGATGCTGGCACGTTGGTCCCGCGTGGAGCTGATCGTCATCGATGAACTCGGCTATGTCCCGCTTGCCGAAGTCGCTGCTGAACTGCTCTTCCAGGTGATCGCCGAGAGGGCCGAGAAGGCCGCCATCATCGTGACCACCAACCTGCCCTTCTCGGAGTGGCCCCAGGTCTTCACCAACGCCCGGCTCTGCAAGGCCGTGCTCGATCGACTCACCGATCAGGCACACATCATCGAGACCGGCTCGGAGTCCTATCGCTTCCGTAGAACCTTGCGTAAGAAGACGAAAGAGTAAGCCCTGGGAGTTGGGTTCTGCTTCCGCTACGCCCTCCGGGCTACGCTCCAGCAGAACCCAACCCCCTCAACATCAACGTCCCAAGGGGTCGGCCAAAACAAACCGCCGAAGTGGGCCAAGCCAAGTTGCCAAACTCAGTCACAGCCACTCCCAGAATTTTCCCCGAACACAAGGAGGTCGCTGATCGTCCAGATTAGAATCCAGAACGCGCCCTTCTCGTCGGGGATCCTGAGTTCGAACCTAGAGGCCTGTCCGTCTTGGGGGTGGCGGGCAGCGGGGTAGAGGGCGGTTTCGAAAAAATCTAACGTCTGCAGCGACTCCCGGCTTCGGTGGGGACCGGAGCTGCACATGTACCGAGGCACGTTACTCAAGCCATCACACTATGCAGGCAAGTGGATCATTCCTGAACAGGATCAGCGTAACGATCTTCAGCAGGTAAATCTACTCGGCTACGACTATGCGACTTCGCCGGATGGCCCTGAGAAAGAGGCCAAGCTGTTGAAGGTCCTAGAGAAGTTTCATGGCTTCATGTCCAAGTATCTGTGCATGATTGTCCGGGGAACTGTTCCGCCGGCTGGTACTGATGCCGGTAAGGACTCGAAGGAGTTCCTGCGCAACCTGGCGCCGCGGGGCGCCGAGCCATCGAAGACTCTGACCGAGTACGTCTGCAAGACGCTGCATCTGGCGTTCAAGCAGCAAACGACGGAAGAGATCTACGACACTCTGGCGTTCTGCTTCATGAAGGCGGCCAGAAAGTACGATCCGTATTATGCGGACAAAACGCGCAAAGTCTGTGAGGTGATCAGTGAGTTACCGCCGGGGGAATTCACCCGTGAGCTCGTGGAAAGTAGAGTCGATTTTGATTGCCTCGGCATTCTGCGTTCTCTTGTTAGTAAGGGTTTTCTGGCCAGCCACATTGTCAAAAAGAAGGTCATGGGATACTCGCGTGGGTCCAAGTGGCCGGCGCCGCCATCCTATTTTCAGTCGGGTCCGATCGGGTTTGTTTACATGCTTCAGATCTGGTTTAGTCACTACTTCAAAGAGGGCCAATCAGGAATCCCTTCCGCCGGATTGAACCCGTAGCCCAACTGATCGTTCTATGGCCTATCTATATGTAGTCGGTCCCGGCCCGATGAGATCCTTGCCGTCTTCATTCGGCCCCGTGCCGGAGCATGTTGATCAGCATCGGTCATCATCGATCCGGCTCTCGCTCGTATTCCGCCCCCGTCGCGCCAAGTCCGGCCGGTTCACCTCCACTCAACACCACCTGTGTTCCTGACAAGATGTAGCGCCACTGATAGGAAAATGGATCTTACTTTATGACAATGAGAAGCTTGACTGAAGAACTAGAAATCATCGATCAGACGATGGCGGAGTTAGACGATCGCCGAGCAGAGATCGTTCGTCGAATTGTAGACGCCCCGGAGCGAAATGACCTGCCTTCAAACGTCCTC
>Ga0302193_10000600_pt1 | contig 32543 bp, 25 predicted proteins | sample II_Bog_E3_3_FD_200228 | JGI IMG/M metagenome (GOLD analysis project Ga0302193, IMG submission 200228) | Peat permafrost microbial communities from Stordalen Mire near Abisko, Sweden - II_Bog_E3_3 | ecosystem: Environmental > Terrestrial > Soil > Wetlands > Peat | place: Sweden: Abisko...
CATCGGAACACGATGTGTCCCCCTTTGCCTCGCCAGCTGGGCCAAGGGACTTTCCTCCCTCCGGCACCCTATCCTTTGACAGGTATCAAAAGCCTATGGACGCGAACGTGACTGCTCGGCCCCCGTTTGATAAACCCTTGGCTTCCGCGCCCGATGGCGGGGAACCCAGGAGCGGCTGGGGCCGCTGGCAGGTGGTGCTCCCGGTCTGCCTGGCGGCCGCCATCGTCGGCACCCTGGCCTACCAGTCCCTGAAAGCCAAGCCCAAACCGGTGGTCGTGGTCCGGACCGTGCCGGTGGTGACGGCTCTGGTGCGGAAGGGGGACATGCCGGTGAACCTCTCCGGCCTGGGCACGGTGGTGCCCACCGATGCGGTGACGGTCCACACCCGGGTCGACGGCCAGCTCATGACGGTGAATTTCCGGGAAGGCCAGACCGTCCATCAGGGCGAGCTGCTCATGCAGGTCGATCCCAGGCCGTTCCAGGTCCAGCTGCTCCAGGCCGAAGGCCAGATGGCCAAGGACCAGGCCGCCCTCAAGAACGCCCGCATGGACCTGGCGCGCTACACCACCCTGGTCAAGCAGGGCATCATCCCCCAGCAGCAGATGGATACCCAGGTTTCCACCGTGGACCAGGCCGAGGCCGCGGTGAAGAGCGATCTGGGCGGCGTTGAGAGCGCCAAGCTCAACCTGACCTACAGCCGCATCACCGCCCCCCTCACCGGCACCGCCGGCCTGCGGCTGGTGGACCCCGGCAACATGGTACATGCAGCGGACACCACCGGCCTGGTGGTGATCACCCCGCTCTCGCCCATCAACGTCATGTTCACCATCCCCGCCGACAACATCCAGCACGTGCTGGCCAACAGCAAGGGGGTCAAGGCTCTCGCCGTGGACGCCTACGACCGGGACTTCGCCAAGAAGCTGGCCTCGGGCGTGCTGCTGGCGGTGGACAACCAGGTGGACCCCACCACCGGCACCGTGCGGCTCAAAGCCCAGTTCGCCAACAAGGACAGCGCCCTCTTCCCCAACCAGTTCGTCAACGCCAAGCTCCAGACCGACATCCTGCACGATGCCCTGATCGTCCCGGCGGCCGCCGTCCAGCGCAGCCCCAGGGGCAACTTCGTCTACGTGGTCAAGGCCGACAACACCGTGGAACTGCGGCCGGTGGAGATCCTGATCACCGAAGCCGACACCATCGCCCTCAAGAGCGGCGTGGCGGAATCCGAACGGGTGGTCATCGACGGGCTCGACAAGCTCAGCCCGGGAACCCTGGTCGCCCCCACCGACGCCAAGAGCAAGAAGTGAGCCCGCAGTGAACCCCTCACGCCCGTTCATCCTCCGGCCCATCGCCACCTCCCTGCTCATGGCCGGACTCATGCTGGTCGGGCTCCTGGCCTTCAAGGAACTTCCGGTTTCGGCCCTGCCCCAGGTGGACTATCCCACCATCCAGGTGGAGACCTTCTACCCCGGCGCCAGTCCGGACGTCATGGCCACCGCCATCACCGCGCCCCTGGAGCGCCAGTTCGGCCAGCTTCCCGGCCTGAACCAGATGACCTCCTCCAGTTCCGACGGCAGCTCGATCATCACCCTGCAGTTCGTGCTGGACCTGAACATCGACGTGGCCGAGCAGCAGGTCCAGGCGGCGGTCAACGCCGCCGGCACCTACCTGCCGGCCAACCTGCCCAATCCGCCCATCTACAGCAAGACCAATCCGGCCGATTCGCCCATCCTCACCCTGGCCCTGACCTCCGACACCCTATCGCTGCCCAAGGTGGAGGACTTCGCCGACACCCGCCTGGCCCAGAAGATCTCCCAGCTGCCCGGGGTCGGCCTGGTGAGCATCAGCGGCGGCCAGAAGCCGGCGGTGCGGGTGCAGGTCAACCCGGCCGCCCTGTCTTCCTACGGCCTCACCCTGGAGGACGTCCGCGCCGCGGTGAGTAACGCCAATGTGAACGAGGCCAAGGGCGACTTCGACGGCGCCCTGCAGTCGTTCGCCATCGGCGCCAACGACCAGCTGCAGACCAGCCCCGAGTACAAGCCCCTGGTCATCGCCTACAAGAACGGCAACCCGATCCGCCTTTCCGACGTGGCCACCGTGGTGGACGACACCGAGAACGTCAAGGAAGCGGCCTGGGTCAACCAGACCCCCGCGGTGGTGCTCAACATCCAGCGCCAGCCCGGGGCCAACATCATCGCCGTGGTGGACCGGATCAAGACCCTGCTGCCCCAGCTCAAGGCCTCCATCCCCCCCGCGGTCAAGCTGCAGATCCTCACCGACCGCACCACCACCATCCGGGCCTCGGTGGAGGACGTGGAGTTCACCCTGGTCCTGACCATCATCCTGGTGGTGATGGTGATCTTCGTGTTCCTGCGCACCATCCCGGCCACCATCATTCCCAGCGTGGCCGTGCCGCTTTCCCTGGTGGGCACTTTCGCTGTGATGTACGTCCTGGGCTACAGCCTGAACAACCTCACCCTCATGGCCTTGACCATCTCCACCGGGTTCGTGGTGGACGATGCCATCGTCATGATCGAGAACATCATGCGCTACATCGAGGAGGGGGTGCCGCCCATGGAGGCGGCGCTGAGGGGGTCCGAGCAGATCGGCTTCACCATCGTCTCTCTGACGGTTTCCCTGATCGCGGTGCTGATCCCGCTCCTGTTCATGGGCGACATCGTCGGCCGGCTGTTCCGGGAATTCGCCGTGACCTTGGCGGTCACCATCATCATGTCGGCCATCGTATCGCTCACCCTGACCCCGATGATGTGCTCCAAGCTGCTGAAGAACCAGCATGAGAGCGAGAAGGGCCGGGCCTACCAGTTCTCCGAGCGGATCTTCCAGTCGGTGATCGACTTCTACGGCCGGACCCTGACCGTGGTGCTGCGCCACCAGACCCTGACCCTGTTCGTGGCGGTGGCCACCCTGGGCGTCACCGTCATGCTCTACGTCTGGATTCCCAAGGGCTTCTTCCCGGTGCAGGACACCGGGGTGATCCTTGGCATTTCCGAGGCGCCGCAGGCGGCTTCGTTCCCGGCCGTGGCCAAGGGTCAGCAGGCTCTGGCGGCGGAGATCCTCAAGGACCCCGCGGTGGAGAGCCTCACCTCCTTCATCGGGGTGGACGGCACCAACACCACCCTCAATTCCGGCCGGATCCAGATCAACCTCAAGCCCCTGGCCGAGCGCAAGATCAGCGCCAGCGACGTCATCCGCAGGCTCGCCCCCCAGCTGCAGCAGGTGCCCGACATCAAGCTGTTCATGCAGCCGGTGCAGGACCTGACGGTGGAGGACCGGGTCAGCCGGACCCAATACCAGTTCAGCATGGAGGATGCCGACGCCAAGGAACTGGCCTATTGGGTTCCGCGCTTCGTCGACCGGATCAAGTCCATCCCCGTGCTGCGGGACGTGGCCAGCGACCAGCAGAACTCCGGGCTCCAGACCAAGCTGGTGATCGACCGCAGCTCGGCCTCGCGCCTGGGCATCACCCCGCAGATGCTGGACGACGCCCTGTATGACGCCTTCGGCCAGCGCCAGATTTCCACCATCTACACCGACCTGAACCAGTACCACGTGATCCTGGAGAACAATCCTTCCATGGCCGGGGGCCCCGACGCCCTCAACCAGGTGTTCCTGCGCTCCGCCAGCGGCGGTTCGGTGCCGCTCAGCGCCATCACCCGGATCGAGACCACCACCGCGCCGTTGGCGGTGAACCACCAGGGCCAGTTCCCGGTGGTGACCATCTCCTTCAACCTGGCCCGGGGCGCCTCCATCGGCGACGCGGTGAAGGCGATCGAGCAGGCCCGGGACGAGATGCAGATCCCCCAGAGCATCGCCGCCGAATTCCTGGGCACGGCCCAGGCCTTCCGCCTGTCCCTGGTCAACACGCCGTTCCTGATCCTGGCCGCCCTGGTGACCATGTACCTGCTGCTGGGGGTGCTGTACGAAAGCTACATCCACCCGGTGACGATCCTCTCCACCCTGCCTTCGGCCGGCGTGGGCGCGCTGCTTTCGCTCATGATCTTCCGGATCGATTTCAGCGTCATCGCCCTGATCGGCATCATCCTGCTGATCGGCATCGTCAAGAAAAACGCCATCATGATGATCGACTTCGCCGTGGAGTCCGAGCGCAAGGACGGCATGGCTCCTCCGGAGGCCATCTACCAGGCCTGCCTGCTGCGGTTCCGGCCGATCATGATGACCACCATGGCCGCCCTCCTGGGCGCGGTGCCCCTGGCCCTGGGCAACGGGGTCGGCTCGGAACTGCGCCGTCCCCTGGGCATCTCCATCATCGGCGGACTCATCTTCAGCCAAGTGCTCACCCTCTACACCACCCCGGTCATCTACCTGGCCTTCGGCCGGGTGGCCAAGCGCCTGTTCCCGGGCCTGGCCGTGGCGCCGGAGCTAGAAGTGGCTGAACACCCATGAGCATTTCAGCGCCTTTCATCCGGCGACCCATCGCCACCAGCCTGCTGGTCATCGCCGTGGCCCTGGCCGGAACCCTGGCCTTCAAGTTCCTGCCGGTGTCGCCGCTGCCCCAGGTGGAATTCCCCACTATCGCCGTGGGCGCCAACCTGCCCGGCGCCAGCCCCGACACCATGGCCTCCTCGGTGGCGACCCCCCTGGAGCGCCAGTTCGGGCGGATCGCCGGCATCAGCGAGATGACCTCCACCAGCTCGCTAGGCTCCACCTCCATCACCCTGCAGTTCGACATCAACCGCAACATCGACGCGGCCGCCCGGGACGTCCAGGCGGCCATCAACGCCGCCCGCAGCCAGCTGCCCTCGACCCTGCCGGGCAATCCCACCTATCGCAAGATCAACCCCGCCGACGCCCCGATCCTGCTGTTCGCCCTGACCTCGGACACCATGAGCCGGGAGCGGATGTACGATGTGGCCTCCAGCATCCTTCAGCAGAAGCTGTCCCAGGTCAACGGCGTGGGCCAGGTGTTCGTCTGGGGCGGGGCCCTGCCTTCGGTGCGGGTGGAGGTCGATCCCAGCCAGCTCAACGCCTGGGGCCTGAGCCTGGAGGATGTGCGCACCTCGCTGGCCTCGGCCAACGTGAACATGCCCAAGGGGTCGTTGACCGACGGGCCGGCCACCTCGGCCATCAACAGCACCGATCAGATGTTCAAGGCCAGCCAGTACGCGCCCCAGGTGATCCACTACAAGGCCGGCGCGGCGTTGCGGGTGGGGGACGTGGCCCAGGTGGTCGACTCGGTGGAAAACCTGAACAACTACGGCATCACCGACGGCAAGCCGTCGATCATGGTGGTGCTGTTCCGCCAGCCGGGCGCCAACATCATCGAGACCGTGGACCGGGTCCGGGCCCTGAGGAGCCAGCTGGTTGCCTCCATCCCTCCGACCATGAAGCTCACCGAGGTGATCGACGCCACCCAGACCATCCGCGCCTCGGTCAGGGACGTGGAGCGAACCCTGCTGCTCTCCATCTTCCTGGTGATCATGGTGGTGTTCGTATTCCTGCGCAACTGGCGCTCCACCCTGATCCCCAGCGTGGCGGTGCCGATCTCCCTGCTCGGGACCTTCGGTGTGATGTACCTGCTGAACTACAGCATCGACAACCTGTCGCTGATGGCCCTTACCGTCGCCACCGGCTTCGTGGTGGACGACGCCATCGTCGTGGTGGAGAACATCAGCCGGCACATCGAGGCCGGCCTGATGCCGCTGGAGGCCGCCCAGCGCGGCGCCGCGGAGATCGGGTTCACGGTGCTGTCCATCAGCATCTCCCTGTGCGCGGTGTTCATTCCCATCCTGCTCATGGGCGGCATCGTCGGCCGGCTGTTCCGGGAATTCGCCGTGACCCTGTCCGTGGCCATCCTCATGTCGATGGTGGTCTCCCTCACCGCCACGCCCATGATGTGCGCCCAGCTGCTCCGTCCCCATTCCGAGGAACACCATGGCCGGATCTTCCAGGCCAGCGAACGCTGGTTCGGGTGGGTCCTGAAGAAGTATGAAGTTTCCCTCGCCTGGGTGCTCAAGCACCAGTTCCTCACCCTGATGGTGGCCGCGGGCACCCTGGTCTCCACCGTCATCCTCTTCATCATCGTGCCCAAGGGCTTCTTCCCCCAGCAGGACACCGGGCGGATGATGGGCGCCATCGTGGCCGACCAGGACACCTCGTTCCAGGCCATGAAGAGCCGGCTCACGCAACTGTCCGCCATCGTGGAGCAGGATCCCGACGTGGCCCATACCATGGCGTTCGTGGGCGGGGGCGGCGTCACCAACACCGGTCGGGTGTTCCTTTCGCTCAAGCCCAACAACCAGCGCAAGGTCAGCGCCGACCAGATCATCGCCAGGCTGCGCGGCAAGCTGGCCCGGGTGCCCGGGGCCAGCCTGTTCCTGCAGCCGGTGCAGGATCTCCGCATCGGCGGCCGGCTCGGCAACGCCCAGTACCAGTACACCCTCCAGGGCGACGACTCCAAGGAGCTGTTCCGCTGGGCGCCCTTGGTCATGGCCAAGATGCGCACCCTGAAGCAGGTCACCGACGTCAACACCGACCAGCAGAACCTGGGACTCCAGGCCACCCTGGTGGTGGACCGCCCCACCGCCTCCCGCCTGGGCATCACCGCGCAGATGATCGACGACACCCTCTATGACGCCTTCGGCCAGCGCCAGGTGTCCACCATGTATACCCCGCTCAACCAGTACCACGTGGTCATGGAAGTGGCGCCCAAGTACTGGCAGAATCCCGATTCCCTGAACACCATCTACGTCCATCCGTCCACCGGGCCCCTGGTGCCGCTCTCCGCCTTCGCCCACTACCAACTGGAGAATACCTCCCTGGCGGTCAACCACCAGGGCCAACTGCCCTCGGTCACCCTCACCTTCAACCTGCCGGTGGGCGTGGCCCTGGGCGATGCGGTCACGGCCATCAACAAGGCCCAGGAGCAGATCCGGCTTCCGGCCTCCATCCGCGGCAGCTTCATGGGCACCGCCCAGGCCTTCCAGGCCTCCCTGGCCAACGAACCGGTGCTGATCGCGGCGGCCGTACTGGCGGTCTACCTGGTGCTGGGCATCCTCTACGAGAGCCTGATCCACCCCATCACCATCCTGTCGACCCTGCCTTCGGCCGGGGTGGGCGCCCTGCTGGCGCTGCTGGCCTGCCGCACCGACCTGAGCGTGATCGCCCTGATCGGCATCATCCTGCTGATCGGCATCGTCAAGAAGAACGCCATCCTCATGATCGACTTCGCCATCGAAGTGGAGCGGCGGGAGGGCACCACGCCCGAACAGTCCATCTTCCAGGCGGCCCTATTGCGGTTCCGGCCCATCACCATGACCACCATGGCCGCGCTGCTGGGCGGTCTGCCGCTGGCCCTGGGCCTGGGCACCGGCTCCGAACTGAGGCAGCCGCTGGGCATCGCCATCGTCGGCGGACTGGTGTTCAGCCAGATGCTCACCCTGTTCACCACCCCGGTCATCTATCTCTATTTCGACCGGCTCAGCATCTGGTGGAGCCGGCGCCGCGGCAAGGAACAGGCTGCTTGAGCTCCCGGGGTCAGGAGCTTCTGGCCATGAGAGGTTTTTCCAGGCATCATGGGTGTTCACCAGAGGTATCGGGATGTCTGTACCGCTTTCGCCCACGTGGTGGGCCTTCAGCTCCGTCGGGAGGAAGGGATGAAGCCGCCCAAGGGCGATTTCGATCCCTCGGCCCGGTTGAGGCTGAACGAGCAGGGGTTTCAGACCATCTACAATTCGGTCAACGACGGCATCCTGATCCAGGACCCGGAGAGCGGTGAGATCCTGGATGCGAACCGGCGGCTTTGCGAGTGGCTGGGCTATACCCGGGGAGAACTGCTGGAACTGGACCTGGGGCGGCTTGGGCTCGGTCTTTGGCCCTACAACCCGGAGACGGCCCGGGAGTGGTCCCGTAAGGCCGCCGCGGGCGTGCCCCAGACCTTCGAATGGCTGTGCACCACCCACGGCGGGAATCTCATCTGGCTGGAAGTGAACATGCGCTGCGCCGATATCGGCGGCCAGGACCGGCTGGTGGTCACTGCCGGGAACATCACCCAGCGCAAGCGGATCGAGATGGAGAACGCGGCGCGGCTCAAGCGGGCCGAAGCCCAGAACGCGGTGTCCCTGGCCCTGGCCGGGGTCGGTCCCGACTTCGGGGCGGCCCTGAAGCTCATCGCCCACCACCTGGCGGTGCAGGTGGGGGATCTCTGCACCCTGAACCTGATGGGCGAGGACGGCCTTCTGCATCCTGCCGAGCTGGCCCAGCCCTATGTGGGGGGCGACGCGCTGCTGCCGGACTACCGCAGTCTGCCGCCCCTGGCCCCCGGCGACCTGGGAGTCGGCCAGGTCGCCTTGAACGGCCAGGCCCTGCGCCTGGAGGGCAAGGCGCCGGAGGAACTGCTCGCCCTGGTTCGGCCGGAGCTGCAAGCCTACTTCGAGCGCTTCAGGATCCACAGCCTGCTGATCGTGCCCATGCGCACGGAGGGGCGCACCATGGGCACCATCTCCCTGGCCATGGGCGGCGCCAGCCGGCCCTACTCGGTGGAAGACCAGGCCATCATCCAGAACCTGGCCGACCGGGCCGCGCTCACCATTACCAACGCCCAGCTCTATGCCCAGAACCTGGCCCAGGCCAAGGAATTGAAAAAGACCAACCTGGAACTGGAGCGGCGGGTGGAGGAACGCACCGCAGAACTGGAACGGGCCAATGGCCGGCTTTCGCAACTGGCCCTGGAGGACGGGCTCACCCGTTTGGCCAACCGCCGGCAATTTGACATGGTGCTGGAGAAGGAGGTCCGGCGGGCCATGCGCAACGGCGATCAACTGGCCCTGATCATGGGTGATGTGGACTTCTTCAAACGGTTCAACGACCTCTATGGCCACGTGGCCGGGGACGGTTGCCTCCAGACCATCGGCGAGGTGATGAAGACGGTCTTCCGCCGGGCGGAGGAATTGCCGGCCCGATATGGCGGCGAGGAATTCGCCGTGATCATTCCGGGAGCGGACGAGGAACACGCCAGGCTTGCCGCCGAGATGCTGCTGAAGGCCGTGGAGGCGCGCAGGATCCCCCATGGCAAATCCGAAGCCAGCCCGTTCGTGACCCTCAGTCTCGGGTTCGTCAGCGCTCCGGTATCGGCCGGAACCACGCCGGACTGGTTCATCACCTGGGCCGACGAGGGCTTGTACCGCAGCAAAGCGAGCGGGCGGAACCGGGTTAGCTCGGCCAGCTGAAAAGCCTACCCATTCGCTCGGGAATTGGCCATACTGGGTGAGGTGGGCCTTAGGGGATGCGCGGACCCAGGAAAGAGGCCGTCAGGATGACGATGCGCGTTCGTGAAGTCGTAGCTGTAATTGAATACTTTAAGGTCGGCTTTGGTTAAATTTATTTATCTTTCTTCTCGGGCGGAGAAATCGTGTCGATAACAGAGTCAGGGGAGCATAAGGGCGTTCGTTTGAGTTCCTCGGAGGAGTGCAAGTGAGCATTAAAAGACGTTGGAGTCTCCTTAATCTGTCCTTTCTTCTGGGCACCCTGGGGCTGGCCTTGGTGCTGGTCCCCTTGGAGTTTTCCCACTCCCTGCGGCACTGGGGCGAATGGGTGGTGTTCCTGGTCATGCTGGTTTCCATTGGCATGGGGGTGACCTGCGGCTATCACCGGCTGTTCAGCCACCGGGCCTACAGTGCCCGCTGGCCGGTTCGGTTGGTTTTGCTCTGCCTGGGTGCCGCCAGCTTCGAGAACTCGGTGTTGGCGTGGGCCAGTGACCATCGAATCCATCACCGCAGCGTCGACCGGACCGAGGATCCCTACAACAGCCGGAAGGGGTTCTGGTATGCCCATTGGATCTGGGTCATGGAGGAGAGGACCCAGTCCATCGTCGGCGTGGCGGATCTGGAGAAGGATCCGCTGGTCCGCTGGCAGCACCGGTACCATTTCCTCATCGGCGCCTGCACCACGTTGTCCCTGCCGTTGCTGGTGGGGATCCTCACCCACAACATCGTGGGCAACCTGATCATCGGTGTGCTGTTCCGGATCGTCGTGACCCACCACACCACCTTCTTCATCAACAGCGCGGCCCATTTCTTCGGCACCCAACCCTATACCGACACCAACTCCGCCCGGGACAACGCCTTCCTGGCGCCGCTCACCTACGGCGAGGGTTTCCACAACTACCATCACATGTGGCAGTGGGATTACCGCAACGGGGTGAAGTGGTACCAGTGGGATCCCGCCAAGTGGACGATCAAGGCCATGTCCTGGGTTGGTCTGGCCAGTGGATTGCGGTCGGTTCCGGATCCGGTGATCCGGCGGGCCCGGATCCAGATGGAAGAGAAGGCCCTGCTGGCGCGCCTGGCCCAGGCGCCGTCCCAGGCCGCCGAGCGTTTGAACGGCAAAGTGATGCGCGCCCGTCAGCGGCTGGATCAGGCCCTGGTCTCCCTGCAGGAGCATCGGGAGACCTGGGACAAGCGCAAGGCAGAGTGGAAGGCCCACCAGAAGGAGGCCTGGGAGTCGCGCAAGGCCGAATGGAACGCCTCCATGGTCCAGCGCCGGAGCGAGTTCAAGGCTGCCTGGATCGAGTGGAAGGCCGCCCGTCTCGAAGTCCGCCGAAGCGCCTTCGTTTCTTGAGGGGGCGGGTTCCGATATTTTGTCCGGCAAGTCACCGAACCGGCGCTCGCGCGCCTCTCGGCGGAACGCAGGGGCGCGGATCCATGGGCCGTGGCCCGATATTTAATGTTTCAAGCCAAGAAGTGATGAGAGCCGGCTGCCTGAAGGTTGCCGGCTAATCAAAGCCCAGTCATGGTAGCCGGATCCAATCCACGGGTGGAAACGCCGGAAGCAGGGCGCCCCACGATTGACGCTCGGCGCCCAACTGGAAGGGACACGGCAACCGCTCGCAGCATGCCTGCTGCGAGCGGTTAAGGTGGGTCGGCGCCAGGAATAGGAACCCGGCTTGGGTCGGCGCCAATCCGCGAGACCCGGACCAACGATCCCGTAGCCACCGGCAGGGACTGCTGGGGTGGGCCGGAAGGTCCAACCCGCAGCGATCCCGAAAGCAAGTCCGGAACCCGTACCCCTCCCCGGCTGGCCCCTACACCCCGGAGAAGGCCGAAAAACCGCCATCCACCGGGATGATGGTGCCGTTCACGAAACTGGAGGCCTGCTCAGAGGTGAGCCAGAGCAGGGTGCCGATCAGCTCCTTGGCTTCGCCGAAGCGGGCCATGGGGGTGTTGTTGAGGATCTTGGCGGCCCTCGCGGTTGGCTGGCCATCGGCCGTGAACAGCAGGGCCTGGTTCTGCTGGGTCACGAAGAAGCCCGGGGCGATCGCGTTGACCCGGATGCCCACCGGGGCGAAGTGCACCGCCAGCCACTGGGTGAAATTGCTCACGGCCGCCTTGGCGGCACTGTAAGCAGGAATCCGGGTCAGCGGACGGAACGCGTTCATGGAGGATATGTTCAGGATGCTGCAGCCCTTCCGGCCGACCATCTGCCGGGCGAACACCTGGCTGGGCAGGATCGTCCCCAGGAGATTCAAGTCGAACACGAAGCGGATGCCCGCCTCCTCGAGGTCGAAAAAGCTGAAGACCTCCGGGTCCGGCTTGAGGAAATCCTCCAACTGCAGGTTGTCCTTGGTGGTGGTCCCTTTGGGGTGGTTGCCCCCGGCGCCGTTGACGAGGATGTCGCAGGGTCCGAGGCGGGTCTGGACTTCCTGGGCCGCCGCCTCCAGAGATGCCCGGTCCAGCACGTTGGCGGCGAAGGCCAACGCCTCTCCGCCGGCGTCCCGGATGCCGGCCGCCACCTTTTCCGCGGCTTCCAGCTTCAGGTCGAGGATGGCGATCCGGGCTCCGGCCTGGGACAGCGCCCGGGCCATCTCGGCGACCAGCACCCCGCCACCGCCGGTCATTAGGATGACCTTGCCCTTTTGATCCGTGTCTGCTGCCTTGGTCATGCCGTTCTCCCATTTTTGGCCGACTAGCGGGCCGAGCCTTTTTCCGTGGCTTCCCACAAGCCATTGAGGTACACCGCGCCCAGGGCCCGGTCATACAGGCCGTAGCCCGGTTTTCCGGTCTCGCCCCAGATCATGCGGCCGTGGTCGGGCCTGACGTAGCCGTCGAAGCCCACCTCGTGGTAAGCCCTGACGATGGCGGCCATATCCAGGGAGCCACAGGCTGACGGGTGGGCGGTCTCTTCGAAATCGCCCTGGGGGGTGACCCTGATGTTGCGCAAGTGGGCGAAGTGGATCCGGCCCATGGCGCCGAACTCGCGCACCAGCGCCTCGACGTTGTTCTCGGGCCCGGCGCCGAGTGAACCCGAGCAGAGGGTGAGGCCGTTGGCCGGCAGATCGACGATCTTCAGCAGCCGGGTCAGGTCGGTACGGTCCTTGACGATGCGGGGCAGCCCGAAAATGGGCCGGGGCGGATCGTCCGGGTGGATGGCCATGCGCATGCCCACTTCATGGGCCACGGGGATGATGGCCTCCAGGAAAGTGGTCAGGTTGCGCCAGAGGTTCTCTTCGCCCAGGGATTCGTAGGCGGCCAGCAGGGCCTTCAGCTCTTCCGGCCGATAGCTCGCGTCCCATCCCGGCAGGGCGATGCCCTGGCTGACGTCGATCTGCTCGACATCATGGGTGCTGAAGGCGAGGGTGGTGGAGCCGTCCGCCATCCGCCGGTCGAGCACGGTGCGGGTCCAGTCGAACACCGGCATGAAGTTGTAGCAGATGACCTGGACCCCGCATGAGGCCAGGTTGCGGATGTTCTGCTGGTAGTTGGCGATCAGGACATCCCGGGTCGGCCGGCCCAGCTTGATGTCCTCGTGTACCGGCACCGATTCCACCACCTCGAAGGCCAGGCCCTGACCTTCGATCCTCGCCTTGAGCGCCAGGATCTTCTCCATGGGCCAGATTTCGCCGACCGGAACATCATAGATGGCGGACACGATGCCGTGGAGGCCGGGAATCTGCCGGATGTACTCCAGGCTGACCGGATCCGATTCGCCATACCAGCGGAAGGACATTTTCATGGGTGGCTCCTGTCGCAGTGGAAGGACTCAGGTCTGCTCCTGGTCCCATGGAATGCGTAAGCGGGTTCATCTGGAATGCACCGAAGCAAACATGGTAGCGCAAATAAATCAAAATGGACCTCGGTTCCAATTTATTGGATCGCCTTTCCGGGGCGACCCTCCCCCTCCCGCTCTGACCCAGGGCTAGGCAAGGCCGGAATTCCTTTGTCTTGGTCGGGTCGTCGGGTCATGGTTACTGGAAAACAACGAGTGCGATAGTATAAAAGAGTGGGGGTGATTCATGATCCGATCCGCCTTGGTCTACCTGCTGCTGGCCGGTTCGGCCGTCGCCGAGGATCCTTTCGTCCCCCTCGATCTGGGCGGCCAAGCCAGCGTTGTGGACCGGCGTAGTGTGCGCCAGGACTGGATCAAGACCACCAACCAGCGAATGGCGATGTCCGGCAAGACCTTGCGGGTGGCCATGGAGGGGGAGGGCCTTACCGCTGTCGTCCTGGTCCGAGGCGTGGAGAAACCTCGGCAGGCCAAGCCCATCCTCCTGGGGAAGGGGGAATACGCTTCGCTGGTGCAGCAGGCGACGGGTCTGGGCTTCACCCGGCTGGTGGTGCGCAACCCTGAAACCGGGAAGGAATGGGGAGCCCGGCTGGAACCGGGCAAGAAGCCGGTATTGAACGGTTGACGAATTCTTCCGGCTGGGGGGAACTCCGCGGCCGGTCGGGTCATACCTGCTGACTGGATCCAGGCTTCTGCGGTCCTGGTTTCCTTTGGAGGTCCCATGCTCAGCAGCACCATGCAGAATGCGCTCAACGTCCAGATCAACAAGGAGCAGTACTCGTCCCAGCTCTATCTGGCCATGAGCGCCCACCTGTCCAGTCGGAACTTCATGGGCTTCGCCCACTGGCTGCGGATCCAGGCCGAAGAGGAGACGGCCCATGCCATGAAACTGCTCGACTTCGTCCTGGAGCGTTGCGGCACCCTGAACCTCAAGCCCATCGCCGCGCCCGCGTCCGAATTCAACGGGGTGATCCAGTTGTTCGAACTGGCCCTGACCCACGAGCAGGACAACACCGCCTCGATCCACAGCCTGTTCGAAACCGCCCGGGCCGAGCGGGACTTTCCCAGCGAGATCACGCTGCAGTGGTACGTGACCGAGCAGGTGCGGGAGGAATCCGTCATCTCCGCCATCGTCGAACATTTACGGGCCGTGGGCGACCAGGGCGGGGCCATCTGGTACCTGGATCACCGCATGAGCAAGCGCCAGCGGGGTGAGGCGGCGATGCCGACCAACGCCTATTGAGACAGGGGTTGCGGCTTCGGGATTCCCCCGGTGGGCGGAACCGCGCTACACTTGCAACTTCTGTAGCTGGTCCCGTAGCTCAGTGGATAGAGCATCCGCCTCCTAATCGGAAGGTCGCGCGTTCAAGTCGCGCCGGGACCACCAGGTTTGAGCGGGGGAAACCGCGATGGTTCCGGCTTTTCCCCATGCGTGGTGAGCCCCGGTGGGTGTTTCTTCCCGTTCGCGACATTTCATTTCCCGGGCGATACCCAGCGATCTGCCGAGGCTCCTTGAGGTTTGGGAATCCTCGGTCCGGGCTACCCATGCTTTTTTGCTGGAAGCGGATATCGCAGGACCTGAGCCCCCTGGTTTGGACGGCCTTGGCCGGCGCTGTCCACCTGTACTTCGTTCGCAATTCCGAGGGGACGGTGGCTGCCTTCGCTCGAAGAGCATCCCCTCGATATTCCGGTGGAGGGTCCTGGTGCTCCAACCTTTTCCCGGGCAACCGACACAATCACCTCGGCACCCTATTCGGCCCGGCCTTGTTGGAGGAGATCCTCCTGGACCCGCCTGCCCAGACGCCAATTCTAGGGTCGTGAGTCCGGCGTTCACGGTGGCGGCGAAGGTTTGGCGGGTAGCCAGGATCAAGGTCTGCAGGTCCTGAAGCAGATTGGTTTCCGCGGTCACCTTTTCCGTCTCCTGCCTTCCAGCCAATCCCACCCAGCACCTCCTGGGAACTCAGATGCCCGGCGAATCTGCCCCGTGCCATGCGGACGCTGGCCACGGGCCCCGGGGTGGGGCCTCCTTCCTTGGGTCAGCCAAAAACAAAATTAGGTTCCAATATGAAGGATTCTGGCTTCCCAGTCGGCAGGTTGTGCCCGGAGTCGCGGAATTTTGCGGGTGACATCGGACTCTTGCTTGATCCGGAGGCCAAGGGCTGGTCCTGGTCCGGAGGACTCGAATAAAAAAATGGAATTGAATTCCAAAAAACCTTGAGCGCTTCGGGGGAACGGTGTAGATTCGATGGACTCACTACAGAGCATTCTTTCTACTCCACCCCAACCAAGTATCTCCGGCCCCATGGCCCGAGATTCCAACCGGAGGTTGTCATGAAGCTGACTCGCACCATCGCCCTCGCCTTGGCGACAGGTTTCACCGCGCTGCTTTCCGCCCAGGCGAAACCCCAGTTCGAGATGAAGCTCGCCGAAGTCCACGAAGCTTCTTTCCCAACCACCCTCGGCGATCTCGAATTCGCCCGGCTGGTCAACGTCGGCACCCAGGGCCGGGTCCATATCACCGTCTACCCCAACGGCACCCTGGGCCAGGATGAAAAAGCGATCGTCGAGCAGACCCAGATGGGCGCCCTGGATTTCGCCCGCATCAGCCTCGCTCCCGTCTCCCAGTTCGCCAAGGAGCTGAACGTCCTCAGCCTGCCCTACCTGTATCGCGACAGCGCCCACATGTGGAAGGTCCTGTCCGGCCCCATCGGCACCAAGCTGCTGACCACGGTCGGCAAGGCCAACCTCACCGGCCTTTGCTACTATGACGCCGGCTCCCGCAGCTTCTACAACACCAAGAAGGACATCAAGTCCATCGCCGACATGAAGGGCATGAAGATCCGGGTCCAGCAGGCCAAGCTGCCCATGGACATGGTCAAGTGCCTGGGCGCCTCCCCCACCCCCATGGCCATGGGCGACATCTACTCCGGCCTCCAGACCAACATCATCGACGGCGCCGAGAACAACTGGCCCTCCTACATCTCCTTCAGCCACTACGAGGTCGCCCGCTACTTCACGGTCGATCACCACATGATGGTTCCCGAGGTCCTGGTGGCGGGCAACCTGTCCTTCAACAAGCTGTCCAAGGCCGATCAGGACGTGGTCAGGAAGGCCGCCCTGGCTTCGGTCGATTTCCAGAAGGCCAAGTGGGCCACTTCCGAGAAGGAAAATGAAGTCAAGGCCAAAGCCGCGGGCTGCCACATCACCTACCTGGATGCCAAGACGCTCGCGTCCTTCGAGGCCGCCATGCAGCCGATCTACGCCGAATACAGTGACTACAAGGACCTGATCGCCCAGATCAAAGCCGTCAAGTAGTCGACTGAATGGAGGCGAGGCTGGCGCAACCAGCCTCGCCTTCGATGTCAGTTGCCCATCCTTAATTTAGGGGTCCGTATGAGGTTCATCAAACACACGTTCGACTGGGTGTTCCTGGCACTCACCTGGTTCGCGCTAACTCTCCTGGGTGTCATGACCCTGCTGATCTTCGCAGATGTGTTTTGCCGGTATCTGTTGCATTTCAGCATTGCCTGGGCTGACGAGATCTGCCTCATCTTCCTGGTCTGGTATGTCTTCATCGCCCTGGCCATCGGCGTGCGCCGCAAGGCCCACACTTCCATTGACCTGATCAGCATCCTGATTCCGAACAAGTACCTGGACCGGTTCGCCACCGTCATCGTCAGTGTCCTCACCTTCACCTTCGGGGCGCTGCTGGTCTATTTCGGGCTGGTGCTGGTCCAGATCGGCACCTACTCCACCCTGGCTTCGGTCGATCTGCCCTCCTATTGGGAATACGTGTTCATCCCGGTGAGCGGCGCGCTTGTCATGTACACGGCGGTGATGAACTACTTCCGCGACAAGGCCGTTGCACCCGAAGAGGATCTCCTGGACCTCGTTTTCATGAAAAAGGCGGACCGCAATGTATGATCCGATGGTCGCGATCGCGATCCTATTCTCCCTTTTCGCCCTCCTGGTGTTCCTGAGGGTCCCGATCTCCTTCACCCTCGCCCTTTCGGCGGTGGGGACGGCACTCTACATGCACCTCCCGCTGCCGGTGATCGCCCAGCAGATGAAGACCGGCATCCAGTCCATGTCGCTGCTCACCATCCCCCTGTTCATCGTGGCCGGGGAGATCATGAGTGAAGGCGGGATCTCCCAGCGGCTGGTCAACCTGGCCAACGCCCTGGTGGGACGGCTGCGGGGCGGGCTGGCCATGGTGGACGTGGTCGCCTGCATGTTCTTCGGCGGCATCACCGGTTCCTGCGTCGCCGACGTTTCGGCGATCGGTTCCATCATGATCCCGATGATGAAGAAGAAGGGCTACGACACCGACTACGCGGTCGGCATCACCATCTCCTCCGCGGTCCAGGGCGTCCTGGTTCCGCCCAGCCACAACATGATCCTGTATTCGATCGCAGCCGGCACCATCGCCGGAGGCGCCTCGGTGGGAGCCCTGTTCCTGGCCGGCATCGTCCCGGGCATCTTCCTGGGCTTCTCGCTCATGGTGCTGTCCTACGTCATCGCCTTGATCCGGAAGTACCCCAAGGGCGATCCCTTCTCCTTCCGGGGCGTGCTCATCGCCCTGCGCGGGTCGATCCTCGGCCTGATGACCGCGGTCATCATCATGGTGGGCATCCTCTCCGGCGTGTTCACCGCCGCGGAATCCTCCGCCGTCGCCGTGGTCTACGCCTTCATCATCACCTTCTTCGTCTACCGCGAGGTCAAGCTCTCGCACATGAAGCGGGTGCTGTTCAAGTCGACCAAGACCCTGGCCATGGTCATGACCCTCATCGCCTGCGCCAGCGCCTTTGGCTATATCCTCGCGACCCTGCAGGTGCCCCAGCGGGTCACCAACGTCCTGCTCTCCATCTCGCACAACAAGATCATCGTCCTCGCCATGATCAACGTCCTGCTGCTGGTCCTCGGCTGCATCATGGACATGGCGCCGCTGATCCTGATCACCACCCCGATCCTGCTTCCTGCCCTGGCCGGCTATCCGGGCTGGGCCGGTTTCGGCATCACCCCGGTGCACTTCGGCGTCATCCTCATGCTCAACCTGGGCATCGGCCTGCTGTCACCGCCCATCGGTGCCGCGCTCAATGTGGGCTGCGCGCTGGGCGAGATCAAGATCGAGAAGGTCATCAAGGGCATGCTGCCGTTCTACGCCACCATGTATTTCGTCCTGCTGATCATCACCTATTTCCCCGACATCGCCACCTCCCTTCCCAAGCTGTTCGGCTTCCAGTAGGCCAGCCAGGACCGCTCCGCCTGCCATGACTGTTCTGCTTGTTTGCGCCCGCCCTCGCGCCGGTTTGGATGGGGGCTGGGTTACGCGATGCAATGAACCTAAGGTCCAAAAATGTTGAAGACGCCTGTTTCAAAGCCCGCTGCGGTGCCCCTGGTGAGCGCCGCGACCCGAGCCCTGGTCGTGCTGGAGCGGTTGTCCCGGCAGCGGAATATCGGCCTGGAAGACCTGTCCCGGGACGTCAAGCTGGCCAAACCGACGGTCTACCGCTTTCTGCTGACCCTCCAGGAACTGGGGTTCGTGCGCCGGGCCGAAGGCGACCGCTGGGCGATCACGCTCAAGCTGTTCAACATCGGATCCCGTGCCCTGGATCATCTGGACCTGCATGCCGTGGCCCGGCCCATCGCCGAGGAACTTTCCGAGGAACTGGGCGAGACCGTGCACATGGGCGTGCTGGAAGGGAATTCCGCCGTCTACATTCTCAAGATCGAGTCCCGCTACACCATCCGGATGTTCTCCCGGGTGGGCCGGCGCATTCCGCTCTACTGCACCACCATCGGCAAGAACCTGCTGGCCTTCGCCCAGGAGGACGAGCGGGAATCGGCCCTGAAGGGGGTCCGGTTCCAGGCCTTCACCAAGAAGACCCTCACCACCCGGGCCGCGCTCTATGCGGAACTGGAGCGGGTCCGGGAGCAGGGCTTCGCCCTGGACGACGAGGAGCACGAGGAAGGCATCCATTGCATCGGCGCGCCCATCTTCGATCACACCGGCGCCGTGGTCGCCACCATCTCGGTTTCCTGGCCCGGCTTCCGCTATGAGCGCGGTCCGGAGGACGAAAAGATCGATCACGTGAAGGCTGCCGCCGGGCGGATCTCGGCCTTCCTGGGCTATTCTGACGGCCTGGGGGCTGTTGCCGGCGAAGCGGTGGCAAGTCACGGGCTACCCATGAATTCCCAAAAGGTTTACCTGAAAAGTTAAAAAATCGTTGACATGGGTCCATCGATGATAAAATGGACTATCGGTTCAAAAAAATACATTCTTGATAATTCCCATAGATCGGCTAGCCACCGGGTAGAGCTCTGCTCTGCCTCCCTCTCCCCTAAACCCTTAGGAGCCACAATGCGTCTGCTCAACCGTACCACCCTGCTGATCCTGGCAGGATCGGCCCTCACCCTGGCGGCCCAGACCGCCGCCCCCGCGCCCGCGCCTGCCACCCCCAGGCTCTCCATCTACGGCATCGTCGACGCCTACGCGTCCAGCACCTACGCCGGTGGCCTGCCTGGCCACAGCTCCGTCGCCAGCCTGGATTCCGGCGGCTATTCCGCTGACCGGATCGGTTTCCTGGGTTCCGAGGACATCGGCTGGGGTCTCCGGGCCAACATCGACCTCGAGAACGGCTTCATGGAAGACAGCGGCGGCCTGGCTGACGGTCCCTCCGCCACCAAGGGCGTCCTGGCTCCCGCCAGCGGCTCCACCACCACCAACACCACCTCCCGCCTGTTCAACCGCCAGTGCTGGGGCGGCGTGTCCGGTTCCTTCGGCGAATTCCGCTTCGGCCGCCAGAACACCATCCTGCAGACCCAGCTGGGCAACACCGATCCCTTCAACGGCGCGACCTACGCTTCCTTTTTCAACAACTTCTCCGGCTACGCTTCCCGTTTCGACAACGTCCTGATGTACAAGGCTCCCAAGTTCAACGGGATCGCCCTGCAGTTCCAGTTCGCGCCCGGTGAGCTGTCCAGCAACAAGACCGGCCTCAACCTCTACGTCACCTCCATCGAATACACCAGCGGCGGCCTGTACCTCCTCTACAACTACCAGATGCAGAAGAGCGCCACCGCGGCGTTCAACGTCAGCTCCTCCTTCACCGCCGCCACCTATGATTTCGGCAAGGCGAAGGTCTACGGCGCGTTCTACCGCGGCAACAACATCGGCAGCAGCATCGGCGTCGTCAATGGTTCCACCGCGCCCATCAACGTCGCCGGCGGCACCGCCCCCCAGGTCGCCAGCAACTTCAACGAGACCCCCGGAACCTGGTACGACGGCTACTCCCTCACCGCCATCTACCACGTCAACTCCATCGTGTCCGTCGGCGGCGGCTACGGCTGGGCCAAGGACATGTCCAGGCTGACCCACAACAATGTGGAAGAGCCCAGCCTCATCGCCACCGCCGACCTGAGCAAGAAGTTCATGGTCTATTCCACCTGGGGCCGGATGGCGAACAAGAACAACGCCGCCTTCATGCTGCAGGCCGCCGGCCCGATCGAAAACAAGAACACCCCCGCTGCGGGCCACAGCGAAACCGGCTTCCAGATCGGCTTCCGCTACCTCTTTGGCGGCGCGCTGCTGTAGTCTGATTTAAATAAAAAATTGAAAATCTAAATCCAGCCAGAGGGATCTACCGCTGTTCCACCTCCTTGCAGCGGCAGATCCCTCTTCGGCTGGATTCAGCTTATCGAGGCCTTCAATCCCCCCATGCCGGCACCACCCGGGGACCCTTGAAATCGGCTTCCCAGACCCCCGTCGACCGGTTCCCCAATCCAGGGGCAGCCATAGGAGAATCATGATGTTGAACCACGGCTATCGCCTCTCCCGAGTCGCCCTGTTGTGCCTTCTGCCCATGGCGGCCATGGCCGCCAAGATGACCTTTGTGATGGTGCCGAAAAACAGTCATGCCTACTACCAGGGCTGCTATGACGGATTCGCCGCTGCCGGCGGCTATTACGACGTCAACGTGGAAAAAATGGATCCCGAGGCGTCCCTGCCACTCCAGGTCAAGGCTATCCATGACCTGATCGCCCGGCACGTGGACGGCATCGCGGTCGCCGCCATCGACGACGCGGGCCTGGCGCCGGTGATCGCCGAAGCCACCCAGGCCGGGATCAAGGTGGTCGCCTTCGACGCTCCCGCCCCGACCTCCGTGGCCCTGTCCTACATCGGAACCAACAACTGGCTGGCCGGCTACGAGGCTGGCGCGAGATTCGTGCGGCTGATGCAGGGCAGGGGCAGCATGGTCATTCTGCAGGCCGGACTGAACGCCGCCAACCTGAACCAGCGCACGGCAGGCTTCAAGGCCGCCCTGGCCAAGCTGGCGCCCAGGATCAAGATCCAGGAAGTGGTCGACGTGGATCCCGACTTTGCCACCGCCGTCAGCAAGTCTGAGGCGATGCTGGATAAATATCCCAACCTTGGCGGCTTCTTCTCGGTCTCCTCCCAGGGGGCTCCCGCCGCGGCCTCGGTGCTGGTGAAGCAGCACCGTGCCGGCCAGGTCAAGGTGGCCGGATTCGACGACGTGGATGCGACCCTCGAGGCCATCCGCAACGGCTCCATTGAGTTCTCGTTCGTCCAGAAGACCTTCAAGATGGGCTGGCTTTCCGCCGAGGCCCTGTTCGATGCGACCAAGGGCGAGCATCTGCAAAAGATCAACTACACCCGCTGCCAGTTCGTGACCACGGCCAACGTGAACCACTACCTGGCCGACATGAAGAAAGAAGTCGTCAAGTAGCTGGGAGGACGCTATGGCCGTCTACGATCGATTGGGACCGCTGCTTTTGACCGAGGTCCTGGCCCAGGGGCCCGGGTTGGCGATCCATCGCGCCATCTCCACCCTTGGTGGCAGGTTCGAGCGCCACCACCTGGTGGCCACCTTTTCGGACGAACTGCTGGGGGCAGGGCTGGCCGATTCCTGGCCCGAGGCCCAGCGGATCGCCGACCTGCTGGCCGGGGAGCGCAGCTTCGGTGGCAACACGAAGTTCGAAGCCGGGCCACCGGCCTTCATGAGCTGCGATTACCTGGCCGGCCGCAGCCTGGCCCAGGTGCTGGCCAAGGTCCGGACCGAGCAGGTGCCCTTGGGGGTGGACCACGCCCTGACCGTCCTGCAGAGCCTGGCCCAGGCCGTGCTTCAGCTGCATGGAAAGAACCTCCACCATGGCGTCCTCTCCCCCCACAGCGTCTGGGTCAGCTACGAAGGCGCCGTCCAGCTCCTGGACGCGCCGGTGGCGGCGCTCCTGGGAACCCTGCTGCCCAAGGCCCCGGCGCTGAGGGCGGCGCTGGAATCCTATGCCCCGTTGGCGCCGGCCGAGCCTTTGCAGCGGGATCTGTTCGCCCTCGGCGCGATCCTGTTTGAACTATTGACGCTGGCCAAGCTTCCCGCGGGACCGGCCATTCCAGGCGCCCTGGCCAAAGCCACCCTGAAGGCGGCCCAGGAGGATGGTGCCATTCCGGTGGAAATCCTCGGATTCCTGAAACGCTTGCTGGCGGTGGATGAGCCGTTCGGCTCCTTTGAAACCTTCAGCGCGGAGCTGGAGCAGGTGCTCTACGAAGGCGACTACAGCCCGACCACCTTCAACATGGCCTTCCTGATGCATACCCTGTTCCGGGAAGAGAACGAAACCGACCTCCTGGCCATGAAGACCGACCAGAGCGCCAACCTCTTCCCGTACCTGCCCGCGACTCCCATGCCGGAGGATCCGGCCAAGGGCCCCGGCCGGAACGTCATCTATCTGGCTGCGGGCGGGCTGGTGGTCGCGGTCGGACTGTTCGCCGGGATGTTCACCTACGTCCATCGCACCAACCAGGAGCATCTGCTGGAGCAGCAGAGCCTGCAGGCCAAGCTCGGGGCGTTCCAGCGGGAAAAGGAAGCCAACGACGCCAAACTGGCCGAAATCGCCAAGCAGGAGAAGGCCCAGAAGACCCTGGAGGCGATGTTCGGCCAGCAGGCCGAACAGGGCGCCACGCCAGAACTGAGGATCCAGGCCAAGAAGCAGCTGGATGCATCCAGGCTGAAGGACCGGAAACTGGCCGAGCAGCGTGCCGAGGCCATGTTCTACAACCAGCAGATCCTGGCCAGGCAGAACGGCAAGCCCTGAATCAGGTCCGGGTTCCAGCGCTGGGGCCCGGATCCGGCTGTCTGCTCAAATAAAATGGACCTTTGTTCCATTTTTTTGATCGAGGGTCGCCTGCCACTGATAAGATGGAATCGTGTTTTGAAAACCGGATGAATTTTTGGAGCATCTCATGAAGAAGATCGTCACTTTTGGTGAAATCATGCTCAGGCTCAAGGCGCCCGAGCATGAGCGTCTGTTCCAGTCTCCCCTGTTGGAAGCTCATTTCGGCGGCGGTGAGGCCAACGTGGCCACCTCCCTGTCCCTGTTCGGCATGGAGGCGGTGTTCGTGTCCGCCCTGTCCAAGGACGCCATCGGCCAGGGCGCCCTGCGCACCCTGCGTGGACACGGGGTGGATGTCAGCCGCGTGCGGCTCACCGGCGAGCGTACGGGCATCTACTTCCTGGAGACCGGCGCGGACCAGCGTCCCTCCCAGGTAGTCTACGATCGGGCCGAAAGCGCCGCGTCCCGGGTGAAGCCCGGCGATTTCCCCTGGGCGGAGATCTTCAAGGGGGCGGACTGGTTCCACTTCACCGGCATCACCCCGGCGCTCTCCCGCAACGCCGCCGAAGCCTGTCTGGAAGCCATGCAGGCCGCCCGCGCCGCCGGGGTGAAGACCTCCATCGACCTGAACTTCCGCAAGAAGCTCTGGAACTACGGCGCCAAGGCGCCGGAAGTCATGGGCGGGCTGGTGGCCCTGGCCGATGTCCTCATCGCCAACGAAGAGGACATCCAGCTGGGGCTCGGCATCGCCGCCGACTCCGACCCTTCCGCCAGCCGGGTGGCGGCGGAGGCCTACCAGGCCCTGGCGGCCAAGACCAAGGCCAAATACCCCAACCTGAGCGTGGTGGCCATTACCCTCAGGGAGAGCCTTTCCGCGGACCGGAACGGCTGGTCGGCGGTGCTGGACGGCCGGGACGGTTTCCGCTCCTCGCGCAAGTACGCCCTCAACGACATCGTGGACCGGGTGGGCGGAGGCGATTCGTTCGCGGCCGGACTGATCTTCGGGCTGCTGGAATACGGCGACGAAGCCAAGGCCCTGGAATACGCCGTGGCGGCCTCGGCGCTCAAACATTCCATTCCCGGAGACATCAACCTGAGCTCCCGGGAAGAAGTTGAGCGGCTTGCCGGGGGCGACGGATCCGGGCGAGTGGTACGCTAATCCAACGGGCAAAGGAGCTTGATCATGAGTGACGTTTTCTTCCCCGATGCCGGCATCCAGACCGAAATCCTCGAGCCGGGCCAGGTTTCCCGCAAGGTCCGCGCCCGGGGCGGAACCCTGATGCTGGTGGAGGTGTTCTTCGAGGATGGTGCCATCGGGACCGAGCACACTCATCCCCACGAACAGGTCAGCTACTGCCTCGCCGGCGAGTTCCAGTTCACGGTCGAAGGGGTGACCAGCACCCTGCGGACCGGGGACTCGGTCTTCATTCCCGCCTCGGCGCTGCACGGCACCCGTTGTGTGGCCGCCGGACGGCTGCTCGATACCTTCACCCCCCAGCGGGAAGACTTTCTCAAGGCCTGAAACGGAGCTGCCATGCAACTGGAAACACGCTACGCCCATCATCCCGAAGACGTCAAAGGCTATGACACCGCCACCCTGCGCCGCCATTTCCTGGTGGAACAGGTCTTTTTTCCCGGGGAATTGAAACTGGTCTACAGCCACGTGGACCGGGTCGTCTTCGGGTCGGCCGTCCCCACCACGCAGGCCCTGGCCCTGGTGGGCGGGCCTGAATTCGGCACTCCGAACTTCCTGGACCGCCGGGAGTTGGGCGTGATCAACCTGGGCGGGAACGGCCGGGTCCTGGTGAACGGGGAAGCCCGCGCCCTGGCCAACGGCGATGGGCTGTACGTGGGCATGGGCACCCTGTCGGTCGCCTTCGAGAGTGAAAACCCGGCTCACCCGGCCAAGTTCTATCTCATGAGCTGCCCGGCCCATGCCGCCCATCCGGTGGCGCATATCACAAGGGCCACCGCCAACCCGAAGAAGCTCGGCAGCGTCGAGGCCTGCAACGTGCGGACCATCTACCAGTATGTGCACCCGGCGGTCTGCCGGAGCTGCCAGCTGGTCATGGGCCTGACGGTGCTGGAGCCGGGGAGCGTGTGGAACACCTACCCGCCCCACACCCACGAGCGCCGCATGGAGGTCTACCTCTACTTCGGCATGACCGAGCAGGCCCGGACGTTCCATTTCATGGGCCAGCCCGCCGAGACCCGGCATATCGTGATGGCCAACGAGCAGGCGGTCATCTCGCCGTCCTGGTCGATCCATTCGGGGGTCGGGACCGGACCCTACTCCTTCATCTGGGGCATGGCGGGCGAGAACCAGACCTTCGACGACATGGATGTCGTCGGACCCGACGATCTTCAATAAGGCAACCGACCATGAACGGAATTCTTGACGCATTCAAGCTGGACGGGAAAGTGGCCATCGTCACCGGGTCCCAGCGGGGGCTCGGCCGCGCCATGGCGGTCGCCCTGGCCCAGGCGGGGGCGGACATTCTGGGCGTGTCCCATTCGGCGACGGCAACCGAGACGGCCGCGGCGGTTCAGGCCGCGGGCCGCACCTATGTTCACCTGCAGGCGGATCTCTCCAGCACGGAGCCGGTGGAACGGATCATCGCCACCGCCCTGGAGGCCTTCGGCCGGATCGACATCCTGCTGAACAACGCCGGCACCATCACCCGCAACGACGCCGTCGACTTCACCGAGAAGGAATGGGACGACGTCATGAACGTGAACCTCAAGACCGTGTTCTTCCTGTGCCAGGCCGCGGCCAGGCAGTTCATCAAGCAGGGCGGCCGGGGCAAAATCATCAACATCGCCTCCATGCTGTCCTTTCAGGGCGGGATCCGGGTGCCTTCCTATACCGCCTCCAAGAGCGGCCTCAAGGGCATCACCATGCTCATGGCCAACGAATGGGCCAAGCATGGCATCTGCACCAACGCCATCGCCCCCGGCTACATGGCCACAGACAACACCACCAACCTCAGGGCCGACGAGCAGCGCAACGCCGAGATCCTGGGCCGCATCCCCGCCGGCCGCTGGGGCACCCCGGAAGATCTCGGCGGCGCCGCGGTCTTCCTGGCTTCGAACGCTTCCGATTACGTCAATGGGTACACCCTGGCCGTCGATGGCGGCTGGCTCGCACGATAGGAACCGACATGACCACGGACAACAAGCAGGCACCGGTGCGTATTCTTCAGTTCGGAGAGGGCAACTTCCTCCGGGCGTTCATCGACTGGATGGTGGACCGGATGCAGGCCAAGGCCGGCTTCGATGGGTCCGTGGTCCTGGTCAAGACCATCCCGGGGCCCTTCAACCCCAGCTTCGAGCGCCAGGGCAATGCCTATTCGGTGGTCCTGCGCGGCCGGACCGAGGGCCAGGTGGTGAACGAGTGTTCCCGCAACCAGGTGATCTCCGGCCGCTGCAATCCATTCGAGGACTTCCAGAGCTACCTGGACCTGGCCGCCAACCCCGATGTCCGCGTCATCATCTCCAACACCACCGAGGCCGGCATCGTCCTGGACCCGTCCGACCGGGACGATGATCGCCCGGCGGGCTCCTATCCGGGCAAGCTGACCCAGCTGCTCCGGGCCCGGTTCCTGGCCCTGGGCGGGGGCAAGGACTCGGCCCTGCTGGTCATGCCCTGCGAACTGATCGAGAAGAACGGCTCCACCCTGCGCTCCTACGTGCTGGACCATGCCCACCGCTGGTATGGCGACCCGGCGTTCGAAAGCTGGATTGCCAACGACTGCACCTTCGTCGACACCCTGGTGGACCGGATCGTCTCGGGCTACGATCCCGAAGCCCGGGCCAAGCTGCTGGCCGAGACCGGCTATGACGACGCCCTGCTGGTGGTGGGCGAACCCTACCACCTGCTGACCATCCAGGGCGCCGCCCGGGAGGACCTGCTGCCCTTCCGCAAGGCTGGGCTCAACGTGATCTGGACCGACGACATCACCCCCTACCGGACCCTTAAGGTGCGCATCCTCAACGGCGGCCATACCTTCCTGGCCATGGTCGGCACCGCCCTGGGCGTGCCCCTGGTGCGGACCTGCCTGGAACACCCGGCCCTGAAGCCGGCGCTGCAGAGCCTCTATGCTGGCGAAATCATTCCGGGCCTGCCGATGGCCGAAGCCGAAGGAACCGCTTACGCCAAGACCATCCTGGACCGCTTCGACAACCCTTTCATGGAGCATAAGCTGGAGGACATCGCCTTGAACTCGGTGTCCAAGTGGCGTTCCCGGCTGCTGCCCAGCGTGGTGGATTTCGCCGCCAGGAAGGGCTTCGCCCCGGCCCTGATCTCCTTCTCCCTGGCCGCCCTGATCCACCGCTACACCACGGTGGCCGGCCTGAAGGACGACGCCGGCGTGCTGGCCGCCTTCGCCCACCTGAAACCCATCGCCGAGGCCTACCCGGCCCAGGCGGTCCAATCGGTGCTGGTGGACGCCGGCATTTGGGGCGAACCCCTTCCGGAAATCCCGGGCCTCCTGGAGGCCGTGACCCTCAGCTTCCAGGAGATCCGCTCGCTGGGCATGGAGACGGCGCTTGACCATGCCGTCACCCGTTCCCTGGCCGTGGTGCCCGCATGACCCGCCTGGTCCTGCTCAACGTCAAAGATTCCGTGGCGGTGGCGGTGGACGGCCTCGCGGCCGGCCAGACCGGCCAGTGCCTCGGCGCCGGATTGGGCCGGGAAGTCCTGGCCCAGGAGGCCATTCCCAAGGGCCACAAGATCGCCCTGGCGGCCATCGCCGCCGGCATGCCGATCATCAAGTACGGCCTGCCCATCGGCATCGCCAAGAGCGATATCGCCGCGGGCGCCTGGGTCCATTCCCACAACCTCGAGTCGGGCCTGCACGGGACCCGGAGCTATGAAGCCTCCAGCCCCTTCGCCTGGAGCGGACTGGAAGCGACCCGGGAACTCCTGGCCAAGGCCGGCGTCCCCACCCACTTCCAGGGCTTCCGCCGGGCCGACGGTTCGGCCGGGATCCGCAACGAAGTGTGGGTCATCCCCGCGGTCGGCTGCGTGAACCGCACCGCCGAGGTGGTGGCCGAACTGGGCCGCAAGGAATTCGGCCTGGACGCCTTCGCCTTCGGCCATCCCTACGGCTGCTCCCAACTGGGCGACGACCTGGACGCCACCCGGATCATCCTGGCCCGCCTGGTTTCCCATCCCAACGCCGCCGGCGCCATCGTGGTCTCCCTGGGCTGCGAAAGCAACACCCTGCCGGAGTTCAAGGCGGCCATCGGCCCCTTCGACGAAAGCCGGATCCGGTTCATCCACCTCCAGAGCACCGACGACGAGGTGGAGGTGGCGCGGGAAGCCATGGCCGCCATGGCCGGGATGATCGCCGCCCAGGAGCGGGTGCCGCTGCCGCTTTCGGAACTCACCATCGGGCTCAAGTGCGGCGGCTCCGACGGCTTCTCGGGCATCACCGCCAATCCTCTGGTGGGCAGGGTCTGCGAACTGCTGGTGGCGGCCGGGGGCAGCGCGCTCATGACCGAGGTGCCCGAGATGTTCGGGGCCGAGACCGAGCTGATGGCCCGGGCCTGCAACCCTGAGGTGTTCGCCTCGGAAGTGAAGATGATCAACTCGTTCAAGGACTACTTCACCTCCCATGGCCAGGAGGTGTTCGAGAACCCTTCCCCGGGCAACCGCGAAGGCGGCATCACCACCCTCGAGGAGAAGTCCCTGGGCTGCATCCGCAAGGGCGGCATGGTCCCGGTCATGGACGTCATCGGCTACGGCGACCGCCGGCGGAGCCAGGGGCTCACGCTGCTGCCCGCGCCCGGCAACGACCTGGTCTCCAGCACCGCCCTCACCGCTGCGGGGGCCCACCTGATCCTGTTCACCACCGGCCGCGGCACCCCCTATGGGGCGCCGGCGCCGACCATGAAGATCGCCTCCAACACCGACCTGGCCACCCGGAAACCGCGCTGGATCGATTTCGATGCCGGCCGGGTGCTGTCCGGAGTGTCCTTCGACGACCTTGCCATCGAACTGTTCCGCCAGATCATCGAGGTGGCCGGCGGCAAGCCGGCCAAGGCCGAGCTGGGCGGCTACCGTGAAATTGCCATCTTCAAGGACGGAGTGACCTTATGAAACCCTTCCTCAACGCCGACTTCCTGCTGCCCGACGAAAGTTCCCAGCGGCTGTTCCACCAGTACGCGGCGAACCTGCCCATCATCGACTTCCATTGCCATCTCCCGCCGGCGGACGTGGCCAACGATTCCCGGTTCAAGACCATCGCCCACGCCTGGCTGGGCGGTGACCACTACAAGTGGCGGGCCATGCGCGCCAACGGGGTGCCCGAAGCGGACATCACCGGCCACGAACCGGACTACCGGACCTTCCTGGCCTGGGCCCGGACCGTGCCGAGCCTGGTGGGGAACCCGCTCTACCATTGGACCCACCTGGAGCTCCAGCGCTATTTCGGCATTCACGAGCCCCTGAGCGAAAAGACCGCGCCGATGATCTGGGAGGCCTGCAACGCCCAGATCGGCCAGCCGGAATTCGGCGCCAGGGCGCTGCTCACCCGGATGAAGGTGCGGGCGGTCTGCACCACCGACGATCCCGCCGACCGGCTGGAGCACCACATCGCCTACGCCGCCGCCCGCAAGCCCGGGGACCTGGTGATGGTGCCCAGCTACCGGCCCGACAAGGCCCTGGCGGTGGAGGATCCGGCGGTCTGGAACGCCTACCTGGCCAAACTGGGCGAGACCGCGGACCTGTCCATCGGCTCGTACAAGGATCTGGTCTCGGCCCTGGACCGGCGCCACGCCGCGTTCCATGAGCTGGGCTGCCGGGCCACCGATCACGCCCTCATCACCCCGGTCGCCGTGTTCGCTTCGGCCCAGGCCCTGGAGGACCTGTTCGCGAAACTGAAGCAGGGCCACGTCCCGTCCGCCGCCGAAGCGGAAGCCTTCAAGACCGGGCTGCTGCTGGAAGTGGGGCGCATGAACGCGCGCCGCGGCTGGGCCATGCAACTGCACCTGGCGGCCATCCGCAACCTCAACACCGCCATGTTCCGGCAGTTGGGCCCCGACACCGGCTACGACGCCGCCAGCGACGAGAAGGTGGCGTCCAAGCTCGGCGCGTTCCTGGACGCGCTGCAGCGGGACGGCCTGCTGCCCAAGACCATCCTCTACACCCTGAACCCCGGCGACTACGAGTCCCTGGCCTCGATCATGGGCTGCTTCCAGGACGGTTCCATGCCCGGCAAGATCCAGCTGGGTTCCGCCTGGTGGTTCAACGATCACATCCAGGGCATGCGCCAGCAGATGATTACCCTGGCCAACCAGGGCCTGCTGTCCCGGTTCGTGGGGATGCTGACGGATTCCCGCAGCTTCCTCTCCTTCCCCCGGCACGAGTACTTCCGCCGGATCCTCTGCGCCCTGGTGGGCGGCTGGATCGAAGCGGGCGAGGCCGCGCCGGACTTCGAGACCTTCGGCGCCATGATCCAGGACATCTCCTACCGGAACGCCAAGAGCTACTTCGGGATTCCCGGCGTGGAAGACTGACCGGACCGGAAGGTTCACCTCCAGCCCCAAGGGCCGCCTCCTGCGCTTGCGCAGGTTGCGGCCCTTGGACCTGCAGGTTGGACTTTTCGTCCCGTTCAGACAGTCCCTGCCGGTGGCTGAGGGATCGGTCGTTCGGGTGCCCGGGCTGGGCGCCGACCCGGTTCGGGTCCCGATTCCTGGCTCCGACCCACCGTTACCGTTCGCAGCAGGCGTGCTGCGAACGGTTGCCGGGTCCCTCCATGGGGAACCGGGCGTTGACCGCGGGGCGTCCTGCTGCCGGCAGAAGGCCATCCGTGCTGCAATAGTCCTTTTTGACCAACGGTTCGTCTAAATTCCTGGACGCTTCTACCATGGCGAGCAACTTGGCGAAGCTTGGATCCTCATGGATGAATGTCATCGGGTCGCCGCCACGGCACGGCGAATCAGTGCCTGGGTGGCTTTGGTGCCATCGTCGGCAGCCATGACGGAAAGGGCGTCCGGGTCGAAGGCCCCTTCCGCAACCCGCGCGGCCAGGCCCGCAGCCGTTTCGAACGGGTCAAGGCAGACGGAAGCCAAGCTTTCAGGGAGGTCCACGACGAACCATTCCAGGCTGGGATGGTCGGGAAACCGGACCCGGCGTCGGTCGAACGTAGGCCCACCCAGGTTGAACAGCCCGGACCGCCCGGATGGCGAATCCGTGAAGCAGCGCAATTAAATAATCATTTAAAAAATCCAAGAACTTTCCTGAATTATGAAGCAGAGCATAGATTACAGGCCTCCCCCATAGCCCAAACAGACAACCTCCCACCCAGCGGATCCATGCCTACCCCGATGAACTGATCCCAACGGCGGCTATGCGGAGCGGGCCTCCGTCGCCCCGGATGATTGCCGAGGACTTTCAGCAACCCCAATAAACCCGGCCCTTGAGGTCGGATGGAGAAGATTCATGTCCAATCAGGAAGCTGCGAACCAATCCGGTTCCTTCATCGTCGTCAGCGAATCCCCTGACGCTTGCCGGACCCCGCTGAACAATGTCCCCGTGCCCTACATGATCGTGGCCAGGCTGGACGAGGCCCTTTCCGTTTCGCCCAACGTGAGCTACCAAGGCAAGCCGGTCATCCTCGCGGATGAAACCTGCATCGCCCATTGCACCGGGGCCGAGGCAGGCACCGGCGGTGGCGTCAAGTCAGGAACCCACAACGGGGAGGTCCGGTTCATCGAGGGCGCCAGCACCCTCAGGGTGAACGGCAAGCATCTCGTGCGGACCGGAGACCGGGTCAGCATGAACAACGGCAATACCTTTGGCACCGTCATATGCCTTTCGGATTGCGCCCCGAACGGCAGCATCGGGCCTGGCGGCATCCCGACCGCGGATTGCAACCCTCCGCAGAGGGCGCCGTTATACGAAACCGAGTAGCCAGGGCGGTTTGGAACCCTAGCCAGGCAGAAGGATCCGCGACATGGGCAAAGGTGGGGCAAGTTTCTTCAGCGTGGGGAACCAGGGATCCTGGGCAGGGCGGCATCGAGTGCCGGAGCTTCCGCCGCCTTTGATTCCAATCGTCTTCGTGCCGGGGATCATGGGCTCCAATCTCCGCTTGCGGGAAACAGCCATCCCCGAGGCCCGGAAGGCGTTCGAAGAGGAGCATCGGGAAGCGGAATTCACCACCGAGTCATGGCTGGCGCCCAACCTCCTCTATTCGGAATTGGAGACGGGCAAGCAGGCTTCCCAGGAATTGCTCGGCAGCGATTGCGCCACCGTGAGGCAGGCGAAAAAATGGGATGGCTATGGGCCCAAACTGCGACAGGTCCTACTGAACCCAGAAGCCACGGAGGTTGATGAAGAGGGCTTCATCCCGGACACCCTGGATGCCTTCCCCACC
>Ga0302193_10000609_pt1 | contig 32209 bp, 23 predicted proteins | sample II_Bog_E3_3_FD_200228 | JGI IMG/M metagenome (GOLD analysis project Ga0302193, IMG submission 200228) | Peat permafrost microbial communities from Stordalen Mire near Abisko, Sweden - II_Bog_E3_3 | ecosystem: Environmental > Terrestrial > Soil > Wetlands > Peat | place: Sweden: Abisko...
CCAATTGCGCACCCTGCAGACGATGGCTGAAATCGCCACCGAGAAGAACTCGACGATCATCTTCCCCGCGCAATTCATGACAACTGTCGAAGAAGCGCTAAGGTTGCTGAAGCAGGATTCCAAGAATCAGTAATCCTGCCGGAGAAGCGGTAGGCGAGTTCCTTTTTTTTGGGATGGAGAATTCTTTTTCACGGCGAGCAGGGTAGTTCTGGCGGCCTGCCAAGTGCCTGAACATCCCATGGAACCTGATTTTGCACTCATCACTTCGCCGCTCCTGCATGCTCAATGATTGCCAGACCGGCAGTAGACTTTGTATAAAATGGACTTCCATGACCTCCAACAGATAGTTGAAGTCCTGATCTGCACGATGCTCTGCAATGAGCAACGGTGAAGCAGTTCATCGCTATCACTGATAGTCAAACGACCCCGTAGTTCAACGGATAGAATAGAGGTTTCCTAAACCTTTGATGTGGGTTCGATTCCCGCCGGGGTCAGATTTTTGGTCAGTAAACCTCGACCGGTGAGCGTTTGCCATCCTCGGGACTGCGCGCAGAAGCGCCTTCTTCACCAAGGGTTGCCACACGGAGATCCCAGACGCCCTGATCCAAATCCCTGAATGCTTCCTCGGAGAATGGGGTGGGGGGCGCCATGCAGGACTTGAAGGCGGCGATATTTGCCAAGGCTCGTTCGATCTGATCTGCCGGGGATTGAGCCAGTAGCTTTGCGGCCTGCTCGGCAAGCTCCATGCGGTGGCAGATCATGAGAAGATCGTTTCCAGCAGCAAGTCCGAGACGAATCATTTCATCGAACCCATAATGATTGAGGATGGCCCCCATATCGAGATCGTCTGTCATCACAAGTCCGGAAAATCCCATTTCCTCGCGCAGCAATTTTGTGGTGATTTCCGGATCGAGTGAGGCAGGGAGTCCCGAAGTGGTGAGTTCCGCAAAGGCAATATGACCGATCATCATGCTGTCGACGGAATCAGGGCCGGGGGCTGCAAATTTTCTAAAGACCTTCAATTCGTGAGTTTCAAGCTCCATGCGCGGCCTCGGAAGAGCAGAGAGTTCATGATGAGGGTCGCTTGAGGCGGAGGAGTAACCGGGGAAATGTTTGCCGCAGGAGAGGATGCCGGTGGACTGCAGGGCGCGATTGAAGGTGTGGGCCATTTCAATGACCTGATCCGCCGTGGTTCCGTAGCAACGGCCCCGGAGGGAGTTGTCAGCCTCGTCGTCAAAGGCGATGTCCAGCACCGGGCAAAGATCGAGATTGAAGCCAAAGAGTCGCAGGAGTTTTCCGGTCAGCTCGCCGTGACGGGAGATGAGTTCCAAATCACCCTTGTCGCGAAGCTGTCTGGCATTCGGAGGCTCATTACCAAGCAGTTTCAGGCGTGAGACACGGCCCCCTTCCTGATCGATCGTGATGATCGGTTCGATCTCGCTGAGTTCGCGCAAATGATCGGTGAGTTTGCGAAGTTGCGAAGGAGTCTGAATGTTCCTGCCAAAGAGAATGAATCCTCCCGGTTGGATTCTGCGGATGAAATCGGCGTACTCTGCGTCGACTTCAGTGCCAGGGACGCCGAGGAGCAGGAGTTGACCGGGAGCAGTGCTTTTCATAGCGTCCGAAGGAAACAGAAAATCAACTTTCTGACGAAACGATTTTTCCCAAGACTTTATGATGCTCCGTGTTCTCCTTGCCGCCCTGATTTTTTCGTGTGCTGCGATCAACCTCCATGCCGTGGAGTTGGGTATCGATGTGCTTCAGAAAAATAATTTTGATCTCCTCAGAGGGAAGCGCGTGGGACTGGTCACCAATCAGACCGGCGTCAATTCGGCAGGGGAGAAGACCCGTCTGATCCTGCGCAAGCATGTCAATTTAGTTGCGCTCTACACGCCGGAGCACGGACTCGATGGTGTGGAAATGGCAGGTGTGGATGTCCGCTCCCGGCGTGATCCCTTGACGGGACTCAAGGCTTATTCCCTTTATGGCGATACCCGGAAACCGACTCCAGAGATGCTTGCGGGCATCGATGTGCTCGTTTTTGATATGCAGGATATCGGCTGTCGCAGCTATACCTACATCAGCACGATGGGAAAATGCCTGCAGGCGTGCGCCGAGCAGGGAAAGGAGTTCATTGTGCTCGACCGTCCCAATCCCCTGGGGGGCAATCGTGTGGAGGGGATGGGGATCGATCCCAAATGGATCTCCTTTGTCGGCCAGTTTCCGATTCCTTATGTGCATGGCCTCACGATGGGAGAACTCGCCCTGATGGCCAATGCCAAGGGATGGATGGGCCCCAGGGCCAATCTTCAGGTGGTAAAGATGCGCGGCTGGTCACGCTCCATGACCTGGCCGATGACCGGCCTGCGCTGGGTTCCGACATCGCCGAACATTCCGCTCGCGATGTCGCCGAACTATTATGTCATCACCGGCGTGGTGGGAGAGTTGGCAGGAGGTCTCGATCAAGGACTCTTTTCGCCGCGGGCCTTTCAGATTCTCTGCGCCCCCTGGGTTACGTCGGAGATGCTCTACTATCTGCGTGCCAAGTGCCCCGGTATCGCCGTTGATCCCTATGCGACCACTTCAGGACCAGGAGTGATCTTCCATGCAGATCCTGCGGGCGGGGGCAATCTCAGCGCCGCCGCACTCTACACCCTTGCCGAGTGCAACAGGCAGTCGCATGGGGCAATATTTTCCAGGGCCTCGGGGGAGAAGATGAATCTCTTCTCCAAGGTCTATGGCAGCGATACGATCCGCCACGACCTGGCGACCAAGAAGCCGGAACAGATCATCGCTTCCTGGCAGCCTTTCGTCTCTCGCTTCCGTTCAGAACGTGAACCATTCCTGCTCTACCAGTGAGTAATTCCGGTCTGATCAACCAGAGGAAGAGAATACCTGGTCATGTCGAGCGGGTGGGGCTGTTCGGGGGATCGTTTGATCCCATCCATCTTGGTCATCTGATTTTGGCCCAGGCGGCCCTTGAGGAACTTGATCTTGATCGATTGATCTTTATTCCGGCTTCGATTTCACCCTTTAAAAGTCATTTGGCTCCCCCACTTTCGTCTGCAAACCGTCTGGAAATGATCCGTCTTGCCATTGAGGGGGAACCACAATTTTCCGTGGACGACCGGGAGCTGTATCGGGAGGGGCCCTCCTACACGATTGATACGGTCCGTTCCTTGATGGGGGATTATCCCGGAGTAAGGTTTCTGTACCTGATCGGAGCTGATAATGTTCCCGACCTTTCAGCATGGCATGAGAGTGAGGAATTAAAAAACCTCATCGATTTTGCCGTCTTTATTCGTTCCGGCGAAGGGTCCTCTCAGACAATCGGGTTTCCTGTCGTGCGCCGCCGGATCGATGTTTCTTCCACGGAAATCCGCGAACGGCTGGCCAAGGGGCTTTCGGTACGGTACCTTCTTCCGTCACCCGTTTACGAGTACATCACGACACACCGCCTCTATAGATCCCTTTCCGATGACCAAGTCCAAGACTAAGACAGTAAAAACAGCGCCGCAGCCCGTTGATCCCGAAGAGGCGCTTGCCCGTCTCTGCGCTGATGCCGCGCTCGACAAGAAGGCCGAGAATGTCGTGATACTCGACATGCGGGAGATCTCCAGTTTCACCGATTTCTTTGTCGTCGCCTCGGGCACATCGGAACCGCAGCTCAAGGCGATTGCTTCATCAATTCGTGGAAAAGTCCGTGATACCATCGATCTGAGACCCCTCGCGGAAGATGGGTTTCCCGGCAGTCAGTGGGTGATCATCGACTACGGAAGTGTCATCGTTCATATCTTCCACGTGGAGAAGCGGGATGTTTACGCGCTCGAAACCCTCTGGGGGGATGCGCGGAGAATCGAAATATCTGAATAGCGAAGAGAACGGAGTATGGACTGGCTCGAAGAAGTTCTGATCCAGTGCCCCCAATGCGGGGAGGAGTTTGCCATCCAGATCGAGACAGCTACTGACGGCAGGGTTGAACTTATTGAGGATTGTGCCGTCTGCTGTCGTCCGGCGCGCGTACTGATCACCACGAAATCCGGCGAGGTGGAGTGCCTCGAGGTTGAGGCGGCTTAAAGGAAATACTGAAAATTATCGCGTTAAGACGCTAAGGAGGAGGTTTTCGGGCAGGAGTTACGGCACTGGCCTTACTCAGCTTTTCCGGCTTCCTGTCCCACATTGCGTCTCCGCGTCTTTGCGCGAAACTCTGCATGTGTTCAGCGCTTCCTACTGTGGCTTCGCTGCAGGAAGAGCATTCATGAGATCGCCTCCTGTTGCTCCCGAATCCGGCGCTACCGCAGGCTTTTGATTCTCCTGATTTTCCTCAGTAGCAGATTGCGAATCCGGCCCGGCAGTAGTGATCTCCTGCGGTTCATTCTCTTTGGCCTGTTCCTTGTCCACAAGAGCCATTCCTTGCTGGGCTATCTGGGCAGCTTCACCGCCGAGTAGGAGCGCTTGGTTGAATGCAATTTTTGCATCCTCATAAAAGCCGTAAGAGTATTCAATCACTCCGCGATAGGCCGGAACGAATGCAGAATTGGGATCGAGTCTCTCCGCGTAGTCAACTGAGGAGATCGCGGAAAAATAATCGCCAGCAGCCGCCTGCGCCTGAGCCAACTTCAGAGCGAGGCGTGAGTCGTAAGGGAATAATTTCAACCCCGAGGAAAATGCTCCGACTGCCTCCATGCGCAGCACTTTGGGATCAGCCTCATTTTTTTTGCCTCCCTGCATGGCCAACTCGGTAGCCGCCTCGCCGCGGTAGAAATAGAGTTCCGGATTATCCCTGGTCTTCAATGTCCCCTCGCGGGCCCAGTCGAGGGCCTCCTGGGGGTGACCGTCGCGGAGGGAGATTCTGGCGCGCTCGGCGAGATATTCCCCACGGATCATGGGGACTCCGTAGATCAGGAGCATGAGGGTGAGAAAGGGGAGGGCGACTCGCAGGGCAGTGCGGAATCTCTCGCCGAAATCGGTTGATCGTGATTCCTCAGTTGGTGCGCCGGGATTTGCAAGAATAGCAAAAACGGCAGCCATCATCAGTGCGTTCAAAGGAAGCTGCATGTTGAAGTCGACGACAGAGTGAACCATGTAGGCTCCCACGGCGGCGATCGCTGCGATGTTGAAGGCAAGCCTGTCGCTCTGGCTGTCGGGAGTATGCGAGGAAAAAGAGGATAGTTTTAGAAAAGCGAATCCGGCCGCCCGCAAGTGCAGCACCAGAAAAATGACAAACAAGGCCATTCCAACGATTCCGTAGTCAGCAAGAAGCTGCAGGTAGTCATTGTGAGCATGGATTGGATCATTCTGAACCGAGGGATTCCGGAAGAGCCGTCCGTAGTAGAGATAGGAAAATCCGCCGGTTCCCCAAACCGGGGAAAGGTGAAACTGCTGGATCGCGGCCGGCCAGAGGATAAGACGGGGGTTTTGCGGGTCATTGATCTGCATGACGCGTTCCGCAAGTGTGGGACTCATAAAGACCAGCAACAGAACCCCTCCAAAAAGCGCAAGCGCCGCACCGACTGACAGGAGGGATGCGAGCAGGAAATGCTCCCGTTGCATCCGCCGCCAGGCCACGAGGGAAAGAATCAGCAGCACACCCAGACCGAAAACGATGCTCAAATACCCGCCACGACTTCCCGAGATGGCAACTCCGGCGATGCAAAGGAGCGCCGTGTATCCCGTAAGGATCCTCGTCATCAGCATTGTGCGTCCCCAGATGGTATAGCTCGCGGCAAAGAGAGCGATGATTTCCATGAATCCCGCAAAATTATTCGGCGAAATGAAGAAACCGGTACCTCTCCAGGAATGATCACGGCGCTGCGCCCAGGAGAGAGGCATCCACTGATCGCCCTGTGTGAACTGAATGATTGCGGGAATCAACTGAATCAGGGCGAGGATTCCCAAAAAGAAAAAAAGATGCTTGCGATCGACAGGACGGGTGAGCACCAACGTGAAAAAGAGGTAGATCAGAAGGCAACCCGCCATGATGAAGAACTGAAGTCTTGCGATGTATTCAATCTCCGAAAAACGGTTCCGCACCAGGATATATCCGGCGAAGAGAAGGCTTGATCCTATGGCCAACAGATCTCCGCGCTGGCTTGTTTTGATCCCCCTGTTGGAGATGAAAAAAGAGCAGAGCGCCAACAGCGCTACTCCGGGGATCGCATAGAGAAGTCGCGCTCCGCCGATGAAAACCTCAAGAAAAGCAAAAGCTACTAGAATCGGTAGCAGGATGAGAAAACGCATACGCCATTCTACACAGCATCGTGACTCATGATCCAGCGGGGATTAAATAAACCCAGATTTTGCATTAGGGATTGGAACATGGGATTGAAAAATTGTGTAAAAGGAGGTGTAGAGAATCACTTTTTGAGAAGAGGCTGTCGAGCCACGGGCGATTTTTTGGAGGAAGGGCGATTTTGATGATGCGTTTGTGGGAGTTTATTTGTGATCCAAGTGCCTACTGCAAAGCATTTGACACGCAGGATCGATAAGGAAGCTGGGCCACGAGTTGACGGAAGAGGCTCATGAAGTTGTAAGCCACGATAGCGAAGCGGAAGGCGACCTCTGCCCCCGAGAATTTTTTGGGAATATTGTCCAGAAAGTGCTGCTGCAATGCCTGCGCAAGGCCGTTTGATTGCGCGCTACTCTAAACTTGTTGAAAACCGACCATCGCTGGTTCCAGACAGTGTCTGCTTCCAGATAAAAAAGTGCTTTGAGCGTGTCGATGTGGCACAATAATTCGGTGTGGCTCATGCGGAAGCATCCTAGAGAGTTGTTCACCAGATAGCTCTCCACTACCAAGCGAGGCGAGAATAGCCACGGTTGTCTCCTGGCTCAGGCAGTTCCAGTTCGCCTAAAAAGTCCGCTCAAGTACCTTCTCATCACTGTATCAAATCTGAAATTGCGGGCTCACCACAGTGATGATCTTCCCCGCACTGTTATCCCCTGCCAATCACAAAATCTGGGATAAAACGATTCCATGCCCATTCCCACTTCATCTAGTGGCCTGATTGTTTTAGCACCACCATATCGTGTGGCTTTCGATTTCGATTGTGGCGGAATTGTCACAACAATCTCATTCCACTGAATGATCATCTCGTGTATGAGTAATGATGAATCTTCCACCAGGATGATCACTCCAGTTCCATTAGAGAAAGTAATAAAAAATAATTTTGACAAAAAATAGTTTTTCTCTTAGAACAGGCGATAGTAAATCTGTAAAAAACATATTTCACAAAAAAATCTACGCAGTAAAACCGAAACAACACCCAACGAAAATACCATGAATACCTCATTCAAAAAAACACGGCGAATCGTTGCGGCGATTGCTCTCACGACGATTGCCACTGCAATCACTGCCTCTGCGCAGACTCAACAGAATAATCAGCTTGCTCTCCAGCTTGGAGCCATTCAGCTCGGCTACACTACGAATAACTCATGGACGACTAATCCTCAGCTCTTGGCGAATGCCCTTACTCAAGGTCAGCAGGCTCTCCTTGCCACGACGACGAATAAGTACACGAGCTATGTGGGATCGACAAATGCGGGATCAACGAATCTTCCTCCTACCAACGCACCGGTTGCGCAGAGTGAAAATTTTCGCGCAGAGCTTTTGCAGGCAACCTTGGCGGCCCTTGAGTCACCGATTACTTACACAAACAAAGTATCTCCTGCGATACCAGTTACAGTAGTAAACGGCAAAACAGGAAAGCAGACCACCAACAAGGTGACTGCACTTGGTTTTAACCCTGCTTTGACCACGCCGACAGCAGTGTTGGCTATTGTCTCAGCACGCATTCCGAATTTTGATCCCTCTCTTGTATCAAATGCGGTGGCTGCAACATTGCTTTACACAACGAATGCGAACGGTGTGGTTTTCCCAGTTTGGGGACCACAACCAGCTGCAGCTTCTGTGAGTAAGGCCACAAATTCTCAGAACCTATTAAATCTCAATACAAAGACGGCAAATGCACAGATTAAAAATGCTACTTCTGTTGCCACTGCTGCACTGACAGCAGCCGTTAAGGCCTATGCTGCTGGTACTAAACAGTGGGCTGCAGTACCAAAAGGTGGTCCAAGTAACAGTGTTGTCTATCTGCCGAACTTTGGTAAGACACCTCTTGGCCCAACAATTAATCCCCAGACTCCAGATCTCAAGGGATTGTCTGATACTTTTGCAGCTGTCTCTGCAAGTGCGATCAATGCTCTTGGCGCTCCGAATACAAATGCTGCCAGCAACACGGCTGGATTGTACGGACAAACAGCTGCAAATGTTGCTGCTTTGACAAAGGCGCTGACAGCAGTAGCAATCAAGAGTCAAGTTCTATCTGCATCCACAGTAGATAATGTTTCTGGATACCCTTCAGGAGCTCTGGGTGCTGAAGGCCTAGGCTTAATCACACAAGTTGCTGGAGCGAATAACAGTAATTGGGCGAATTCTTCTGTCAACTTCCTCCTTCAAGCAGTCGTGAGTGGAGCCACTGCTGCAGTGGGCAAAACTTCAAACTTGGTTGCGGTTGCAACCGGTGTGGCCCAAGGTTTCTATGCCGATTATTTGGAAACTACTACGGATAACCCTAAGCTTAGCCCAACAGCGTTTGCGACACTTAATGGCAATGCTAGTGCGATCGTTACAGCATTCAAAAATGCATTGGGTGGATCTGCTGCTGCTGCAACAACGCTAACGAACCTTGGAATTACTGGAGGAGCTACTGGATCAGTCGAAGGCTATTTCGCTAATATTGCAAATGCTATTGCGAATGGCACAAATGGAGTTTGGGCCAACTCGATCTCTGGTGCCAAAGGTATCAATCTTGGTGTTGGAACTAACACCACTGCATTACTCAACGGTGTGGGAACTCCAGTTACCGATACAACAGGTCTGTAAGATTTAAGACTTCAACGAAAGCCACCTTCTCCAAAAGGGAAGGTGGCTTTTTTGTGCCTAGAGCAAATTGAAGCTTAGGGATTTAAAATCTAATTCCGCAATTGAGTGATCATCACTTGATCAGAGGATCGTCCGACAGTAGAAATATTGCATGTCTTCACAGCTCGATGCCATTACACGCCTCTTCCGTGACGATGATCCAGAGACGGTGGGGCTGGTGAAGGAGCAGTTGGTTCTCAGGGGTGAGAGCGCGATCGAGGAATTAAGGGATCTGGTCAATGCCGATTCCGCCATTGTGGCTGCCCATGCACAGGATGTCCTTCATGCCATCGCTGGCAAGCGTGCCTCATCAGAACTGGAGTCGCTCCTGCGCCATCAGGAGGATATTCCACTAGAGAAGGCCTGTTGGCTGATCGCCGAGGCGCTGCTGCCGTGGGTGGACTGCGACGAGTTTCGCCGGATGCTTGACGAGTGGGGAGGGGAACTGCAAAGGCGATTGAAGAAAAATCCCATCCGTGACTCAGCAGAGAGTGTCGCTACGCTCATTACCTATCTTCATGATGAACTCGGCTTTGATGGGAATATCGAGAACTACTACAATCATGAGAATTCCCTCCTTCCTTGCGTGATGGAAAATCGCAAGGGACTTCCGCTAACGCTGACCCTGCTCTACATCTTTGTCGCTGAGCGTGCAGGAATTTCAGTTCAAGGGGTGAACCTTCCAGGACATTTCATCGCCCGGTGCGGAGAGATCTACTTCGATCCGTTTCACCAAGGCAGGATTCTCTCCATCGCCGACTGTGCCGATATTCTGGCCCGCCAGCAGATTGAGTTGAGTGACGAGCATCTTGAGAATCCCGGGACACGCCAGATCGTTGCCCGCCTGCTTGCGAACCTCCGTCATGCTTACGAGATAGAGGAAGCAAGCTGGCAGAAGGGGATGCTGGATCGCTGGTTTGCCATCGTGACAGGGGAGGTTTAGTTGCCCTGAATCGGTAAAAAAAGATGAACCACGAAAGACACGAACCACAAAAAAAATGGCTTCGATATGAATTTTAACGCTCATCGCTTTCCCCTTTCGTGCTTTCCGTGAATTTCGTGGTTAAACTTCCACCAGGTGACTCTCCATTGACTGCTCCCCCTTTAACCAGTTCTAAGATGACTTTTCCCCGCATCGAATTGTTGAACACGGGGAATGAACTTCTCTTGGGAGGGGTGCGCGATTTGCATCTGCAATGGTTCGGGAAGCATCTCTTTCCTCTTGGTCTCAGAATAGCCCGTCAGGCCACGGTGCCTGATGGATCGATCATCCGCACAGCCCTTTTGGAAACTTTTTCACGCGCCGACGTGCTCATCATCACAGGAGGGCTGGGGCCGACAACCGATGACATCACCCGTGAACTGGTCGCGGAAATCCTGGGGCTCCCGTTGCGACTACATCAGGAGACATTGGAGCGCATTCAAGAGCGTTGTCGTGCTCGTGGCATCCCTTTCCAGCCCCGGATGGAGCGTCAGGCGATGGCTCCCGAAGGGGCGGTGGTCTTGCCGAATGATCAGGGAACGGCACCCGGGCTTTACATTCCTCCCGTCGAGGGAGTTTCGTGGTCCTCGCCGCATCTCTTCCTGCTTCCTGGACCTCCCCGTGAACTCCAGCCGATGGCCCTCGCCCATGTGCTGCCACGATTGGCCCAGCTTTTCTCCGGAACGGAAAAAAACGAATGCCGCATCTACAGGGTTGTCGGGATGGGCGAATCGAAGCTGGAGGCCGCCATCGGATTATCGATCTCCCAGCGGGGCGATTTGGAGGTCGGATACTGCGCGCGTCCCAACGAGGTCGATTTCCGATTGATTGGAAAATCGGAAATTCTCGACGAAGTGGAACCATCGATTTTGGATGCAGTCGGCGACAAATTGCTTTCCAAAAATGACGAATCGCTCGACGAGGTGGTCATCTCCCTGCTCCGCAAGGCGAAGGCTACCGTGGCCACGGCGGAGTCCTGCACCGGAGGGACGCTGGCCAATCGTCTCACTGATATTTCTGGTGCCTCGGATGTTTTTCTTGAAGGCTTTGTCACCTACAGCAATGAATCGAAAAGCGCCCTCCTCGGAGTTCCCTCCGAGTTGATAGCCAGTCATGGTGCCGTGAGTGAGGAGGTAGTGCGCGCCATGGCCGAAGGAGCTCTGGAGAGGAGTGGGGCAACCTATGCCCTTGCAACGACAGGAATTGCCGGTCCGGGCGGAGGTTCTCCAGAGAAGCCCGTGGGCACGGTCTGGTTGGCCCTTGCAGAACGTGGTCAAGCAACTCACTCGTGGATGGAGAAGTTCATGATCGATCGCCTGACGTTCAAGCAACGCGCGACACAGGCGGCTCTCGATCAGCTTCGCAAGAGGATCCTTGCCTCCGTATCCCATGACTGAGGAGGAAATCCGCCTCGGAGAAGATGCTCGCCATGAGCGTTTCTGGAAGCTCTGGGGAACGTATCTCTCGGAGAGGCAGTGGGGAACTGTTCGTGAAGATTACTCCGCTGATGGCAATCCCTGGGATTCCTTTCCCTTCGATCAGTCACAGAGTCGCGTCTATCGATGGGGTGAAGATGGACTGCTGGGACTGAGTGATCGTTTTGGGAGGCTTTGCTTCGGTCTTGCACTCTGGAATGGAAAGGATCCGATCCTCAAGGAACGACTCTTCGGGCTCTCCGGTCCGCAGGGGAACCATGGGGAGGATGTCAAGGAGCTCTACTATTATCTGGATGCAACACCCACGCACTCCTATGCCAAGGCCCTCTACAAGTATCCGCAGGGAGAGTTTCCTTACCAGCAACTCATCGACGAGAATGCCAGGCGCTCTCGCGAGCAGCCCGAGTATGAACTCCTCGACACGGGGATTTTTGCTGAGAATCGTTATTTTGATGTGCAGATCGAGTATGCCAAGGCCTCGATTACCGATATTCTGATTCGGATTAAAATAACCAACCAAGGCCCTGATACGGCCCGTCTCGTGCTGCTTCCGACTCTCTGGTACCGCAACACGTGGATCTGGGGAAAGATCAGCGAAGAGTGTCTGGAGGAACCGGTAATTTCTTCTAACACTCCCAACCTGCTCTCCGCCAAGCATGCGGAGATGGGAGAGTACGAGCTCGCCATTGATCCGGCATCGAGAAACGCAGGAACGCAATTTCTCTTTACGGACAACGAGACCAATACGGAGCGTCTCTACGGTGCTCCTCCCCTTGGGAAAACCACAGCCCCGCTTTACTGCAAGGATGCCTTTCATGATGCCGTGGTCCATGGACGCCATGAGGCGGTGAATTTCGATCAGCGAGGCACCAAGGCTGCGGCACTTTATGATCAGATGATCCCGGCGGGAGAGAGTGTGGAATTCCGTCTGCGACTCTCGGCCAAAGGTTCCTATGAGGGATCTCCCTTCGACGATGCGTTTGAGGATATTTTTACGAAGCGACGCCTGGAGGCCGATGAGTTTTACGAAAAGACTCTTAATCCCGCACTCACTTCAGACGAGAAACTCGTGGCCCGGCAAGCCTATGCGGGATTGCTCTGGTCGAAGCAGTTTTACAATCTTGTCCAGCCCGAGTGGGCGCAGGGGGATGCCACGATGCCTCCTCCTCCCGCAGGGCATAATACCCGCAATGCCGACTGGCGGAATATCTTCAACCGGGATGTCATCTCGATGCCCGACACCTGGGAATATCCCTACTATTGCTCCTGGGATCTCGCTTTTCATACCGCAGCCTTTACTGGCATTGATGCAGAATTTGCCAAGGATCAGCTCATTCTGCTCCTCAGAGAATGGTACACGCATCCGAACGGCCAGATGCCGGCCTACGAGTGGAATTTCTCCGATGTGAATCCGCCAGTGCATGCATGGGCCGCCCTCCGACTCTATCGTGAGGAATCCCTGAAGGGGCGTGGAGACACCGCTTTTTTGGAAAAAGTCTTTCAGAAGCTGCTCATCAATTTCACTTGGTGGGTAAACCGCAAAGACTCCGATGGTAACAACCTCTTTGAGGGAGGATTTCTCGGGTTCGACAATATCTCCGTCTTTGACCGTTCCCGTCCGCTTCCGACGGGTGGAAAGCTCAAGCAGGCGGACGGCACCTCCTGGATGGCGTTTTACTGCCTGAACATGCTCCAGATGGCCCTCACACTTTCCGAGAGTGATCCTGTCTATGAGGACATGGGGACGAAGTTCATCGCTCATTTCACCCGCATCGTTTCGGCAATGAATAATTTCTGCGGGGGCGGTCTCTGGGATGAAGAGGATGGGTTTTACTACGACATGCTTGAACTGGAAGACCGACATGTGCCGCTAAAGATCCGATCGATCGAAGGATTCATTCCCCTGTTGGCCACTTGTTACACGACGGGAGAACAGCGGCGCAAGAGCCCAGGATTCACCTCACGGCTCCTCTGGTATGTCAAAAACCGTCCCGAGGTTGCCTGTCATCTGCTGGAGACCAACGGGGATGTTTTTGATCCCGATATCGACCATCTCCTGACCGTCACACCGAGGAACAGGCTGGAGAGAATTCTGCGCTATCTTTTTGACGAGGAGGAATTCCTTTCACCCTACGGGATCCGTTCTGTTTCCAAGTATCATGATAAGCATCCGTACACCTACACGGTGAACGGGACGGTCTATGCCGTTGATTATGAGCCGGGTGAGGGGAGAAGCGCGATGTTCGGGGGAAACTCAAACTGGCGCGGCCCTGTCTGGATGCCGATCAATTACATGATCATTCAGGCCTTGCGGACCTATGATCACTTCTACGGGGAGAGGCTGAAATTGGAGTTTCCAACACGTTCCGGCAACTTTGTAACCTTGGGAGAGGCGGCGCATCTGTTGGCCAGCCGGGTTAGCGGACTCTTCCTTCCAGACAAGAACGGTGAGCGTCCCTGTCATGGTGGAGAATCAGTCTATACGCAGGATCAGGAATGGAAGGATCTCGTGCTTTTTTACGAATACTTTCACGGAGATTCAGGGAAGGGACTTGGAGCCTCCCATCAGACCGGGTGGACGGCCTTAATCGCCGAACTCCTTGCGAAGAAGGGGAAGTAGCGACGGCGAAGAGAAGTGCCAGAGGCTACGATTGCTTATTTTCCAGGTAAGCGATGGCTCCCTTGGCTGCCCGGGTTCCCGTAGCAAAGCATCCCTGCAAGAGATATCCCCCGGTAGGTGCCTCCCAGTCCATCATCTCGCCGGCGACAAACAGACCGGGAAGTCGTTTCATCATCAGGGAATCATCCAATTCGGAGAAGAGAACCCCACCGGCCGAGGAGATGGCTTCTGCGAGCGGACGCGATGCGGTGAGGGGAATGCTGATCCTCTTGGCGGCCTTGGCCAGACTGAGAGGGGTCCTTATTGCGTGGTGATCACTGAAGTGTTTCAACAGAGAGACTCCGACAGGGGATAATTTCCAACTCTTGAGCGCAGCATCGAGGAGATCGCTTGAAGCATGTTGAATTTTAAGAGCAAGTTCTTCTGCAGTAAATGATGGCTTTAAATCTAAAGTTAGTGATGGATTTTCAAGAGAGCGCAAGGTGGCACCAAGCTGATAGAGTGCTCCCCCCTCCAAGCCATAGCGCGTGATCATCAGTTCCCCTGCAATGGTTTTATCACCGGCAGTCACCTCGATATTTTTTAAAGGAAGTCCCTCTGCTTCTTGAAGGATGTCCGGCTTCCAGTTAACTTCCCAACCGCAATTGGCCGAGGTCAACGGGGTAACGGCTATGCCCAGCCCGTGAAGTAGGGAAACCCATTCACCGGTGGATCCTGTTTCAGGCCAACTTCCACCACCTAGTGCAAGGATCAGGGCATCAGTTACGATGGGGGTTTTATCATGATGTTGCTGAAACTTTAGAGTAAAACGGTCATCATTCTTCACAATGCCAACGAGTTTGTGGTTTGTAATGAAGTGCACACCCTGCACTCTCAGGCGCTCCACCCACCGTCTTAAAAGCGGCGCGGCTTTGAATTCCTTCGGAAAGACCCTACCACTTGTGCCAATGAAGGTTTCAATCCCCAAGTTTTCCGCCCAGAAGCGCATCGCCGTATTATCAAATCCCGCGAGGAGAGATGTCCAAAATAATTCTGTTGTCCCTTGTGTAGAGTAGCGTTTTACAAAGCGTTCCAGGGGTTCTGAATGGGTGAGGTTCAGCCCTCCTTTTCCGGCGATCAGAAACTTTCTCCCAACAGAGGGTTTCGCATCAAAGAGGGTGACCTTAATCCCTGATTCTGCGGCAACCTCGGCAGCTCTCAAGCCGGCAGGTCCACCTCCAATAATACTGAGCCCTGCAATGTGCGCCAAAATATATCTAATTAGAAATAGTAAAAACTAATTCTAACCTGTTGTTCTTAAACCGCTTGCGATAGCGTTAATAGAGAGAAGAACTCTCGGGAGGAGATATTGTGCCTTCACGGGATCGTCCTTCTGGGCTGTTCTCCAGCTTCTGATGGTGGTGATCTGCTGTTCGTGAAGAGAGGCCAGGGCGCGGGCACGAAGTTGAAGGGTTTTACCCATCCGGGGACGACGCTCATCAAGGCTTCCTCCAAAGACCTTTCTAAGCTGTTCCTTGGTGCGTTCAAATTCCGCTGAGATGATGCCGAAGATATGCGCTCTCACTTCTGGATCGGTAACGAGTGAGGCATATTCCTTCATGATTGGAAGGTCCGCACTGGAAATGTTAGTTTCCACATTGGAGAGGACATAATAAAGAAAGGAATAGTCCCTCAGCTCACTCTTGAGTTTTGCAAAGAGCTCGGGTTTTTCCTTCTCCAGTGACTCCAAGGCGCTTCCGACACCGAACCAACCCGGCAGGTAGTAGCGGCATTGGTTCCAACTGAACACCCAGGGAATCGCCCGCAGATCAGCAAGGCTGCGCTGGCCGGAACGCCTCTTTGGCCGGGAGCCGATCCTGCTGGATTCCAGCGCATCAATCGGCGTGGCCTGATCATAAAAGGTGATGAATCCCGGGGCGTCGATCAATCCCCGGTAGGCTGTACGGCTTGTCTTTGCCAGAAAATCAGCAATGACTGATTGAGTTTCATTGAGCTGCTCGGGGCGACGGCCAGCAAGGGAAATGCCGGTGACTCCTGCCAGGAGAAGTTCCAGATGGTAGGTTGCCGTCGGGATGTCGGCGTATTTCTGTGCGATACTTTCCCCTTGTTCCGTCATCCGATGATCTCCCTGGAGAGCTCCGGGAGGCAAGGCATCGAGGAAAAGGTGTGTAGGTCCCGCGCCACGGCTGATCGTCCCGCCGCGTCCATGGAAAAAGCGGAGAGTGACCCCTGCATCTGCCGCTATTTGGGTCATGGAGCGTTGGGCCTCGTGAAGGCCCCACTGACTGGCAAGAATACCGCAATCCTTGTTGCTGTCGCTGTAGCCGATCATGATCTGCTGGATAGGCTGTTCGGAATTCTGTCTGGCTAGGGAAGCCTTGATGACCGGTTCGTTGAGGAATTCCTTGAGAAGTCCCGGGCTGCGCTCCAGGTCATCGAGTGTTTCAAAAAGCGGCACAATGGGCATGGGGGAGGAAAGCTGACCATCTGTCCAATCCGTCAAGCCCGCTTCACGACCAAGGATCGGAATCACCAGCAAATCGGAGAGCTGACGGGTCATGCTGACGATCAGGGCTCCGACGCCCTCGATCCCATAGTCGCGGATTTGTTCGCGAAGTGTGTCAAAACAACTCAGGACGGCATCAGCTTCCGTTCCAAGCCCGATGTGTTGTTCGGCTCCCAAGAAGGGGCGGGGTGATTTGAGTTCTTCCCGAAGGAAAGCGAGGCGTTTTTCTTCGGGCCAAGTTGGGAAATTTTCCCCATCGGGAATTCCCGCCGCTTTGAGCAACTGGCTCATCGCTTTGTCGTGGGTGCCGCTATTCTGACGGATGTCGAGTTCGGCAAGATGGAAGCCAAAGACATCCAACGAGCGAAGGACGGGCCAGAGGGTTTCGCGAATGAGACGCCGTCCGCCCACTTCTTCAAGACTTTTTTCAAGAATTGCCAAATCGGCGGCAACTTCCTCGGGACGTTGATAGCGGCTGCCTGATTCCATGATTCTGGCGCGCTCCCCAGTGCCGAGATGAAGGGGAAGGCGGCCCTGTATCAGGAGAACAAGCTGCCGCCATGGTTCGCTTGGAAAGCGGGCGATGATTTGTTCGCCAAGAGGTCCGAGTTCCAACCGCAGCTCAGTTACCCGGTCAATGAGGGATTGGGATGCTTTTTGGAAATGGCTGGAAAGTGGGAGAGCTCCGGCGAGGGTATCAAGCTGGCGGTGAAGGACGATCAAGGCATTGAGACGGAGATCCTGCAGGGTTTCCTTGGTGACCTGGGCCGTAACAAAGGGATGGCCGTCCCGATCGCCACCAACCCAGGAGCCGAAACTCAGTTGGGGACGCGTTTCCGGCCCGCCCATGAGATCCTGTGGAAATCCAAGCTCATTCCATGCCCAGCGAAGGCGGGAATCAAGCAAGGTGAGGGCTCCCGGCAGGATGTCACGCAGGTAGAACATCACAGCCCGTCGTTCATCGGAGACATCGGGTTGATCAAGAAAGATCTCACCGCTGCGCCAGAGCCGCTCCAGACAAATCTTGATCTTGCGGCGGATTTCCAGGCGTTCGCTCGGAGTAAGGTCCTCCCGATCCGTTTCAGCGATCAATTGATGAATCAGGCGGTGCTGGTCGAGCACGGCTCCCCTTTTCGCCTCCGTCGGATGGGCGGTAAAAACCGGTTCAACGCGAACTTTTGAGAGATAGGCGGCGATCTCCTCAGGGGTCCAGCCCTTTGCTTTCAGGCGATTCAGATGATCTCCCCAGAATCCGCGCAATGAGGGGAGACCCTCGTGGATTTCCTTGAGACGACGGGTGCGGGCGGCTGCATTGGCCTCCACGATGTTGAGCAACTGAAAGGCAATGGAATACGCCTGCTCCAATCCGCGAACACCCCCGCTGCCGGTTTCCTCACCATTGACCCACGGAAGACGGGTGATGGTCTCATGCTCGCCAAGTTCCTCAAGCACCTCCTTGAGACAGGTCATGAGTTCGCGTAGGTCCTGGTCTATTTTGGCAAAGCCGTCGATGAGGTATTTTTGTTCCATGAAAAATCGATTCGCATCATCGGCTCTACCGATGAAAAAGCAATCTTACCGAGCAAATTCTTTGCCAAGTTTTACCTCCGGTGGTTTTTCCGGAAATGTTGCACTTAGGCGAGTAACGGGTGACGTTTATGCCACTCCGTGGATTGTTCGTAGGCGTGACCGATCCTCAACAAGCGACTTTCTCCAAAGGGGCGTCCGAGCAGTTGAAGGCCGACAGGAAGTTCGACCCCGTCACGGGTGGAGAATCCGCAGGGGAGACTCATTCCGCAGATTCCGGCAAGATTCGTGGCGATGGTGAAAATATCAGCAAGATACATCTTGAGCGGATCATCGGTTTTCTCACCCAGGCGGAAGGCGGTTTCGGGGGAAGTGGGTGAAATGATCGCGTCCACCTTGGAGAAGGCCTGCTCAAAGTCGCGCCGGATCAGTGTTCTCACCTTTTGGGCCCGCAGATAATAGGCATCATAGTAGCCGCTGCTCAGCACATAGGTGCCGAGGATAATACGGCGCTTCACCTCCCGGCCGAATCCCTCGGCACGGGTTTTCTGGTAGAGGGAAAGCAGATCCTTTGCCTCCTTGGAGCGACGACCATAACGCACTCCGTCGAAACGGGCGAGATTTGCCGAGGCCTCGGCGGTGGCAATGATATAGTAGACCGCGACGGCGTATTCGGTATGGGGCAGGGAGATTTCCACCGGCTCTGCGCCGAGGGAAACGATCTGTTTGATGGCCGCATCGACGGCGCTACGGACTCCAGGCTCCATGCCATCCACGAAATATTCCTTTGGAATACCGATGCGCAGTCCCTTGAGATCACGGCCAATTTCCGCCGTGAAATCCTCATCGGGAAGTTCGAGCGAGGTCGAATCATGGGGATCGTGTCCAGCCATGGCGTTCAGAATCAGTCCGCTATCCTCAACAGTCGAGGTGAGCGGGCCGATCTGATCAAGGGAGGAGGCGAAGGCGATCAGACCATATCGTGAGACGCGCCCATAGGTTGGCTTGAGACCCACGCAGCCACAGAGGGCGGCAGGCTGGCGGATCGATCCACCCGTGTCGGAGCCAAGTGTTGCCAGGGCGGTGCCGGAGGAGATCGCAGCGGCAGATCCTCCACTGGATCCGCCGGGGATACGGTTGAGGTCCCAAGGGTTGTGGGTTGGATAAAAAGAGGAATTCTCCGTCGAGGAACCCATGGCGAATTCATCCATGTTCATTCGTCCGAAGGGGATTGCTCCTGCTTCCCGGAGGCGCTCAACCACCGTGGCATCGAAGGGGGCTATGTAGCCTTCAAGAATTCGGGAGGCAGACTGGGTTGGCTGGCCCTTCACATTGATGGCATCCTTGATGCCAATCGGAATGCCTCCCAGGGGCTTGGAGAGATCGGCGGATGCAGCCGCTATTTTTGCAGTTTCCAGATCGCGTCCCAGATAGGCTCCGATCTGCGGATCCAGAGAGGCAATTCGGGACTCCAGTCCCTCGATGAGTTCTAGGGGAGTAATTTCCCCGGAGCGCAGCAGGCGTCTGGTTGCGGCGATACTTTGGAAGGGTGTGAAAGCACTCATGAAAATGATGACGGGCTCCTAATCAAGGACTTTGGGCACAACAAAGAGACCATTGGCATTGTGAGGGGCGTTGCCAAGCATGGTCGCCTTGGGAAGACTTTCCTCCACGACATCCTCTCGGATCACGTCAAAAACGGTGATCGCATGGGCCGTCGGTTCGATTCCGGAGATATCGAGTTTGTTCATCTGCTCGACATGATCGAGAATCCGTCCGAGTTGGCCGCCGAAAATTTCAACCTCTTCCGGAGTGACTTCCAGACGCGCCAAACGTGCCAGATAGGGGACATCAATCTTGTGATGGGGTGTCTGCGAGGCTGGGGATGGTTCGGCCATGAAATCTATGATTGGAAAATGAGGGTCAGTGTTTCGCCCTAGGTTATTGTTTCTGCTTGGAAGCTGCGGGAGGATTGCTTGGGGCAGTCTCGAGGATGTTTTTTAACTGAACCGCATCGGCTGATGGGGCGGATGCGTCGGTTTGGGTGGGATTTACCTGAATGGCTTGCTGGAATGCTGGATCAGCAGCCAATTGTTGGAACATGGTCTCCCTCGAAATCTGCTGGAGGGCGGCATTGCCCCCGAGCAGCACAGCCTGGTGAAGCGAGGCATAGCCTGCTTCGCGCTGACCGGTGATGAATTGGTATTTGCAGATGGTGTAAGGGACATCCCACTGGTTGGGTTGTGCCTTCTGCAGCACAAGGGCAACTTCCAGAGCCTTCGGAATTCTCTGTTGAGAGGCGTAGAAGTTGATCATGTCGCGAAGGAAGGCGACATCCGTGGGAGATTCGGCAATCGCGTTGGAGATGATAGCGTCAAGTTCCGCCTGACGTCCCAGAATAAGCAGGCTCTGAATAACCGGCGAAAGAAGCTGACGGTTCCCGGGATTGGCCTGCAGTGCCGCGAGTTGGGAGGGGAGGTCCTGAAAGGCTTTCAAACGAGCTTCCGTGATCACCTGAAGATGTTGAAGCGGTTTGCTGTTGGGATCGATCGGGAGGCTCTCGGCGATGAGATCACGGGCATCCTTGAAACGACCTTCCGCCGTCAAAAGATTGACAAGATTTCCAGTGGTTTCCGTGTTCGCAGGCCAGAGATAGAGTGCCTGGCGATAGGCCTTTTCTGCATCCGCACCCATGTTGCGGAACATGTAGATATTGCCCCCTGTGTTGCGAAGCTTGGCAAAGGAATGGTGGGCCAATTCGTCATTCTCGAATCCCGGAGTGGCTTCCAAATGGTTCTTGATGTAATCATCCCACCAGGCGATGTCCTTCTCGGCGGTGCCGGGAGGAAGTGCTGGAAGCGGATCGTGCTGGATTTCGTAGCACAGTCCATGGGGCACGGCGTAAGGGTAGGACCATGGCATCGGGAAGCTCTCCTCCACGAAGAAATGACGGGGTGTGCCATCGGCCTTGTCGCGGTTATGGAGGAAGATCCATTCACCCACGGCGGAGTTCAAGGCCACGGGATCACTCTGAGGATTTGGGGTGGTGGCAGGATTTTCCTGATATTTCCGCATCAATCCCTCGAAGAGTTCCATGATCTCTTCACGGTGAGGCAGAACGAGATATTCCTTCGGATAGGTGTGGTCACGTCCCAGAAGCTTTTCAACCCAGTTGAATTCCGTCGGTCGCTCGGTCGTGTAGTGCGAGCGGATGTAGCGGTTGTAAAAAGTGTCTGCCAGTGCGTTCTGGGTCACGATGTAGAGATCACGACGGTCGAAGTTCGGATCCCTTTTGTACTTTTCAAAGCTTTCTCCAAAGACCATGTATGTCGGTACGAAACGACCCGGATCGGTGCCGCCAAAAACGAAGCTGTCCTTGGGAAGATCAGCCAGCATGTCATGGCCATACATCCATCCGAACCAATGGCCCCGCTGGGAACTCTGGGGAAGCGAGACAACGAATGTATAGATGGAAGTTCCTGCCATCAGCGCCACCACCCCCCATCCGAGCCATTTCGCCCGGGGAAGTGATTCATCAAGCTTTGTATAGAGTACGGCTCCTCCGAAGCAGGCCAGCATGATGAAGAAGGCATAACCGAGACTCACATACTGGTACTGCATGTCCCAACCGGCATTATCATAACCATTGTTCCAGGAGAGAGGTTGCAGGAATGCTGAGAGACAGAAGGCGATGACGAGCAGGTAGAACCAGATGCGTTGTTCACGGGGAAGTCGCCAGAAAAGCGCAAACGTCAGTAAGACCAGAAGGATCGGGATCGGTGAGAAATTCTGCGCCATCACCTTCCAATAGACCTTGCAGAATCCCATGAAGGACTGCATGGCGGTTTCCTCGTCGGGTGATTTCGGACCCTTCGGTTTTTCAGCTGGCGGTACTCCCATCAGTTTTCCGACCGTTCCCTGCAACTGATCGGCGAGTGTTCCCCAGTACTGGGAACGATTAATGGCGTAGAAGAAACCTTCCGGGGTGCTGGTATAACTCCAGTTCATGGGAGGATTCGTTGAGGAAGCCAGGGGCATGTAGGCGTAGGGAAGCAGTCCAACAACGACAGCCACCACAAGCAGCAGCCCCTGACGCCACTGTGTGAGTTTGCGCTGAAGCAGTATCAGAAAGATGAAGGCAATCCAGACGGTGTAACTCAGACGCACTGCAGCCTTCATCGATGCCGCATGGTATTGGTCCGTTGAAATGTAGGCGAAGCCAAGATAGAGCGCGCTGGCAATGATGAGGCTGTAAACGGCGTATTCCCAGAAAAGTTCGGCATGCAGGAGCAAAATAACCAGTAGAGGAAGGAAGGCGAGCGCCAGGGTGGTGTGGTGGTTGCTCATTCCGAGCGCGAAGATGAAGACCACCCAGACAAAGGCATTTTTCCAATAAGGCCGCCTGATCCAGACGTAACAGAGCATCAGCAGTGTCATCATCAGGCAGACATGGAGGGCGTAGAGTCCCTTGCCGACGACCGCGTGAGACCAGACCGGTGTCACCCAGGCGAAGGTCAGAGTGGAGGCGACCGAAAGAATGATAGCGGGGAGTTTTTTGACTCCAATCCAGCGGGTGGCGTTGAGGGCTATGAGGCTGAATATTCCGACGGCTGTGGACGTGCAGAGACCTGAGAAGAGATTGATCTTCCAGGAGCCATTACCAAAGGGGATCAGATGGCTGAAGAGGCCGGCAAGGATCGTCCAAAGCGGATATCCCGAGGGGTGCATCACGCCGAAATGCAGAGCCGCCGTGGCCATCTCTCCATCGTCATTCAGGCCGATGTTTGGCATGGTCGTGCTCCAGTAAACAACCAGGGAAAGAAGGGCACAAATCAGCGCAATCAGGCGCTCCTGCTTGTTAAATACCCGGAACGGATGAACGCGTTCCTCTTTTTCCAAGGAGGATTCTGGGACGCTGGAGGCAGGTTGAGAGGTGCTCATGAGAATAGAATGAAAAGTGGGGAGGGAGTCGGGGAGAGTGAGCTAGGATTTTTTTGGAGTGCGACTGAATCCGCTCTGGATCAGTAGGCGCCAGACCATGAAAAGAGCCTCGACCACAATTTTCTTGGACATCTTGGAGGTGCCTTCAACGCGATCCGAAAAAATGATGGGAACTTCAACCACCCGAAATCCGTGGAGCCAGGTTCTGTGGGTCATTTCAACCTGAAATCCATAGCCGTTTGAGCGTATGGAGTTCAGACCGATGGCCTCAAGCGTGTTGCGTCGCCAGCATTTGAATCCTCCTGTCGGATCCCAGATGGGAAGACCGGTGATCCACTTCACGTAGAACGAGGCACCAACGCTGAGCACCAGGCGTTTCAGTGGCCAGTTGATGACTCGTATTCCCCCGGCATAGCGCGAGCCGATGGCAAGGTCGGCATTGTTCTCACGGATTCCCGCAAGCAGTTTGGGAACATCGTCGGGATTGTGGGAGAAGTCCGCATCCATCTGCACTACGAGGTCGTAGCCATGATCAATGGCCCATTGAAAACCGGCAAGATACGCGCGTCCGAGGCCGTTTTTAGCAGTGCGCGAAAGGAGATGAAGGTGCGGTTCACGAGCCGCCGTTTCGCTGACCCAGGCACCGGTGCCATCGGGTGAGCTGTCGTCCACGACGAGAATTTCAAGACCTGCATTCTGGTTGAAAAGTCGTTCGACCAGCTTCGGGAGATTCTCCCGTTCATTATAGGTGGGGACTACGACAATCGCGCGTTCTGACATGGAAATATGTTGGTTTTGAAAAGGTTAAAAGCTAGCTGATGGGATTGCCGCGTCCAGCGTCAATTCTTCCCGCAAGGTACCCTCCGCGCGTTTCACTCAGGGAGTATGCTGAATGCCATACTCTTCCCGGATGTTCTTTTCATCGGATTCACAGGTCGAGGCGTCCAGATAGATCGGGCCCACCGAGCCTTCGAGAATGATTTTATGAAAGCCGTTGATCGGGTGTTTTTCGGCCTCAGTGACATCCGAGAGGGCATGAATTTCCCAATTATTGATGCTTTCCACAGCCCTTTTTCCCAGATCCTGGAATCCTACCGTTTGGGCGGATGGAAAGAGACTTGAGAGGATAACGATGTGACCCTGTTTCGGGGGCAATTCATGCTGATAGGCATCAAGATAGACCAGATTCTGTGGTGCTTCATGAGGCCAATCACCCCCCCATTCCCGGAGATAGGGACGGGAAAGTTCCTCAAAGAGAAGGGGACCCAGGAAAGTGTAGGCGACACGATCCCCCTCGAGTCGTGAAGGAATGATTTCAGAAGCGAGTTTACCTCCCTCCAATGCAAGAGTTGTTGTGTTGGTGACGCCATGGGTTTCCCCGTTATTTCGGAAATAGGTGATTTGCATCGGATCGCCAGGGGAACTTTCCAAGCTGGCCAGATTGTTAAAGGTGATCTTGCCATACGTGGGATCAAGATAGTTTCCCTCTCCATCAATAACATGTCCGGCGGCCTTAATGAGGAGATCTCCTTTGCGGATACCAGCCTTTTCAGCGGGTCCATCCGGCTCGACCCAGGTGACATAGACGCCATTGCGATCATCCCCATTGCCGAGCCATTCATGCAATGTTGAACCCCTGACCTCTTCCCAGCCTAGACCGGCTCGAGCGAGTCCGTGATAGTTCTGATTTGCTGATTCCTTCAGGAATCTGGCGATCAGTGGTGCGGGGATGATATCTGCGGTCTGGATCTTTGGATCATAACGCATCACCAACCCTGCCAGCTTTCCGTTCAGAAGAGCGGGAATAACGAAGCTGTCATCCCTCTGGGGGATACTCGTTGAAGCCAGATAAGTGAGATAAGCGGCCCCATCTGCGGGATACGGCATGACCGCGATCGTGTTTACGGTCGCCGTGGTGAGGGCGGAGGCCCCATTCTCTTCCAACTGAACGACCTCAAGCAGGCTCCCTGTTTTCACCGTGGTGGCAAGTGTGAGGGGGATGGTTCCGTTGAGAATCCCGGGATCGACGGGTTTGATCACCGCGAGATTGCATTCCTCGTCAATGGACTCAATCGTGGCTGTCGATTTCGGACCATCTTCAGGTTTCTCCAATTCAATGTAGGTGGCATGGGCTACCATGTCGGCGGTGACCAGCAACCTCCCTCCATCGATTACCGTGGCAAGTCCGGAGCGTGTGAAGGGCTGCTTCTTCAACCAGGGACGCAGGAGGTCGGGATATTGGATGGTCGAGGTGACTCGCAGGACCGAAGCGGTCACCGGTTGCGGCTTATCACTTGTAACTTCCTTGTGACAGGATGGGATCAGATTCAGCAAACCAGCCGCGACAATCGCGACAAGATGCAGAGGAATGGGTGAGGCGCTCATCGTCTGCGATTAGGGGTTCAGATTTTCCACCGCAGGGATGCGGTAGCTCTCCAGAATACGTGGCGTGGCGTTTAAGACTTCCTGGCGCTTCAACACGATGGGCACACCGTTTCCCAACAGGGTGATGACATCAAATTGTGACGGCGAACTGAAAGCAGTTTTAGCGTCCTGGAGGGAGCGGATTTTTGTTCCGTTGATGGTATCGACGATTCCAGGATGAAGTCCGTCACAGTCTTTATTGACCGGATCGGCCAGAATCCTGCTCAGCACAACGACCTCGGGCCTTTCCAGATAGAGATGGCGGTCAACAAAATCCTCGAACGTCCTTCGGAGTCGCAGATCTCCGGAGCCGATGGCCTCCATGAAATTGCGGTCCATGGGCTGGAAGAGTAGACCGCCATAGAGCAGATAGCGCGGTTTTTCATCATAGGCACGGGCCTGCATGTGAAAGGGCCATGTACCAAGAAGAGGAAACTCCACCTTCCGAGGGGTTCCATCCCGAAGGAGATCAAAGGAGACCTTGTCACCGGTAAGTTTTCGTTCGACCACTTCGGCCATGTCCACCGAGGAGCCATCCAGATCGACACGACCGTCGCTACTGATCGGGTGTGAGTCGATGGCAAGCAGGATGTCGCCCTGTTGCAGAAAACCCGCCGAGGAGCCTTTTTCCTGCACATCGGTCACCAGAATACCGCCGGGGAGTTGATCTACTCCTAATGCCTTACGGGATGCCGGGGAGATCAGGGGGCGGTAGGAAATAGAGAGATCGGTATACCCGGTGTAGGAGCCCTTGGATATATCGAGTAAAAAACGGCTGATCACCGGTGTCGGAATCATGAACCCGACATTCTGCGCAACTTCACCGGAATATCCCTGAAAAGCGACACCGACCACCTTGCCATCCTGAAGCACGGGACCGCCGCTGTTGCCGGGATTGATGGCGGCATCGATCTGGATCACCAGATGGGAATCCACGGCGGAATGGGAATAACTTTCAAAATCTATCCTGGAGACCACCCCGCGCGTGACGCTGAGCCGCTCCCCGCCAAGCGGGTAGCCGTAAACACTTACTGCAGATTCGATCTTTGGCACCCCTCCAATCGAGAGCTCCTTGGTGCCGTTGAAGAAGGAATCGTCATCCACGCTCAGAATCGCGAGGTCACAGTCGTGGGCGATGAATAGGACATGGGCGATGAAGGGATGACTGACTCCCTCGCGGGTGAGGGTGATGAAGCGGGCATTGCTGACGACGTGGGCGTTGGTCAGAATTCGTTTTCCACTGATGACGATGCCCGAGCCGACGCCCCCCTCGATGTGGCCTGCATCCCATGGGGAGCGGTAATCAGGTTCCTGCATGGCGACCTCGATCCTGACAACGCTGGACGAGAGATCCGGAGGGGGAGGGGCTCCTGCTTCAGCGGTTGGAGCTTTTCCAGGCAATTCCGTGACGCAGGGCAGTATCAGAAAACTCAGAATGGGGATCAGTCTCCGGTAATGCATCAAAGGCCTCTACCATTGTCCGAGATTTCGTGTTGTGCAACAACGAGGTGATCGAATCGCTCTCATTGCACGAAGGAATTCCATTGCCCCACTCCCCGCGCTTCCTCATAAATGGCCTTCATGATTCAACACGAACCTTGGGAACCGTTGATTAAATCCCATGAAGACCGCTGAAGAGCATTTGCTGATTTTTGAAGGCGCGAGTGCTGGGCAACACATAGCTGCGGGGGCTGCTTGGGTAGATTTGCCGGAGGCAAACCCGATAGGGCGAGACGAGCGGGAGCGAGCGAGTCAATACCCGCAGCGGTCTTGCCCGAGCGAGCAACGCCATAAAAATCGACAAATGACTTCAGCCCCTTGGGGTTTTGCGGCGATAATAGGTAGGCGACTGCGTTGGCATTGCAGTTACAGCCCACTGCGGGGATGCGCCTGCAAAGCCGCCTTGTCGGCGACCCATTCTAACAACAACGGTCTCTATGCGATTTAATCAGCGATTCCCTTGGGGTGTTCTCTTCGATTGGGATGGAGTGGTTATTGATTCTTCCTCTCAGCATGAACGCTCTTGGGAACTTCTCGCAGCCGAGAGGGATCTTTTCCTTCCCGAAGGGCATTTCAAGGCCGGTTTTGGGAAAAAGAACGAGATCATCATCCCGACTCTTGGCTGGGGGAATGACCCGGCGATCATCAGGGAACTGGCAGACCGCAAGGAGGCCCTCTACCGTGAGCTTGTCGCCGAGGAGGGAGTGACGATTTTGCCCGGAGCACGCGAGTTGCTCGAGGCATTGAAGGGGGAGGGGATTCCTCGTGCGGTCGGTTCCTCAACCCCCCGGGAAAACCTAGATGCCCTTTTTGCAACGACCGGCCTGGATGCGCTCTTTGACGTAGTAGTCTGCGGGAGTGATGTTTCTCATGGAAAACCTGACCCAGAGGTTTTCCTTTCAGGTGCCGCGAAATTGGGCCTTCTCCCAAGCCGCTGCATTGTCATCGAGGATGCTTTTGCAGGCATCGAGGCCGCCCGCCGGGGTGGCATGAAAGTGGTCGGCGTGGCCACGACAAATCCCGTTGAATCGCTGGATCAGTGTGATCTGGCGGTGGTTTCCCTGGAGGAAGTAACCCCTCGCAGGCTTGCTGCACTTTTATGACAGGTTCTTCCTTGGCGGCTCTAGATTCACCCGGAGACTACGCATCGGTTCTCCTTGTCCCGCTCGGATTGATCCTGATCGGGGGATTTTTTGTGATGGCGGATGTCGTTCTTCTGAAGCGCCGGGGGGACGCCGACAGTGTCACCTCGTTTCTGGGACTCGGGGCACGCCCCCGCCCCGGGTTGCGCCTAACCTCGGTTTTCTTCTTCACGCTCGCTTCCGTCCTGGCCTCGCGCGATCTGATCGCCCTTCTCCAGCATCTCAATCCCATGCTGCTCGCTATTGCCATTGGACTGACAGCGACGCTGCTTGCCTTTTGCATTCTGTTGCTGGGAATCCTGCTTCCACGCGGTCTCGGGGAGTCGCTTCATGAGTCGCTTCCCATCAGGGCGCTCTCCCGACTGGCGCGCTGGCTGACGATTTGGATCGATCCCCTGGCCGAACTCGGCTGGCTTTGTGTTTCGGTCATCCTTCGGGTTCTCCATCTCGATCGCAGTCGTTCCGCCGAAGAGAGAGAGGAAGAGGTGCGTCAAATGATGGATGAGGGGCTCTCCACGGGGGCTTTTGACGTCGCTGAAAAGGAGATGGTCGAAGGAGTGCTGGAACTCGATGAACAGACCGCAGCCGAACTCATGACACCCCGTTCACGGGTGGCGTGGCTAGATCTGAATGATTTGGACGAGGTGAACTGGAGGCGGATGGCAGCCGCAGGGCATTCTGATTATCCGGTATTTGAAGGAAATCGGGATAATATCAGGGGGATGGTTTCGGTAAAATCCCTCTGGGCCAATATCTCACTTGCCGGTGCCGTGAAGCTGGTGGATGTCATCACTCCCCCGCTTTTTGTTCCAGCCACGATGACTGCCCCCAGACTGATCGAGGAATTTCGAAAGGTTCGCAAACATGTCGCGCTGGTGGTCGATGAATTCGGAGTCGTCGATGGCATGGTGACGCTTAAGGATGTTGTCGAAGCCATTGTCGGCCAGTTGCCGGAAAGGGGAGTCCGTCAGCACTATCCTCAGATTATTCGCCGGGAGGATGGAAGTTGGATCATCGATGCTCAGCTTGATTTTGAAGTGACCGCAAACGAGATCAATCTGGTGCTGGACCACGAGGAGCTGGAGACCAACCGTTATCAGACCATCAGCGGGTATGTGCTCCATCATTTTGGGCACATCCCGGAAGAGGGGGATACGCTCGAGAAACATGGATTTCGCTTTGAGATCATCGATATGGATCGCCAGCGTATCGATAAGCTCTTGGTCACCCGTCTTGTGCAGCCCCCGGTGATCCAGAGCACCACGGATTGAGCGACCCATGAGTCCTCACTTCATAGAACTCTTCCCCTTCAACTCCTGCTGGTGGGCCTACCTGCTTTTCTGCCTGCTCGTCCTCGCTGCTCTCTTTATTGATCTGAAGAGTCGGAGTGGGAAGGAGAAGGCCATTAGTCACAAGGAGGCGTTGTTAACCGTGATCACGTGGATCGCTCTGGCACTCCTGTTCTGTGCCGGACTCTATCTCTACGGACGCTGGCATTTTCCACTTGATCCACGGCTTGCAGGACTTGACCCGGTGGCGCTAGCTCACCAGTGCAGTCTTGATTTTCTCTCCGGCTATCTCGTTGAGCAGAGCCTCTCGATCGACAACCTCTTTATCTTTCTGGTCGTTTTTGACTTCTTCGCCATTCCAGAGAAGTACCGCCACCGGATCCTCTTTTACGGCATCATCGGAGCACTCATTTTCAGGGGCATCTTCATCGCCCTGGGATCGCTCCTGATGCAGATCTCTTGGGTGCCGATGATATTCGGCCTGTTCCTCATTCTCACCGGATACAAAGTTGCCTTCGGCCCGGAGAATCATCCCGATCCCTCCAAGAATATCGTGATCCGCTTACTCAGGCACCTGATACCGCTTTCTCCAAATTTCCATGGGCAGAAATTCTTCGTCAGAGACGGGGGCCGTTGGCTTGGGACGCCGCTCTTGGTCACGCTGGTATTCATCGAGGTCACCGACATCATCTTTGCGGTGGACAGCGTTCCGGCAATCTTCGGCATCACCCGGGAACCCTTCATTGTCTTCACCTCCAATGTCTTTGCGATTCTGGGGTTGAGGGCGTTGTTCTTCCTGCTCGCAGGGATGGCAACCCGCTTCCACTACCTGAAGTATGGACTGGGATTCATCCTCCTCTTCGTTGGCGTGAAAATGGCCTGGTTTGATCATCACTTTCCCGGAGGCAAGTTCCCGACCTCCTGGTCGCTTGGGATCATTCTCCTGGCACTTTTACTCTCCGGATTGGTTTCGTGGCTGTTTCCGCGAGGGGAGAAAAAATAACAGAAGTCTCACGCGGGGCTCGCGGAGATTGCGGAGGAGAATACAGGGAAGTTTTTATTTTTTCCCTCTCCGTGTCCTCCGCGAGCCCCGCGTGAGAATGTCAGAAAATAATCCAGAGTCGATTCCGGCGGCCACAGATACCTGATTAATTCTTCGGGTATCTCTTCCCATGGAAATGCTCATCCCTTCGCAGCTATAGTCCCATTTCTTCCAAGTGATTGGGATAAGTGCTTTTCAGATCCCCCTCGGAGATGGCAGCTTTTGATCTCTCTGATGCTGCACTTCATTTCCTCCGCCAGTTCCTTCCAGGTTGCCTTATGTGCCTTTGGCTTCATTTTTGGAGCAGCCCTCCTCGGTTTTCTTGTCCAGGGCGTGATTCCAGCGCATCACTTCTCCAGCGAATCCAAGGATGCCGCTAAGCTCGGAGCGGGACTTGTGGCCACCCTGGCCGCATTGATCTTGGGTCTTCTCATCTCTTCCACGAAGGGAACCTTTGACCAGGTCAACACACTGATAAACGAGGTCGCCACGAACTATATCCACCTGGACAGGGTTCTCTCGGATTACGGGATGGAGTCCGCGCCGATCCGGGCTGAACTCCGCACAGCCCTGGAAGTAAAACTCCAGGAAATCTGGCCCGAGGAATTTAAGGATCCATTACCCGCCTCCCACGAGACACGGAGCCGATTTGAGCAGATGGAAGTGGAGATCGCCGCCCTCAAACCCTCCACTGCCTTTCAGACCAGGATGCAAAGCTTAGCCCTCCAGTTGGAGGAGGATCTCCTGCATGAGCGCTGGATGATCGATGTCGTCGGCGAAGGGGGAGTGCCCCCTCTGCTGCTCGTGATTCCCGTGGTCTGGATCGCCTTCCTCACCTTTCTCTATGCTCTGTTTTCCCCGCGCAATTTTACCGTGATCACGGTCCTCCTCTGCTGTTCGCTGAGCATCGCGGGAGCCATTTTTCTCATTGATGAGATGGCTGGTCCCTTGGATGGCTCCATCAAGGTTTCCAGCGCTCCTCTGCATCTGGCTCTCGATCAACTCGGGAAATAGAAAGCTCGGGAGAAGAGGGAAGGAAGCGTGGAGCCAAATCTCCCGACGAGTTGGCGAAATGGCAGACCGATACAGGCAGTCGGAAAGCTACCCCCCTGCAACCCTCGATAAATGGGGTTCACACCCCATAGTCTCGCTTCATGCTTGTCGTAGATTTCAGTCATGCAAATACCGAATTCAATCACCCCGGGGGCAATGAAAATCTTGTCATCGCTGGGAACTGAAGAAGAGATGGAAGCATTTATTAAACAGTTCATTGCAGCTTCAGACATTTACAATGGGAAAGCCGAGAAGCTTTCAGGGCTAGGCGGTCATGAGGAACCACCAGTACAGGGTTCTTCTAATTGAGCAGGGGCATATCACGCCGCTCTCTTCGCTTTGGGGTACCCGCAAATCACGCGGCCAGAAGAGATCCATCTTTTGTTCCCATGATGGTCGAAGCATAACATCTGGCTGCCGGGTTGTGTTCAAAAATGAATTTCGATCGCACAATGGCGGGTAAGGATAAATCTGCGCGCGCATCTACAGAAGACCAACAACTAAAAATATTTTGGTAATTTTGAATGGCCCGTTTTGAGTTGGGTTTAGCGACAAAGAGAATAGCACCTTTGTGAGATGGTGAATGGCCTACTCACTGTTTACCCGCTCGCTCATGGCGAGTTGCGCTCTCAAAATGTCATGAAGAGTAACAACCCCGAGAACATGTCCGGTGGGTGTATCGCTCAGCACAATAAAACCCGAGGTTTCCTCGATGAAATGATGCTGCATTTCGCGGATAATCTGACCAGGAGGGCAGGAGATCGCAGGGTCAACTCTCAAAGGTCGATGCTCGCTCAGGGAGACCTCTACTTCCCTCCTTCCGA
>Ga0302193_10000620_pt1 | contig 31877 bp, 30 predicted proteins | sample II_Bog_E3_3_FD_200228 | JGI IMG/M metagenome (GOLD analysis project Ga0302193, IMG submission 200228) | Peat permafrost microbial communities from Stordalen Mire near Abisko, Sweden - II_Bog_E3_3 | ecosystem: Environmental > Terrestrial > Soil > Wetlands > Peat | place: Sweden: Abisko...
GCTCCTTCATCCTGGGCTTTTCCAGCATGCTCACCGGCATCAACTTCATCACCACCATCCATCGGATGCGGGCGCCCGGCATGGGCTGGTTCCGGATGCCCCTGTTCCCCTGGGCCCTCTACGCCACCTCCTGGATCCAGGTCCTGGCCACCCCCATTCTGGCCATCACCCTGGTGCTGGTGATGCTGGAGCGACTGGTGGGCATCGGCATCTTCGATCCGGCCAAGGGCGGCGACCCGCTGCTCTACCAGCATCTGTTCTGGACCTATTCCCATCCGGCGGTCTACATCATGATCCTGCCGGCCATGGGCGCCATCACCGAGATCCTGCCCACCTTCGCCAAACGCACCATATTCGGCTACAAGGCCATCGCCATGTCCAGCATCGCCATCGCCGGCGTGGGCTCCCTGGTCTGGGCCCACCACATGTTCACCTCCGGCATGAGCCAGTTCGCGATCATGCTGTTCTCCCTGCTGACCATGGTCGTGGCCGTACCCAGCGCCATCAAGGTGTTCAACTGGGTTTCCACCCTCTACAAGGGATCCATCGAGTTCGAACCGCCCCTGCTCTACGCCCTCACCTTCATCTTCCTGTTCTCCATCGGCGGCCTCACCGGGGTGATGCAGGGCGCCCTGGCCATCAACATCCACGTCCATGACACCTACTTCATCGTCGGCCATTTCCACTACGTCATGTTCGGCGGCACCGGGTTCGCCTTCTTCGCCGCCCTGCTCTACTGGTTTCCCAAGATGTTCGGCCGGATGTATTCCAAGCGGACCGCCTATGTGGCCTGGGTGCCCATGTTCATCGGCTTCAACATGCTCTATTTCACCATGCTGGTGCTGGGTCTCCAGGGCATGCCGAGGCGCTACTACAACCACCTGCCGATGTACAACACCGGGCATGAGATCGCCACCGTGGGCTCCTGGTTCCTGGTCCTGGGACTGATCATCTTCTTCGCCAACCTGGTGGTGGCGAGGTTCCGGGGGGCCCAGGCGCCGGCCAATCCCTGGGGCGGGGTGACCCTGGAGTGGAGCATCGCTTCACCGCCCCCCCTGGAGAATTTCGAGGAGATCCCCATCGTTACCCACGGTCCCTATGTGTTCGAACCGGAGGCCAGGCATGAACCATAGCGTGCAGGCCCATGAACACGAGCTGGAACACCGGGACGATTTTGGCGCCAAACTGGGCATGTGGCTGTTCCTGCTGACCGAAATCCTCCTCTTTTCCGGCCTCTTTCTGAGCTATTCGTACATGCGGGCGCGTTATCCCGCCGAGTTCCACCATGCCGGGTCGGAGATGAACGCCGTGCTCGGGGTCACCAACACCCTGGTGCTGCTCACCAGCAGCCTCACCATGGCCCTGGCCATCGTCGCCATCCAGCGCGGTGAACGGAAGCGGGCCATGGCCGGCGTGGTGGCGACCATCGTCCTGGGGGTGGTGTTCCTGGTGAACAAGGCCTTCGAATGGCACGCGGAGATCCATCACGGCAACTACCCCGGTTCCGCCCACCTGGCCACCCTGCCGCCGGGGGAGCAGGTCTTCTTCGGTCTCTACTACACCATGACCGGTTTGCACGGGCTGCACGTGCTGGTGGGAATCTCCGTGCTGACGGTGATGGCGGTCATGATCAAACGGGGCCGGATCAACCCGGACCGGTTCGTGACCCTGGAGAACGGTGGGCTCTACTGGCACGTGGTGGACGTGGTCTGGATCTTCCTCCTGCCCCTGTTCTACCTGGCCGCGTGAAGTGCGGAATCCTCCCGGAGAAAGCGCCATGAGCGAACCCTCGATCTCCACGGAAGCCACCAATGAAGGTCCCGGGTACGGCACCTTCGTGGCGGTATGGGCGGTCCTGGTCCTGCTCACCGCCCTCCTGGTGCTGGTGAGCCACTCGGGCCAGGACGCGGCCATCTGGGGGCTGATGCTCATCACGCCCCTGAAGGCGGCGCTGGTATTCTATTTCTTCATGCACCTCCGCTACGAAGGGCTGCTGCTGAAGACCGTAATCGGTGTGGGACTGGTGACTCTGATCATCTTCTTCGCCCTCCTTTTCTCCGACGTCGCGTTTCGCTGAGGACCCGCCATGGGATGGATGATACAGGCATCAACCGGGGCCCATCGGGCCGACACGGTATTTCTATGGGTTCTGGCCATTTCGGTCCTGATCCTGTTGTTCATCACCGCGACGATGGTCTATTTCGTCTTCCGCTACAGCAAGAAGCGGCACCCCAAGGCCGAGCAGATCGAAGGCAACACGTGGCTGGAAGTCACCTGGACCGTGGTGCCGCTGGTGGTGTTCATCGCCATCTTCTACTACGGCTGGACCAACTATGAATACATGGCCAACGCTCCCAGCGATTCCATGGTGGTCCAGGTCACCGGCCGGCAGTGGACCTGGTCGTTCCAATACCCGAACCAGAAGCAGACCGGGGTTCTCTACGCGGTGATCGGCAAGCCCATGAAGCTCGAGGTGCACAGCCTCGACGTCATCCACGGCTTCTTCATCCCGGCGTTCCGGCTCAAGATCGATGCCATGCCCGGCCGGGTCAACACCGCCTGGTTCAGCCCCACCGAGATCGGTTCCTACGACATCGAATGCACGGTGATCTGCGGGGTCGACCATTCCTCCATGCTTTCGAAGGTTGTGGTGGTGCCGGAATCCGAATTCAAGCGCTGGTATTTCGGCGATGAGAGCGCGCCGCCGCCGAAACCGGAGCTGACCGCCCAGGCCGGCACGGCCTCCGCAATCCCACCCGGCCTGGCCGCCCTGAATCGCCATGATTGCCTCGCCTGCCACTCCCTGGATGGCCGGGCCATGGTCGGGCCCACCTTCAAGGGGTTATTCGGTCAGCGGGTGGAGCTGATGGTGGGCGGCCGGCCGCGCACGGCCGTGGTGGACGAAGCCCACCTGCGCAAGAGCCTTCTGCATCCCGGGGCCCAGCGGATGCGGGGCTATCCGGAAGCGATGCCGCCCGCCGACCTGGGCGCCGGAGAGCTGGACCAGATCATCAACTTCATCAAATCGTTAAAATGACCATGAAACGGGCGCTACCGACTCTCCGGGACCTCGGCCAATTGACCAAGGTCTCCATCTCCTTCGCCTCGACCTTGACCGCGGCGGCCGGTTATCTGGCGGCTCAACGCGCCCTTCACTGGGACCTGCTGGCCGTGCTGCTGGGCACCTTGCTACTGGCCATGGGGTCCAGCGCCTTGAACGAGGTTCAGGAGATGCACCTGGACGCCCGGATGGCCCGGACCCGCAACCGGCCCCTGCCGGCGGGCCGGATGTCCCGGCCGCTGGGCCTGGGCATCGCCTTGGCCCTGGCCGGCTGCGGCATGACGGTTCTGCTCGGCTGCAACGGTTGGCCCACGGCGCTGCTGGGGGCCTTGGCCCTGGTCTGGTACAACGGGATCTATACCCCGCTCAAGCGGGTGACCGCTTTCGCGATCATCCCCGGCGCCCTGATCGGATCCATCCCTCCCGCGGTCGGCTGGGTCGCGGCCGGCGGAAGCCTGGCCTCCCCGGCGCTGCTGTCGCTCTGCCTGCTGTTCTTCCTCTGGCAGGTCCCGCACTTCTGGATGCTGATGCTCATCTATGACCAGGACTATGGCCAGGCTGACTTCCCCACCCTCTCCCGGCACTTCCGGATCGAACAGAGCGCCCGGCTTTCCTTCACCTGGATGGCGGCCACCGCGCTCTCCTGCTCGCTGCTGCCCACCTTCGGCGCGGTCCGCTCCCTTTCTTCCGTGGCCGTGCTCGTGCTCGCCTCGCTCTGGCTGCTGTGGCGAGCCACCGTCCTGCTCCGGCCCCAGCTGGGCGTCCCCCAGTTCCGGCGCACCTTCTGGAACATCAACCTGTTCGCGGTGGTGCTGATCCTCATGGTCAGCCTCGATCCCTTCCTGCCGATTTTCTAGCAGCTGTTGGGCCGCTCCCGGCCCTACGGCTGCTGATGCCCAGCCCGGGCGCTGGATCAACTGGGATCCTCTGATGGTAGAATCCAACCATGGTTCCTGAAACGTGAGCGGGCCGGCCCAGGCATCCGGTGGAGACGGCATGGCGGAACCAGGCTGGCGCCTGGGGCCGCACTGGTACGTGCCGGTGGCCCAGCTGGCGTTCCCCGAAGGCCAGGACGGCGCGGACCAGGGTTGTTCCTGGGCCGTGGTCCGCCGGGATGGGGAAGGGCCGCGCTGCCTGCTGCAGCGGTGGGATCCCTGCCCGCCGGGCCAGGTGCTGGACCGGCTCAGGGCGGAGTTCCTGCATCGGTTCTCCCGGGCTGAGGCCATGGATCCCGGGGTCTGCCACCTGGGGTTCGACGAGGCCAAGGCCTGGTTCCTCCAGGAGCTGGTGGGCATTCCGCTGCTCCGGCTCTGGGACCAGGCCGACCGCGCCGGCCGGGATCAGCTCCGGGTCCGGCTGGTGGAAGCCCTGGCCGAAACCAATGTGCCCCGGCTGTTGATGCCCGAGGTGATCGGGGTGGCCCCCGGCCGGATCCTCGCCCCCAGGGTGTTGGGCACGGCCCCCTGCGCCTGGGATGAACTTCTGGCCACCCTGGAAAACCTGGATCGACCGATGGGGGAAGGGAACGGTGAGCGTCCCTGGGATTCGCCGCCGGACCTGGCGGACGGTTCAAGGCTGCCCCTCCGCGGCCGGATGCGGGAAATGACCTACCTGAAGTCCTTGATGTTCGGTTTGAGCTCCGCCATCGCCATGGAGCGGGTGCTGATCTTCCAGGGTGAACCGGGTCTGGGCCATGACCGGTTGTGTGATTGGTCCGCGGCCGCCGCCGAGACCGAGGGCATCTGGGTCGCGAATCTGGAACTCTATCCCGAGGAAACCGCCGGAAGGCTGCTGGAGCGGATCCTGACGGAACTGCTCGGCGGCCTGGAGGCGGATCTCTACGCGGCGCTCCCGGCCGTGGCCCGGGCCTTGGCCAGGCGGATGGAGACCTACGCCTTCCTCCGGGGCGGCCAGGGCCAAAGCCCCAGGGAACGCAAGCTGGAGCCGGAGGAACGGTCGGCCGCCCTCGCGGCCCTCGATTTCGCCCAGGCCCGGCATCCCCGGATGGTGCTGGTGCGCGGCCTGGAGCGGGCCGCCGCGGGCATTCCGGAACTGCTCAAGGAACTGGCGCTGAAGTCCCGGATTCCCTGGCTGCTCTCCTGCCGCGGTCCGGGCGGAATTCCGGAGTTGCGCTCCTGCCTCGCCGCCCTGAAGCATGGCCCGGCCTCTGCCACGGTGATCCTCAACCGGCTCGAGGACGGCCCCCTGGGCGAGGTCCTGGCCGACCTCCTGCGCCCCCATGAACTTCCGCCCGGCTGGCTGGCGGAAATCGAGGCGGCGAGTCTGGGCAACCCGGGACTGTTGAAGTCGATGCTCGAGATGGCCCAGGTGAAGGGGTCGATCCGCTGGGAACAAGGCCGCTGGGTGGGCCCTCCGGACGGGACCCCGGCCCTGGAGATCCAGGAAGACCTGGTGGCGGGCATCCTCCTGGGCCGCCTGCACCGGCTCCACTCCGCCGCCCTGGCCACGGTGCGCTACCTGGCCCTGGCCGACGAGCCGCTGGACCTGGCCACGCTGGGCCGCGCCCTGGGGCTGGATCTGGATGCCCTGGAGGAGGCCCTGCATGCTGCGGGCAGCGCCAAGCTCGCGCTGGTGGCCGATGGCCAGGCCCGCATCGCCGGGTCCTCGGTGCGGGAGCTGGCCATTGCCGAGATGCCGGCCCGGGAGATCCTCCGCTGTTCCCAGGTGCTGCTGAAGACGCTGGACGAGAAGGGCGGCAGGCCACTGCTGGCGGTGCGTCTGCAGGCCTTCGCCCTGGACCGGGCGACGGCCCTGGCCCGGGTGCTCCAGGCCATTGAGCACGAGCGGGCCGGGCCGGCGGAGGCTGAAAGGATCGTCACCGAGGCGCTGAAGCTGGCCCCGGATTCCTTGCAGGAAGCGAGGTTGTGGGAGTTCATGGCCGATGCCTGGGGTTGGGCCCGGGAAGGGGATGACCCGGGCCGGGAGAACCCCGGCTCCACCTCCCCCCGGCAATCGGCCCTGGAAGCCCTGGACCGGGCCATCCAGACCCTGGGTGAGTCCTGGTCCGGTTGGAAACAGGAGGAACGGGCGGCCCGGCTGCACCGGAAGAAGAGCCTCCTGGAAATCCGGCTGCGCCGGCTGGAGCAAGCCGAACAATCGATCCGGATGGCCTCGGCCCTGCTGGCGGACCATCCGTTCCATCCCGAGCAGCCGCGGCTCAGGCTGGCCTTGGGCCGGCTGCACCTGGGCCGGGGGGCCCAGGGCAAGGGCATGGCGGCCCTGGAGGAGGGGCTGCAGCTGCTGGGGCAGAAGGCCGCGGCCGAGGGCCACCAGGACCAGGTGGCCCTGCTGCTGGACCTTGGCCGGGCCCAGGGCGAGGTGGCCCAGTTCCAGGGTGCCCTGGGGACGCTGGATTCGGTCAGCCGTCTGGCCGAGCACGGCGGGGACCGCCGGACCCAGGTGGAGACCCTGGACGCCCTGGGCCAGGTCTGGCTGGGCATGGGCCGGCCGGACCGCACCTCCATGTGCATGAAGGAAGCCATCCTGCTGGCCCGGTCCCTGGATGATCCCGAGCTGCTGGCCGAGTGCCAGCTGCATCTGGGCATCTACCGGAGTTGCCAGCAGTTCCTGGGGCCGGCCCTGGCCAGCCTGGAAAGCGCCGGCCGGCGCTTCGAGCTCATGGGCGACGATGCCCGGGCCACCCAGGCCCAGGCCTGGAAGGCCCGGAATCTGGCCGCCCTGGGCGACCACGGCCTGGCCGACCTCCTGCTGATGCGGGTCGCCAGCGCCGGAACCGACCGGCTCACCCCGGCGGAACGGGGGGAGAGGGTGTTCCTCGAAGCTGAGAGCGCAGGGTTCACCGAACAGTGGGGCGCCGCCCGACGGCATTACCTGGCCGCGGCCAACCGGTTCGAGGCCGCCGGCCTGGTCTGGCGGGATCGATTGGCGCGGCTGCGCTGCATCCAGGCCGAAGCCCAGGAGGCGGCCCAGCTCCCGGAAGCGAATCTCAAGCCGGCCTGGATCCGCCTGGAGCAGTACAAGGGGCCGGTGGAGGGGGCCGGATCCCGCTGGCTGGAACTGGAGTGGCAGCGAGCCCATGCGCTCCTGCTGTCGGCCTCCGGTGGCAGCCCTGCGGTCCTGTCCCAGACGCTCCTGGTCTGGGGCGAGGTGATGGCCGGGGCCAGGGAGCTGAAGTTCCCCGCCCTGGTGCTGGAAGCAAGCGCAAGGTCCTCCGAGCTGCTGCTGGGGCTCGGGGAGAAGCTGGGCGCCCGCTCCCGGATCCAGGACGCCCTGCCCAGCTTTCATGAACTGTGGGCGAAACTGCCCGAGGCGTTCGGACCGTCCTTCCTGGGCCGGAAGGACATCCACGGCTTCCGCCAGGCGGCGGAAAAGGCCGGCCTCAGCATCACCTGGCCTGAGCGGCCCGATCCTCTGGCGGACTGGAACCCCGCCGAGGGCGATCTTCCCCTGGTGGCTTTTGTCCGGGCAAAGTCATGACCGTTCCTGGCTTCGTCCTGGGGGAAGGCCTCCCGGCGGAGCCTGGGGCCCGATTCACCCTGGAACGGGAGGTTCCCGGCATCTGTCTCGGGAACGGGCCGGCCGGATGGAGGAGTTTATTGAAATTTAGTAATAACGTTGGAATGGGTGCTGCGTTTCCGGCAAAATTCCTTTGTACATCTATGAACGCCTTCGATCCGATTCGGACCGCCTTGATCACGAGGGGGCAGGGTGTCCGGGCCGGGAGGTTCCCAGGGTCGCAGGACTCATATATGCTGCCAAAGGATGCCCGGGACGTGCTCAACGCGTGGCGTCCCTCCGCAGATCCCGCTGGAGACCTTCATCAACCGAGCTAGGGAGTTCATTTCCAGTCATGCGTATCGTCCGCTCCATTTCCGAATTGCGCGTCGCCCTCAAGACCTTCCGCGAGAGCGGCCAGAGCATAGGTTTCGTTCCCACCATGGGATTTCTTCATGAGGGGCATGCTTCCCTGATCCGGCAGAGCACCGCCCGGTGCGACACCACGGTGGTCTCGGTGTTCGTGAACCCGACCCAGTTCGGTCCGAACGAGGATCTGGCCAAGTATCCCAGGGATCTGGAGCGGGATCAGAACCTCTGCCTGCGGCTGGGGGTGGCGATCCTGTTCCTGCCCGAGCCGGCGGAGATCTACCCCACCGGGTTCGCCACCTCGATCGAGGTGGGACCCATGGGCGACGCCCTATGCGGGCATTTCCGTCCCGGCCATTTCCGGGGCGTGGCCACGGTGGTCACCAAGCTGTTCAACCTGGTCCAGCCGGACCTGGCCTTCTTCGGCCAGAAGGATCTCCAGCAGACCTCCATCATCCGCCGGGTGGTGAAGGATCTGAATCTCCCGGTGGACATCCTGGTGGCGCCCACCGTGCGCGAGCCGGACGGCCTGGCGCTGAGTTCCCGCAACGCCTACCTCACCCCGGCCCAGCGCCAGCTGGCCCTGGGCATCAGCCGCGGACTGTTCGCCGCCGAGCAGTCCTTCAAAGACGGCGAGCGGACGGCTGGCACCCTGGTGGCCACGGCCCGGCAGGCCCTGGCGGGCATGGATGAGATCCAGTACTGCGAGCTGGTGGACCCCCTGACCCTGGATGCCCTGGAAGGCCCCATCACCCGTCCCTCCGCCCTGTGCATCGCGGTCCGGATCGGCGGCACCCGGCTGATCGACAACGTCTTGCTTTCCCCCAACGGTGAAGCGACCCAGTTCATAAGCCACCTGGAAGCCCCGGTGGATTAGGCGATAATGAACATTGGCCGGGACCCGCTGATGGGCCTGGACCGGAGGCTCAAATGTTGCGTCAATTCCTGTTGGGAAAGATCCACCGCTGCACGGTCACCCGGGCGGACCTGGAGTACATGGGCTCCATCACCATCGATCCGCTGCTGATCCAGGCCGCCGGGTTCCTGGAGAACGAGAAGATCGATATCTACGACATCACCAATGGCTCCAGGATCAGCACTTATGTGATCCCCGGTCAGGCCGGGTCGGGGGAGATCGGCATCAATGGGGCCGCCGCCCACCATGTCCAGGCCGGGGACCTGGTGATCCTGGCGGCCTACGGCTGGATGACCGAAGCGGAGGCGGCGGACCGGCGGCCGAAGGTGGTGTTTGTGGATGAGCGGAACACCATCCTGACCACCGCGGACCGGGAGCGGACGCCGGCGGTGCACTGAGGGCAGCCCCCGCCGTTGCGGGTGGTCAAACCAGGCGGCTCTGGATCCGGGCGGCGAACTGAAACAAGAACCTTGGTATCCTTTCCCAGGCAACCCGGTACCAGAGGCGTTCCGGCAGGATGCGGACAGTCGCTCCGATGGGGATCTCCCACCAAACCCCGGCCATCCGGTCCGATGGTCCCCCCTCCCATGCGGTCCATTTCAGCGAACGACCCGTTTGCCGGACGGGCTGAACCTAATTCTCCCTCAACTTCCCCTTCCCATAATTCGTTAGACTTGTTAAAAAGGGTACGCTGCCGGTCTGGTACGGCCGGGGGCGCATGGGGGATCGCAGGGTGCGCTCCGGCCGAATTTTAGAGAGGTAACAGCCATGGAAGTCAGACGGTCCCTCGTGGTCAATGCGACCCCGCTGGAGACGCGTATTGCCCTGCTGGAAAACGGGCAATTATGCGAACTGTTCATCGAGCGCACCACCCAGGCCAGCCAAGTGGGAGATGTGTACAAGGGCAAGGTGGCCAAGCTCCTGCAGGGCATGCAGAGCGCCTTCGTGGCCATCGGCGGGGCTAAGGACGGCTTCCTCTACCTGGACGAGCCCGAAGCCCATCGGCTGCCCAGTGAGGAGGTCGCCGAGGAGGAGGACCCGGAGTCCGCGGTCCTGGAATTCCCGGTGCCGCCCATCGCCCTGCCCCCGGTGCGGGAGGGGGAGGAGATCCTGGTCCAGGTGGTGAAGGATCCCATCGGCAGCAAAGGGCCGAGGCTGAGCCGCCACATCAGCTTCCCGGGCCGGTTCCTGGTGTTCATGCCGGGCATCGAGCATGTGGGGATCTCCCGCAAGATCGTCAATCCCCAGGAACGGGAACGCCTGCGCACCCTCATCAAGGGGCACGCCCAGGCCGGGGAGGGTTTCATCGTCCGCACCGCCGCCATCGGCGAAAAGGACGAGGACCTGATCAGCGACGTGACCTACCTGAGGGAACTCTGGGCGGAGCTGCAGGTCAAGCGCCAGCACCTCCATGCCCCGAGCCTGGTCTGGAAGGATTTTCGACTGTTGCAGAAGGTGCTCCGGGACCTGTTCCGGGAGGAAGTGGCCAGCTTCTGGGTGGACCGGGACGACACCTACCGGGAGGTGGTGGATTTCGTCAGCCGGCTGCACCCGGAGTGGGTGGGCCGGGTGAAGCACTTCACCAGCGACCTGCCGATCTTCGAGGCGTTCGCCATCGAGAAGGAGATCGACAGCGCCCACCAGGCCAAGGTGTTCCTCAAGCATGGCGGCAGCATCGTCATGAACCAGACCGAAGCCCTGGTCAGCGTCGATGTGAACACCGGCAAGTTCGTCGGCAAGAAGGATCTGGAGGAGACAGTCTTCCTCACCAACATGGAAGCCATTCCCGAGATCGTCCGCCAGCTGCGGCTGCGCAACCTGGGCGGAATCATCGTCATCGATTTCATCGACATGATGGATGCCAGCCATCGGGAAAGCGTGATGAAGCGGCTGCAGGAGGAGCTGGAACGGGACCGGAACCATGCCCGGGCGGTGGAGATCAGCGACTTCGGCCTGGTGGAGATGACCCGCAAGCGCACTGGTCCGAGCCTGGAGCGGATGCTCACCTCCGCCTGTCCCCACTGCTCGGGGTCCGGCCGCCGGCTCAGCTCCGAGACCGTGGTGCTGGGGGTCTACCGGGAAATGGCGCGCCAGGGGGAGCGTCTGCGCGGCGCCCAGGTGCGGCTCACCCTGCACAGCGACCTCAAGAACGCCCTGCAGCCGGAAACCCGGGAGGGGGTCAACACCCTGGCCCGGGCCCTGGGGGCCCAGGTGCTCTGGCTGGAGCGGACCGACGGGCCGGTCCATGAGATCGGGATCGAAATCGTTCCGGCCTAGACGTCATGTCCGCCATGTCCGCGCCTCGCCCGAGCATGGCGTGGGGGGACGCAGAGCTGGCGGGTGGTCCCCCCACTTACAGATCAGAAGCCAGATACAATGGAACGAGGAGCTTCCATGACCGAGACCCGGGCCGACCTGAAGGACGACGTCTTCCTGCGCATGGCGGTGGAATTGAGCCGCCTGGGCACCTGCTGCCGGCTGAAGGTGGGCTGCGTCCTGCTCCGGCCGGACGGCGGCATCGCCTCCGGGGGCTACAACGGCGCCCTGCCCGGGATGCCCCACTGCACCCCGGAGACCTGCGGCGCCGGCCAGCGCTGCCTGCACACCAGCCATGCCGAGGAGAACGCCCTGGGCTTCTGCGACGGGCCGGTGGCCACCGCCTACGTCACCGACGAGCCCTGCCTCACCTGCACCCGGGCCCTGGTGCGCCGGGGGGTGCGTCGGGTGGTCTTCCTGCGGCCCTACACCAGCCTGGGGGACCAGGAACGGCAGGAGCGGAACGCCATCCTCGCCCACTTCCACATCCAGTGGGTGCACCTGCCCCTGGCTTGAACGGTTCCCCGCCCAGGTCGCACGTTTTTTGCTTAGGTCAAACGGAGATTCCGCCATGGGTCGCAAAACGAACGCCGCTGGATTCAGCCTGATCGAACTGCTCCTGGTTTTGGCCATCATCGGCATCATCTCCGGCATCGCCATTCCCAGTTTCCTGGGCCAGCGCCGCCGGGCGCGGGTGATCGGGGATGCCCAGGCCAATGCCCAGGTGCTGAGGATGCAGTTGGAGACCTACAAGGCGGACAACGGTGTGTATGGGGCCGCCAACGCGTCCTATGGCTGGAGCTGGACCTCGGCGGTGCCCACCCTTGGGGGAAGCGTCGCGGCGGGCCTCAACTTCACCCCCAAGGGGAACAGTCACATGAACTATGGGGTGCTGGTGGGTTCCTCGCAGCTGAGCTACACCATTTCCGTGACCGATCCCAGCCTCAGTGGGGGCTTGGTCGTCTTCAAGACCAACCAGAACGGTTCCGGGGTCGTGACCCCCTACTAGGGAATGGGGATGAATCTTCCAGGCAAGATCCTGCTCGGTTTTCTGGGTTCCTTCCTGATCTACGGGGTGGGGGCCGAGGTGGTCTGGGCCAGCCCGAGCGTACCGGTTCCGCCCGGGGCGACGCGGATCTCCTTCACCGACCTGGGCGGTAACGCCCTTCCGGCCACCATGGACCAGGTCAAGGCCGGGGATTACCTGAAGGCTCTGCCCAAGGCCACCCGGAGCCTGGACAACCAGCGGGTGGTCATCCAAGGGTTCATGATTCCCACCCGGTTGGAAAAAAACCAGGTTCGGGAATTCCTGCTGGTTCGGAGCCAGGCCAGTTGCTGTTTCGGCTTTCCGCTCCAGGTGTCCGACACGGTGGTGGTGCGCATGACCGGGAAGGCCGCGGGGCCGCTCATGGACCGGACCTTGAACGTCGTGGGGCGGCTCCACCTGCAGGAACAATGGGACGGGAAGTTCCTGAGTTCGCTCTACCAGCTGAGTGGAGAGACCGTGACCCAGGGGGGTGGGGGCCAGGGAGCGTCTCCGGCCATCCTCCTCCCGGTCAAGGGACGGGAATGACCGGACCGGCTCGGCTCCTTATTTAAGGGCGTCGGTGTTGGCGATAAGGATGGCCTCGACATCCTTTTTGACCTTCTGGAATGCCGCTTCATCTATCTTTTTTTCCGAGATCAGATCATAGCCCCGAAAGACCGATTCCACTGCGCCACCTCCCTGCAGCGGCTTGACATAGGTGCTGAGGTCAGCCACAGCGTAACCGACGCTGGCGTCCTTGGCCCGCTCTTCGGCGCTCTTGCTGTAGACGGTCCACCAGATTCCTCCGGGGGCCAGGAAGGTGTTCACGGCCAGATCCTTTTCCGGTTCCGCCCTGAACTGGTAGGGTTCCGTGCCAAAGGCGTCGGTGGCCAGGGTGTGATAGCGGAACGGGGCGGTGGGGGTGGCGGACTCGAACCAGCTCGCATCGAAAGCGCCCTGTCCGTTCAACAACCGGGCGACGCCGCCCCGGAGGCCCAGGAGGCTTACGGTGGCGGTCCTGGGTTTGGGGTTGACCGCATCGGAAAACCCGGGGCCGGCCACGAGCATGGTGGCGCGGCATTCCCAGGGGTCCAGGTTGAAGCCATGGACGCCCTGGAGCTGGAAGCCGTTGGTGACGTAATGGAAGCGTTCCCCGTGGTCCGAGAACAGCACCCGGACCGCGCCTTTGTACTGAGGATCCTGGGCCAGTCGGTTCCAGATCGGCTTCCAGGCCTCGAGAATGGCGGCCTGGCGGATCTGGTAGGCCCGGAACGGATTGGTCCTGGTATCCATGGCTTTCAGGTCCGCGCGGGTCACCTGGGCGATGTCGGACAAGGGTTCGAAGGCCTTGGGGGTCAAGGTCCACCAGCGCCCGGCTTGCCATAGTTCCTGCCGGCTCAGGAAGATGGGTTGGTGGGCCAGGCAGGAGTGGAACATCACCCACCCGCTACCCCGGCCCAGGCGCAGGGACTCCTTGAGCCCGGCGTCCAGGGGGGCCCAGGGGTTAGTGGTGGGGAAGGGCTTGAGCAGGTTCTCCCACACCGCGTAGAGCGGGAAGCTCACGGCCAGGTTGGAGTTGACGAAGTTCTCCCAGCCCGTGGCCGGCATGAGGACGTCGTCCAGGTCCATCGTGCGGCCGGCGATGCCGATGGTCCCGCCGTCATCGATGTAGAAGCGCGGCCTCAGGCCCTGCTGCATGGCCTTGCGCAACAGCACCAGGTCGTGGGGGTGATTGAATTCGTCCTGACCCGGTGCCGCATGGCCGATGGTGTAGGTCATGACATCCCCACCCCAGAGCACATGCCAGAGCAGCCGGGTGGCTGGGATCACCGTGTAGGCGTTCTCATACCTGAGGCCTGCAAGACCGTCCGCGTTGGCCAGGAAGGTATCCGAACGCAGCCCGTCGATCCCGAGCATGAGCACCCGGCAGGGCTGGTTCCCGCCCAGGTCCGCCGGCTCGGGCCGGGGCAGCCACTGGGGGGCCAGGGCCAGGCCGGTCCAGAGCAGGAGCCAGGAAGCCAGGACCACGCCCAGGCGGGCGGGTGCCGCCTGCCTGCGCCGGGTGAGCCAAAGGATGGGGTAGGCCAGGGCCAGGGCGGCCACCACCGGAAAAAGCAGCACGAAGGGGATGGCCCGAAGCCCAGGTATGACCCAGAAGGCGGTGGGAACCTGCCACCAGAGCACCAGATGGACCCAGAGCAGGGCGGAAAAGCCCAGGCCGAAGGCCTCCCCGCCCCGCCAATCCCGGAGCAGGCCCGGTTGGGCCAGGGCGCCGGGGATGATGCTGGCCACCCAGGCCAGGGCGCCGGCCCCGAAATAGAGCGGCAGCAGCATGGTCAGGCCAAAGCTGCGCCCGAACTGCTGGATCGGCTTGAGGGCGAAGGCGCCGGAAATGAAGCCGGATATCCCGCTGGTGGCCATCTTGAAGTGGAGATAGGCCAGACCGGCCAAGATCAGAAGAAACAAAGGACCGACCAGCATGAAGGCCAATAGCCGGGTCGGGCTGATCTTGAAACGGTCATGCATGGGGAGTCCCTCAAAAAAAAGGGAGGGGGGGTTTCCCCCCCCTCCCTTGGTGGATCCTGCGATAAGAATAACTCAACTACTCGATGGCGGTGGCCTTGCGGAAGTTGACCGAACCGTCCACGACACCGTTCAGCTTGACGATACCGCCGTGGAACCCGGGGGTGGTGGAAGTGGGAACCTGGACATACATATGGACGACACCCATGGAGGAGGGGGCGCTCATCTTTCCGTAGAACGTCGATTGGGTGGTAGCGGCAGTGACGGTGCTGTAGTTGGTGGCATAGGCCGCAGCGGCGCCATTCCAGGGGCTCTTGTCGCCGCCGTGGTTGGCGGTCAGGTATGATCCCATGTGGGTGACGATGGCGGCAGGCGCGGAACCCGCTTCCTTCCACTTGTCCCACTGGCCGACGCCGTCGCTCATCATCCCGGTGAGGTTGGCGATGGAGGACTTGTCGCGAGCCCGGGCGCGCTGGCTTAGCAGGGCGGGGATGGCGATTGCGCTGATGATGCCGATGATGGCCAGCACGAGCAGCAGTTCGATGAGGGTAAAGCCGGACTGTTTCTTCATGGTTGTCTCCTTGGAGGGCAGCGACCCAAGAACAAGCAATTGCGATACCAATACCTGATGGATCGGAGCGGATGACTTGTACGATAACTCTGGTGTTGGTGTATGGGAAGAGGTCTGGAAAATTTTAAGGGAGGACGGTTCAATTGGACGCAAATGTGCCCCGTTGCGTCACCTTGCATGACGCAACGGGGCGAGTTTCGCGGAGGGGGAGCGGCAAAACCTAACCCTCCTGAAATCAGGGCAGGTGGGTGATAATTCTTTCAAGGAGTGGCCATGCATTCGCAAAAGGTGATGAAGGAGCCGGCGCTCTGGATTCTTGCCCTATTGCTCGCTTTCTCCGGCTACCTGGCGGTGAGTCGCCTATACCAGGTGGACGAGGCCCAGACCGTCTACATGGCCTCGGTCCTCGCCCGGGGATGGCAGGGGAGCCTCATGACCAGCGGCCAGCTGCATCTGTTCCCCCTTTCCCTCCTGGTGCGCCCGCACATGACCTCCAGCGAGACGTTCCTGGCCTTCCGGCTGGCGTTCTGGGGCCTTTTCTGGGTCAATGCGGCCCTGGTGGTGATGGCGGCGGGAGTTCGCCTCCGGAGTCAGGCGGGGTTGCGCGCCCTGGTCCTTGCGGGGACTTTGGCTCCCTGGTGGGCCTACGGATTGGAGTGCCGCCACGACAATATCCTCATGACCTGCACCCTACTGTTCTGGATCCTGGGCCGCAGGACCCTCTCCTGGCCCAGGGTTCCGGTCTATTTCGGGCTAGGCGCCCTGGCCCTTCTGACCCAGGCCTGCCTGTTCAAATCCATTGCCACCTGGGCGCCCCTTTCCGTCCTGCTGCTCCTGCTCGAACCGGCTTCCTGGGCGAGGAGAGGCGTCTTGGCGGCATGCTGGAGTGGCGGGGCTGCGATCATCGCCCTGTTGACCCATGGCATCCTGGCCCGGGCGGGGCTCCTTGGCAGCGCGAGCGGAGGGGCCGGCGCCCTGGGCATGGCCTTGGCCCTGGGCAGGATAATGCCCACCCAGGCCCTGGAACAGCTCCTGCGCACGGCGCCGCTGTTGGCTACTGCCATGGTGGCACTCCTGGTCCATGCCTTCCTGGTGCTTCAACGCAGGGGGATCCGGGCCGCGGGGGAAGGCCGGGGCATGCCGGAGCTTTTCCTGTTTCTCGTCGGCGTCCTCGCCTTTCTGGCCAACCCCACCCCCTTCCCCTACAACCTTGCCGTGCTGAGCGGGCTGGCCATGGTGGCGATCCTGGCTCTGGGGGCCCCGTGGCTGGAGACCGGGGCTTTCGCCGGGCTGGCTTCGGCCCCCTACCTCCTGACTGCGGGGCTGGTTTTGCATGTCCTGCCCCTGGCCGCCAGGGTTTCGGAACTGGTTCAAATGGACAATGATCGCCAGGAAGAACTGATGGCCATGGCTGAGGCTTACACCGGACCCGAAGATCCGGTGTTCGACGCCATCGGCCTGGTGCCGACCCGGAAGGGCCCATCGTTCTTCTGGTTCATCAATCTGACCAATGTACAGGCCTTCTCCGAAACCTCCATGACCGGCACCTGGGCTGGGCGGATACCGCCGGTGCTGATGCCAAGCTACCGGTTCAACTATCTCCAGCCCGCCGACCTTGCCTTCCTGCGGGACAATTACGTGTGCCTGCGGAAGGATTTCTATGTTCTGGGCCAGATCCTGTCCAAGGGGAACGGTGGGAACCGGACCTGGAACTGCCTCCGGTCCGGGCGCTATGGGGTGGTCCCGCTCGAGCCTGACGCTCCAGGGCTGAACCTGGATGGGGTGCGCCAGGGGCCCGGAATCCAGTGGGTCACCGCCGGAAGCCATGTCCTGTCAATCCCATCGGGTTCTCCATGCGCGCTGGTCTGGGTGGGCCCGACGGCCACATCCCTGCCTGAGTTGCGGCCCACGGAAGGGATGGATTCTGTCTGCCCGGTGCCCATGGCGTTCTAGCAGCCGTCAGGTCGCTTGCGACCTCACGGCTGCTTGTGCCTCACATGGTCGTCCAATCCAACCAGGGCTCCAACGGTGCATGTTCCGGCGAATCCTGCTTTGAATGGGCGCCCACGCGAGGTACCAGCAGCCACGGCAAAGAATGCTAATCCAAGCCGGTAATGGTGTAGTAGACATGGCCGGCGGGTCCGGCGACGTCCTGCTGGACCTGCTGGCCCAGGCGCACGGCCGTGACGACGGCTCCGGCGGCCCCGGCAGCCGGGGGCAGATAGCCGAGGTACACCTGGCCGAGGGCGCCGTTGGTCGCTGCCCCCACCGTCGTGGTGCCGTGGGTATCAGCTTCCAGGGCGACATCCGCATAACCGTCGCCGCCGTTGAGCCAGGGATTTCTGGTCCGCCAGTACGCGTTGACCAGAGGCAGCTCATTGGTTCCCAGGACATGCAGGACAAAATTGGGCACGGTGTCGATGGATTGACCGCCCTCCCTGGCATGGTCGTAACCAGCGGTGAGGTCCGCGATCAGGGCATTGGCATTGGCCATGGCCGCCTTGTCCCGGGCGCGGCTGCGCTGATTCAGAAGGGTCGGCACGGCGATGGCCGCGACGATGCCGATGATGGCCAGCACCAACAGCAGTTCGATAAGGGTGAAGCCAGAATGTTTTTTCATATAAACTCCTATGTGTTGCATGGAGTTTTTGCATGGCAACCCCGATGCCAAAAGGGGTGGGTACCGGTTCGTTCGACCTTGGTGCAACCAGGGGCGAGGATTATTTCAGCGGGGCGCCCAGGCTGGAGGGGCTGGAGTCCGCCCCCGGGGCAGGGGTGCCCCCGGACGTCGCTTCAGTGGACGCGGGGCGGCAGCTATGGGATCGATCGGGCCGGAGTACGGTCGTCTGGGATTGCTAGCGGAGGTCCTTGAGCAGGCCCTGAGCCTTGCTGTCCTTCGGGTCCAGCCGAAGGGCGGCATTGGCCGAAGCGCGGGCCTCATCTTTCCGGCCCAGGGTCTTCAGCACCTGGCCCCGGCGCCAGTAGGCGCTGCCGTAGCCCCCAGTGCCGCCCTCCAGGGGCTCCCGCAGGACCTGGTCCAGGGCGGCCAAGCCCTCCTCCTGGTGCAGGCCGGAGCGGGCGGAAATCTTGCCCATCTGCAGCCTGAGCATGCTGGCGGAGTCTGAGGTGGCCACGGCCGTCTGGGCGATGCGCCAGGCCTGTTCGCCCTGGTCGGCGTCCAATAGGGCATCGCAGATGGCGGTCAACGCCCGGGCCCGGTTCTGGGCGCCGGGCAGCAGGCGCAACGCCTCCTGGGCCTGAAGCCGCTTTTGCGGCTCGTCGCCCAGCACCTTTCGGGTCTCCCGGCTGCCCAGGGCTTCCAGGTAGCCGTAGATCACTTCGGGATCCCCGGGCGCCGCGGCCAGGGCCCGGTTGAAGCAGGGCAGGGCCTCCGGCCACTTGCCTTGGAGGGAGAGGATGGTACCTTGGAGGACTTCGCCACGGGGGGCGTTCACCTTCTTCAGGCTCTCGGCGCAGGCCAGTGCCAGGCTGGAAGAGCCGCCCAGTATGCCCGGCAGCTGCTCATAGGCCAGCCCCAGGGACATCCAGGCGGTGACCAGGGTTGGGTCGGCCTTCACCGCGGCCCTCAGCTCATCCATGGCGCGGCTGACCTTGGCCAAGCTGCCGAAGCTCTTCTGCTTCACGGCAGCTCCGCCCAGGGCCAGACCCCGGGCCAGGCGGGCATCGGCCAGATTGGGTTGCAGTTCCACCGCCCGATCGGCGGCGGCCATGGCCTCGGGCAGCCGGACCAGGGCGGTCAGCGCCTGGGACTTGGCGGCCCAGGCCAGCGCGTTCCCGGGCTGCTCCTTGATCATGGCCTCCGCGTCCGCCAGGGCCTTGAGGTAGTGCCCGGCATCCAGGTCCGGGCGGGGAGCGTAGCCCGCCCCGAGAGCGGGGAGTGTTGAAATGAGGACGATCGCGGGAAAAAGATGCATGATAGTTAACCCATCCTGAATATAGGGTGCGCAGGGGATTCTCGCCCTGGAGGTGAAACTTTGAGAAGATGTCGCATGGTTGAAGGAGATAAGCAATGCTCATGAAGGGAAAACGGGGACTGGTGGTTGGGGTCGCCAACAAGTGGTCCATTGCCTGGGGCATCGCCGAGAAGTTGGCCGCCGAGGGTGCGGAACTGGCCCTCACCTACCAGAACGAACGGTTGGGCAAGAACGTTCGGGAATTGGCCGAGACCCTGGAAAAGCCGGTGCTGATCCCCATGGATGTCACCTCGGACAAGCAGATCATCTTGACCTTCGAGCTCCTCAAGCGGGTCTGGGGCCACCTGGACTTCGTGGTGCACGCCGTGGCCTACGCGCCCCGGGAGGCCCTGGACGGCCAGTACGTCGCCACCAGCCGGGAGGACTTCCGCATCGCCCACGACATCAGCGCATACTCCCTGGCGGCGCTGGCCAATTCGGCCCAGCCGCTCATGGCCGAAGGCGGCTCCATCATCGCCCTCACCTACCTGGGCAGCACCCGGGTCATCCCCAACTACAACGTGATGGGGGTGGCCAAAGCGGCCCTGGAGGCCAGCGTCCGCTACCTGGCCGCGGACCTCGGGCCCCAGGGGATCCGGGTCAACGCCATTTCCGCCGGGCCCATCAAGACCCTGGCCGCCTCGGGCATCGCCGGGTTCGGCAGCAAGATGCGCCACCACCGCGACCGAGCCCCGCTGCGCAAGGACACCGACACCGGGGAGGTGGCCGACGCCGCCCTGTTCATGCTCAGCCCCCTCTCCCGGGGCATCACCGGGCAGGTGCTCTACGTGGACGGCGGATACTCGATCATGGGCGATTGACCGGATCAAGGTTGGCTTGATCCTGGCTATAATCAAAACTCCAAAAGGGGTCAGGAAATGGGGCAGTTGCGCATTCACGACACGCTCGTGGGAGAAGGGCTCCCGTGCTTCTTCATCGCCGAGATCGGCATCAACCATAACGGCGATCTTGACGTCGCCAAGAAGTTGATCGATCTGGCCGATGCGGCGGGTTGCAACGCCGTGAAGTTCCAGAAACGGACCGTGGATGTGGTCTATACGCCCGCGGAGTTGGCCCAGCCCAGGGAGAACCCCTTCGGCGAAACCAACGGCGATCTGAAACGCGGGCTGGAGTTCGGGCTGGAGGACTACCGGGAGATCGACCGCTACTGCCGGGAGCTTGGGATTCTCTGGCTGGCCTCCTGCTGGGACGAGGCCTCGGTGGATTTCATCGACCAGTTCCAGGTGTGCGCCTACAAGATCGCCTCCGCCTCCCTGACCGATGACAACCTGCTTGCCCATACCCGGGCCAAGGCCGGCAAGCGCCCGGTGCTCCTCTCCACCGGCATGAGCACGCTCCAGCAGGTGGACCATGCCGTGGAAATCCTGGGCAAGGACAATCTCCTGCTGCTGCACACCTGCAGCACCTACCCTTGCACCTACGAAGAGGTCAACCTGCGCGCCATGCTCACCATCAAGGAGCGTTACGGTGTGCCGGTGGGCTATTCGGGTCACGAATCCGGCCTGGCCCCCTCCCTGGGCGCGGTGGCCATGGGCGCCTGCGTGGTGGAGCGGCACATCACCCTGGACCGGGCCATGTGGGGGTCCGACCAGGCTGCCTCTCTGGGACCCAGCGGGATCATCCGGCTGATCCGGGATATCCGCCTGGTGGAGAGCTCCATGGGCGACGGGGTCAAGCGAATCGCCGACCGGGAGCTGCCCATCATCAAGAAGCTCCGGCGGGTGGGAGCCTGACGGTGGAACCCATCCGGGCCATCGCCCTGGACGTGGACGGCGTGCTCACCGATGGCGGGTTCTGGTGGGGGCCGGAGGGCGAGGAGTTCAAGCGGTTTTCCTTCCTGGACGTGATGGGGGTCTCCTTGGGGACCAAGGCCGGTCTGGTCTTCGCCCTCATCAGCGGGGAGGACAGCCCTCTGGTGGACCGGTTCGCCCGCAAGATGGGCATTGGCCACGTCTACAAGGGGTGCAAGGACAAGGGCGAAGCCTTGCAGGCCTTTGCCGCGGCGACCGGGATCCCGCTGGAAGCCACCGCCTTCATGGGCGATGACGTGAACGATCTCCCGGCCATGGCCCTGGCCGGGTTCGCATTCGCCCCCGCCAATGCGCACCCGGCGGTGAAGGCGCGGGTCCACCGGATCACCGCCGCCCGCGGGGGGGATGGGGCGGTCCGGGAGATTGTCGATTCGCTGTTGAGCTGAGGAACGCCACCGCCATGAAACTGTCCGACTATATTTTCCAGCGCCTGGACCAGTGGGGGGTCCGGCACGTCTTCCTGCTCCCGGGCGGGGGCGCCATGCACCTCAATGACGCTCTGGGGCGGTGTGGTTCGCCGGGCTTCGTGGCCTGCCTGCATGAGCAGGCAGCGGCCATCGCCGCGGAGGCCTATGCCCGGGTCACCAACAATCTCGGCGTCGCCCTGGTCACCACCGGACCCGGCGGCACCAATGCCATCACCGGCCTGGCCGCGGCCTGGCTGGATTCCACACCGTGTCTGTTCCTCTCCGGCCAGGTCAAGCGGGCGGACCTCAAGGGCGACCTGGGGTTGCGTCAGATGGGGGTCCAGGAAATCGATATCGTCGCCGTGGCCGGGCCTCTCACCAAGTACGCCCAGACCGTCATGGATCCCGGTTCCATCCGTTACCACCTGGAAAAGGCGGTGTACCTGGCCAAGTCGGGCCGGCCGGGGCCGGTCTGGCTGGATATCCCCCTTGACGTCCAGGCGGCCGAGATCGATCCGGACCGGCTCCCTGGGTTCGAACCGCCCGTATTGGAGGCGCCGGCCGGGAACCTGGACGACGAAATCGACGAAGTGCTGACCTGCCTGGCCCGGGCCGAACGCCCTGTGCTCATGGGAGGTAACGGCATCCGGCTGGCGGGAGCCACTGGCGAGTTCCTTGAACTGGCGGAACGCCTGGGGATTCCGGTGCTCACTACCTGGCTGGGCATGGATCTCATCGCCGACGATCACCCGCTCTTCATGGGGCGGCCCGGCGCCATCGCCCCACGGGGGGCGAACTTCACGCTGCAGAATTCCGATTTCATGCTAGCCGTGGGCAGCAGGCTGGACATGGCCATGGTGGGCTATGCCTATGACCGTCTGGCCCGTTCCGCGGTGAAGGTCGTGGTGGATATCGATCCGGGAGAACTGCGGAAATTCAAAGATGGCGTGCAGTTGCCCATCTGTGCCGATGCCGGCGCCTTCCTCCGGGGCATGCTGGCGCGGGTCCGGGACGGGGCGTTCGGCAAGGAGCCATGGCTCCAGCGCTGCCGGGACTGGAAGGTCCGATATCCTGTGGTCTTGCCGGAACACCGGGAGCGCACCGATTTCGTGAGCACCTACGCCTTTTCCGAGGCCCTTTCCGGTGCCTTGCCGCCCGGGGCGCTGGTGGCCTCCATGAGCGCCGGGGCCTGCGTGGAGATGTTCCTGCTGGCTTTCAAGGTCAAACGGAACCAGCGGATCTTCCACAACCGGGGGACCGGTTCCATGGGCTTCGCCGTTCCGGCCGCATTGGCCGCATGCCTGGCCAGCGGAGGGAAACCGACCATCTGCGTGGAAGCGGACGGGGGCTTCCAGATGAACACCCAGGAACTGGAGACGATCCGCCGCCTGGGGCTGCCCATCAAGATTTTCGTGCTGAACAACCAGGGGTATGCCTCCATCCGCGCCTCCCAGTCCAGGCATTTCGGCAAGCTCACCGGCGCCGACGCCACCAGCGGATTGACCCTGCCCGACACTTTGGGCTTGGCCTCGGCCTATGGCATCCCGGCAACGAGAATCCGCTCCGGCGTCGAACTGGCCAGCGGTCTGGAGAAGGTGCTGGCCATGCCCGGACCGTTCCTGTGCGAGGTCATGATGCCGCCCGATGAGGACCGCGCACCGTGCCTTTCCTCCAGGCAACTGGCGAACGGGTCCATGGTTTCGCCCCCCCTGGAGGACCTCTGGCCGTTCCTGGACCGGGCGGAGTTCCGGTCCAACATGATCATCGAACCATTGGCGGATGCTTGAGCTTGGAGGATCAGGATGGCTGGGATCGGAATCATGCAGGGACGGTTGGTGCCCCCCTATCCGGGGCGGTTCCAGTGCTTTCCCAAGGACAACTGGCAGGATGAATTCGCCCTGGCCCGGGAAGCCGGCCTGACCTGCATCGAATGGATCGTCGACGGGTTCGGGCTGGAAACCAATCCCATGGTGGTCGAAGGGGGGCTGGACCTGATCCGGGCCGCGGCGGCCGGGTCCGGGGTGGCGGTCCGTTCCATCTGCGCCGACTACTTCATGGAGCAGCCCCTGGTGCGCGCCACGGTGCAGCAACGGCGGGAGCGCCTGGGTTTCCTGGGCAGGCTGCTGGCCCAGGGCAGCGCCCTGGGCGTGGGCCGGGTGGTCATACCCTTTGTGGACGCTTCCCGCATCGACACCCCGGCCGAAATGACCGAGGTGGTGGCGATTCTCGGGGAGGCCCTGGATCTGGCGGCGTCAAGCAGGGTTGAACTCCATCTGGAGACCTCCCTGTCCCCGGAGGCCTTCTCGGAACTGCTGGGGCGGCTCCCGCATCCGCTACTGAAGGTCAACTACGATTCCGGCAACAGCGCTTCCCTGGGCTATGCCCCCGGAGAGGAGTTCCAGGCCTATGGCGAGCGTATCGGCAGCATCCACATCAAGGACCGGATCCTGGGCGGTGGCACGGTGGCCCTTGGCACCGGCGGGGCGGATCTTCCCTCGCTTTGGCGGGCCATCCGTTCCATTCACTATCAGGGGGACTTCATTCTGCAGGCGGCCCGGGGGCTGGCCGGAGGGGAATGCCAGCTGGCCCGGCAGAACCGCCTCTTCGTGGAGAAGGCACTGCTCGGCGAGGGGATGGTGGGGTATGGATCTCGGGCTTGAAAACGGGGTCGCCCTGGTGGCGGGCTCGTCCCGGGGCATCGGCCTGGCGGTTGCCCGGGCGTTTCTCGGGGAAGGCAGCCGGGTCGTGCTTACCGGCCGGGATGGCCCGAACCTCGAACGGGCCCGGGTGGACCTGGCGGCCGCCCACGGAGAGGAGCGGGTACTGGCCTGGCAAGGGGACGTCTCTGCCCCGGGATCCGGGACCGAGGCGCTGCGGGTGACCCTGGACCGCTGGGGCCGGCTGGACTGCCTGGTGATGAACGCCGGAAGCGGGCGCGGAAAGACCGGCTGGGACCTGGAGCCCGGGGACTGGCAGCCGTTGTTCGAACAGAATCTTTGGAGCGCCACCCGGTTCGTACACGAGGTATTGCCGCATCTGGTTGCCCGGCACCACGGCAGCATCCTGTTCATGGCATCCATCGCCGGCCTGGAGGCTTTGGGTGCGCCCATACCCTACAGTGCGGCCAAGGCCGCCCTGGTCAGCTATGCGGGGAACCTGGCCCGGGCCCTGGCACCCCAGGGGCTCCGGGTGAACAGTCTTGCCCCCGGCAACATCCTGTTTCCGGGCGGTTCCTGGGAAGAACATCTGCGCCGGGATCCGGACCAGACCAACGCCATGATCCAGCGGGAAGTGCCCCTGGGGCGCTTCGGCAGTCCAGAGGAGATCGCCGCCCTGGCCGTGTTCCTCTGTTCGGACCGGGCTTCCTTTGTCACGGGCGCATGCCTCAAGGCCGATGGTGGCCAAACCAGGGGAGTCTGATCATGATCAACGCGGCATCGTCCTTGTTCGATCTCACGGGCAGGGTCGCCTTCATCACCGGCGGGGCCGGCCTGCTGGGCCGCCAGCACGGGGAGGTATTGGCCTCCGCCGGGGCGAAGGTCGTGCTTGTGGATCTCGCCGGAGCTGATCCGGCCGGAAAGGCCGCCATCCTGGCCGAAAAGACCGGTGCCCGGGTGGTGGGAATGACCGGGGACATCACCCGGCCCGAGGATGTGGACCTTCTGGTGACCCGGACCATGGCGGAGTTGGGGCCCATCGATATCCTCATCAACAATGCCGCCAACAACCCGAAGATGGAAGCGTCGGCCGGGAGTGATTGGACCCGGCTGGAGAACTTCCCCCTCCCAGTATGGGACGCGGACCTTGCGGTGGGGCTCACCGGGGCCTTCCTCTGCTGCCGGCGGATCGGTCCGGAGATGGCCCGCCGGGGCCGCGGCGTGATCCTCAATGTGGCCTCGGATCTGGCCGTCATCGCCCCCGACCAGCGCCTTTACCGGAAGGAGGGGGAAGCCGAGGAACGCCAACCGGTGAAACCGGTGACCTATTCGGTGGTCAAGACCGCTCTCGTCGGCCTGACCCGCTACCTTGCCACCTACTGGGCGGACCAGAATGTCCGGGTCAACGCCATCAGTCCCGGTGGGGTGTCCAACGGCCAGCCCGAGGATTTCGTGCACCGATTGCAGGGACTGATTCCCTTGGGGCGCATGGCAAGGGTGGATGAGTACCAGGGGGCGGTGCTGTTCCTGTGTTCGGACGCCTCGTCCTACATGACCGGATCCAACCTGGTGGTGGATGGTGGAAGGAGCTGCTGGTGAACCTGAAGGCTCAATCCCTGTTCGACCTTGAAGGTCACACGGTCCTGCTCACCGGGGCCAGCGGGTTCCTGGGCCGGACCTTCGGCCAGGCCCTCCTTGAGAATGGGGCGCGGCTCATTGCCCTCGGGCGTTCACCCAGGGTGGTTGAATGCGTGCGCGATTGGCGCCTGACCTATGGCCCTGACCGGGTCGAGGGGATTCAGGTGGACATGTATGATTTGGGTGCCCTGGAATCGGCCCTGCAGGAGGTGGTCCGCAGGCATGGATGCATCGACATCCTGGTGAACAACGCCCATGAACTGGGGCCCGCCACCGGCTTCAACAGCCCCGATGGCACCCTGGAGACGGCACCCGTGGACCAGTGGCTGCGCCATTTTTCCGGCGGGGTCGGTTGGCCCGCGCTCACCACCCGGATCCTGGGCGAAGCCATGAAGGCCGCGGGCCGCGGCAGCATCATCAACATATCCACCATGTATGCCGGAGTGGCGCCCAGTCCCCGGCTGTATGAAGGTACACCCTTCGGCAATCCGCCGGGCTACTCGGTCGCCAAGGCCGCCCTGGAAGCCCTGACCCGCTACACGGCCTCCTACTGGGGGCGGTTCGGGATCCGGGCCAATGCCATTGCGCCCGGGCCTTTTTCCAACACCGAGGACGATTCCCCCAACAGTGTCGGGGAGGGCGATCCTTTCCTGGCCAGGCTTAAGGACCGGACCTGCCTGGGCCGGGTGGGCAAGCCCAGGGAACTGGCGGGGGCGCTGCTCTACCTCGCATCCGATGCCTCTTCCTACACCACTGGCCAGGTCCTGGTGGTGGACGGCGGGTGGACCGTCACCTGATTCAATCATCCTCTTGGGGGTTCCGTTGCACCCTGGTTAGGCTGGTCAGGGGGCGCGCCTCAAGGTCAGGTGGATGGGATAATAACCATTGAGCCTGACGATCAGGCGCCCCGCCCAATTGCCGAAGTTCAGCTTCTGCAGGAGCCGCACCAGAGGGCCGATCCGGCTGGCCACCCGACCCATCTCGAACTGGATCGGGGAGGATAGGCGTTGAAGGAATTGATCTTCTCCCAGGGTGATCAGTTGGAGCGGATAGCTCTGGTGGATCCGGGCCAAGGTTTTGCGGCACCAGACGGGGTTGAGTTCCGTACGCAGGGTTCGGGCGAAGCTCGGATCGCGGCGGCAGACGAACCGGATCCACCATGGGAGGAGGCCGCGCCAGAGCAGGGGCGGTTGCAGCACCAGGTAATGGCCTTCAAAGTAGGAAAGATGGTTGGGCATTTCAAAATGCAGCAGCCCGCCCGGGCGGAGCACACGCAAGGCCTCCAGCAGCACCTGCTCTGGCACTTGGGTATGCTCCAGAACGTTGCAGGAATAGACAATATCAAATGAAGCATCCGGGAACGGGAGCCGCTCCCCGACGCCGGCGACCACTCTTTCGGGTTCGATCCCATTGGCGTTGAGCAGAATCCGGGAAGCGGCCAAGGAGGATCCGAAGCCTTCCCCATCTGGTTCCACGCCAAAGGCATCCGCCCCGAACTGGCGAATGAGGACGGCCAGGGTGGTGCCGTATCCGGACCCGATCTCCAATACCCGTTTCCCGGATAGAGGCTCGAACCGCTGCAGCAATTTGGCCTGATTCAAACATCTGGTCGTATCGAGATGGTCGAGGGCGCCCGCCAATGGTGCCGTCCCATTGAGCCGGAAGAAAAATTCGCCCAAGGCGTCCCTGGCGGCCTGCACCACGGTGGCGGGAATAGTGATGCCGGCCGAATGGACGTCCTGGAGTTCACCCTGCGGAGCTTGATCTGGCGTGGTCATATCGGCGTTTCGCTTCCGTTCAGAAATTGATTTTTTCCCGGATCAGACAGAAAGGTTTGCGGCGCACCTGGGAGTGAATCGCTCCGATGTATTCGCCCAGGATGCCCAGGAACAGCATCTGGATGCCGGAGAAGAAGAGGACCAGGACGATGGTCGTGGTGGCGCCGGGCGCCTGGAAGTTCCAGTGGAAGACCTTGATGAGGGCATACACCACAGACAGGATCAGGGAGAGCCCGGACAGGATAAGCCCCAGGTAGGTGGCGAAACGGATGGGCAGGATGGTGTAGCTGATGAGGGCATTCAGGCCGAAATCCATGAGGAAGGAGAAGCCGTGCTTTGATTCCCCGGCTGCGCGGGGGATTTTCTCATACTGGAAATAGGCCTTTTCAAACCCCAGGGTGGAAATCAGGCCGCGGATGTAAGGGGAGTAATCATCAATCCTGGCAAGCTCGTCGATGACTTTGCGGTCCAGCAGGGAGAAACCGGCGAAGTCTTTTTCCAGTTCCTCGTTGGAAACCCAACTGGCCAGTCGATAATAGAGGGAGCGCAAGGTCTGGACGAGGAAACCATCCGACCGGTTGGTGTAGATCCCAAGCACCATGTCGTTTCCTTCCTCCCAAAGCGGGATCATCTGGGGAATCAGGTCTGGTGGTTCTTGGATGTCGGCCATGATCCCCACACAAGCATCTCCGGTGGCGTGCCGGAGCAGGGTCATGCCCGATTTTTCCGCGCCAAAATTCCGGGAGTAGGCCAGCACCTTCACATTGGGGTCCTGGGCGGCAATTTGCCGGAGGATGGCCAGAGTGCCATCCTGGCTCCGGTTATCGCCGAAGATGTGCTCGTAGGTGTGACGCCCTTCCATTGCGGCAAACACCCGTTTCACCTCCTGGTAGCAGTGTCTGACCGTCTCCTCTTCGTTGAATACCGGGGTCAAAACCGAAATCATAGCCATGCTGGATCCTTTCAATCGGGCCACTGTCGCCCGGTTTCAACGCTTGGGTTTTTCAGGGACTCTTGGGAGAAGCCTCCAACGCGGCAAGGTTGATCATGCTCGAATCCTCCGGTTGGGCCAACACGCTGCGGCCGTCCCCAGCAGGCTGGATGTGCCGGACCCGGCGCCCTGGGCCACCAGGGAATATGCGAATGCCTCGGCGCTTGAAATCCCGGCGGGCTGAAGCGCTAGAAGGCAGGCTACCTGAAAGGAGCCGAGCCCCCCTGGAAGCAGAGGCAGGGCCGCCCCGAGCATGATATAGGCGGACAACTTCACGGAGATCAAAACTGCCAGAGCCTTTCCGAAGCTGAAGGCCTGGAGCCCAACATGGATGGCGGCCACGTCCAGGAAGGTCACCGCCGCCTGGGCCAAAAGCAGGCGTCCGAGGTGGGCAGGGCGCTTGAATCCGGCCAGGATCCTGGCGATGGAGTCCAGAGTGTGCCCGAATCCGGATGGCCCCGTTCCAGAGATCGCCGTTCTTCTTTGCCGGGCCCGCCGGTAGAGCAAGAAGGCCATGGCGAGAAGCAGGGCCGCCAGGGCCGATGCGCCGATCCAGATGGGCCCTGTGCGCAGCTTTACGGCCACGCCGGTACCGGCGAGGACGCCCAGCAGGATACCGAGCCCGAGGAGGTCGAACATCCGGTCCAGGACGACCCCCGCGGCCGCGGATGCTGCCGGGAGGTCCAGGATCTTCCGCACCGCGACCGTCTTGACGAGCTCGCCACCCCCCAAGGGCAGTAGCAATGTGCCGAGGTAGCCGAGGGCGAGGGCCCGCCAGACTCCCCCGAAGTGGGGAACCTTTTCCAGAACCAAGGCGAGGCGGAGCGCCCTGAAGCACATGGCGCAGCAACCAAGAAGAACGCTTGCCAGGATCCAGGGCCACCCGAGGCTTGCGAACACTATGCGGAATTGCCGCCAATCCACCTGCCGGGTGATGCCGACCAGGATGGCTATGCCCAGAGCGCCCAGGCCAAGACGCTGCCAGGGCCTGGCCGAAAGGCCTGCCGCCAGGCGGAACGGGTTCATTGGGGAGCGTCCTTGGGGATATTGAACCTTTTCCGGACCCGGAGGATGGTGGCGACTACAGCCATGAAACGCCTTGGGAGATAGACACGGGGGGCAAGCCCCAAGTCTACTGGAGTCCAGCAATAAAGGGGTGGACTTCCCTGGGGGTGGTCGCTGCCCTCGGGTAGACTTCCCTCAGGAGATACCATGTATCGGATCGATCGATGCCCTTGTTGCCGCGAGCGCCTTGATGAGTCCTGTCCAGCGCTGCTGGCTCCATTCCTCGCCGAAAGGGTCCTCGGCGGATCGGCGTCGGCTTGTTCTCTGATGACCTGTCCCACCTGCGGCTTGCGGTGCTTCGATGGACGGTTCGACGAGATGGAGATGGGGCGTCTCTACCAGGGGTACCGGGAAGAAGACTACTACCGGGTCCGGCACCGGTGGGAACCCTGGTACACCTCCAAAGTGAATGCTGCGCTCAGCCAGGATCCGGCTGAAATGGCGGCCCGGAAAACCAATGTCTTCCGGCTGATTTCGAGAACCCTCGAGGGAGCCTCCCCTGGCAGGATCCTAGACTTTGGTGGGGACCAAGGCCAGTTCATTCCGGATGAGTGGGAAGCTGAGCGGTTCGTCTTCGAAATATCCGGGAGGGCGCCCCTGCCTGGGATCCAGTCCATAGAGAAACGCTCTGATCTGGAAGGGGCCTGCTTCGATCTGGTGATGCTATGCCACGTGTTGGAGCACCTTTCTGATCCGGCAGCTCAAATGGGCATCCTCCACAGCCTCATCGGTCCTTCCGGTGTTCTCTATGTGGAGGTTCCCCTGGAGCGCCCCAATCTCCATTGGGCTGGCTCCTGGCCATGGACCCGGCCGGGGCTGCATTGGCTGGCTCGGCATCCATGGTTGCTCCGGTTGGTGGATTTGTACAGCACGGTATTCCGAATCAGGAGGGGTACCATACCGCTTGGGGGATTCCTCAAGGCCAGCGAACACATCAATTTCTTCACGGTCCGCAGCCTGGATGCGCTGATGCGCCGAATGGGATTCCAGGTACTAGCTTGCGAGGAACTGGCGTTCCAAGGCGCTTATTGCGAGGCCAAAGTGCTGGGGTGCGTGGCCCGGAGATCCAGCCCCAGTCCCCAGCTCGGGTTCATGCCTGGAGTTCACGAAGCTTGTCCAGGACCGCCTCGACATGGCCTTTGACGCTGACCTTGGCCCAGACGTGCCGGATCACCCCCTTGGGATCGATCAGGAAGGTGGAGCGGATGATCCCCTCCACCTCTTTTCCATACATGATCTTCTTCCCGAACGCCCCCAGGGGGGTGAGCAGGGTCTTGTCCGGATCGGACAGCAGGGGGAAGGGAAGCTCCTGCTTGGCCTTGAACTTCTGATGGGAGGCCACGGAGTCCTTGGAGATGCCATAGACCTGGGCGCCGGCGGCCTGGACCCGGGCCCAGTTGTCCCGGAAGTCGCAGGCCTCGGTGGTGCAGCCCGGGGTGGCGTCCTTGGGGTAGGCGTAGATGACCGTCCAATTGCCGGACAGGGTCTGGGGGGTCACGGTGCCGCCCTGGTCGTCGCTCAGGGAGAAGGGGGGGATGGGTTGGCCGATCAGACTCATGGCGCCTCCAGTCATGGGCCAAGCCTATCACCGGAGCCATCAAGGTAGACTAACCTGCAGAGACCTTTGGAGGATCCGTGGAATCGACCCTGGCCCAGCGCGCCCCCTGGTGGTGGAAATTGGTGGCGCCGCACCGGCGGATCCTGGTCATGGGCTTGGCGGCGACTGTCCTGTGCAGTCTGGCCGCGGCCTGGGTGCCGTACTGGTCGGGCCGGGCCGTGCATGCCCTGGAACTCCGCCAGTGGCCGTTGAGCCGGCACTTCCTGCTCTGGATGCTGGGGTTCACCGTGGCGGCCGGGGTGGGGCGCTACCTGATGCGGAACACCCTCATCGGCCTGAGCCGGGCGGTGGAGAAGCAGCAGCGGGAGGAGATCTATGACTTCCTCCTGACCATGCCCTACGCCTTCTACGAAAAGAACCTCATCGGCGATCTCATGAGCCGCATCGGCGACGACGTGAACACCGTGCGCATGGCCACTGGTCCGGGCCTCATGAGCCTGCTGCAGACGGTCACCCTGCTGCCCATGACCCTGATCCTGATGCTGCACGCCAGCCCGCGCCTGACCGTGGCGGTGTTGATGCCGTTCTCACTCCTGGCCGTCAGCTACTACTTCATCGGCCGGGTGAGCCACCGCCTGCAGCAGCGGATCCAGGTGGTGACCTCCAAGCTAAACACGTTCAGCCATGAGACCATTTCCGGAGAGAGGGTGGTGCAGGC
>Ga0302193_10000628_pt1 | contig 31593 bp, 28 predicted proteins | sample II_Bog_E3_3_FD_200228 | JGI IMG/M metagenome (GOLD analysis project Ga0302193, IMG submission 200228) | Peat permafrost microbial communities from Stordalen Mire near Abisko, Sweden - II_Bog_E3_3 | ecosystem: Environmental > Terrestrial > Soil > Wetlands > Peat | place: Sweden: Abisko...
TTTAGACGTATCAATCGCAATGCGTTTAAACTTCATCCGGGCGGCCCTTTCGTTGATCATGAACAACTCAACTTTGGCACAAGATGCCGTTGGGCCGTCCACCCCAACAACGGCCGTAGATGATGCGTTATCATCGAAGGTCGTTTGTATTGCGCGCGGGGCTGGTGGGGCGGCCGCGGCAAAATGACTCTTATACCGACGTTCATTCTTGATGGCCGGTGGTATAAGCCGGCCCCACCCTGTAAATTGACCTTTCCTTAATCCGTTCGGCATGGCACGTTCCGCGTGCATGACGAAAAATAAAACAACCTCAGGTTTTGCGGACGCCACCCTTCTGGACTCGCTCTCGCCGGAAATTCGCCCGACCAAAACGGCAATAGGGGTCGATGGACATCGGTCCCGCCTGCGCACCCGCTTTCTGGCTGGCGGGGCGGAGGCCGTGGCCGAGCATGAGCTGATCGAAATGGTTCTGTTTCTGGCGCTGTCCAGGCGGGACACAAAGCCGATCGCCCGCGCGCTGCTCGCACGTTTCGGTTCCTACGCGGCGGTCATTTCCGCCAGCGTGCCGGACCTGCTGGGCGTTGAAGGGCTGGGTGAGGCCGGCGTTGCGGCGCTCAAGATCGTGCAGGCCGCCGCCCAGCGCCTGGCCAAGGCCGAAGTGCTCTACCGTCCCGTACTCAGCAACTGGGACCGGCTGATGGAATATCTCCAGGCGGTGCTGGCGCGCGAGAAAGTCGAACAGTTCCGCGTGCTGTTCCTGGATAACCGCAACCGCCTCCTGGCCGATGAGCCGCAGGGCACCGGCACGGTGAACCATACCCCCGTCTATCCGCGCGAGGTGGTGAAGCGCGCGCTGGAACTGCACGCTACCGCGATCATCCTCGTCCACAACCATCCGAGCGGCGATCCTGCACCCAGCCAGGAGGATATCGAGATGACCAAGGAGATCAAACAGGCCGCCAACACGCTCTCCATCGTGCTGCACGACCATGTCATCGTCGGCAATGGCAGATGGCTGAGCTTCCGCAAAGCCGGGCTGCTATGATGCCCAGCCGGTCATCACGGCCATGCGCAGGGTGATCCGAACCCGCCCATCCTCCACCGGCAAGCAGGCCAAAGCGGCGGGAAACAGCGCGCGCGGCGCAAACCGGCGCGAGCGCGCCGCCACCGCATTGGTCTCCCCCGCATCGCGCAATTCCCGCAGCAGGGCGAACGGATCCGCATATCGCAGCGACACCTCCTCCACATCCGCCACCGGCAACGCGAAGCCCGCGCGTTGCAGCAGCCCCGCACAGTCCCGAAGATCCGGAAACGGCGACACCCTTGGACTCACCCCATCCGAGCAAAAGGCTTCGGCCTCCAGCAGCCCCGCGCGCAACTCGCCCAACGTGCCCAGCACGGGCATGCTGGCGAGAAACAGCCCTTCCGGCTGCAAGGCCCGCCGCAGCTGGATCAGCGCGCCCGGCAGGTCGTTGATCCAGTGCAGCCCGAAATGCGCCACCACCAGATCGTATTTCTGCACGCCCAGCCCGAAATCTTCGCTCTCGATGACCAGCGGAGTTCCCCCGGCCATGGCCGCCATGCGGGGCGAGCTATCGGCGGAGGTGACCTCCACGCCGCGCGCCGCCAGCGCGGGTGCCACGGCGCCGCGCCCGCCAAAATCCAGCGCCGAGCGGAAGCTGCGATTGGTGTCGTCAAGCCGGTCCAGCAGGCGCTCGGCCAAGGCCTCCAGCACCGGCGCCACACGGCCGATCCGCGCCGCGGCGCGCTCCCGATGCTGCCGCACCGCATGAAAATCGAAAATCTCTTCCAACCGAAACTCCTGGCCCGCCTTCTGCTGGATACAATGCTGCCGCCCGGTTGTCTTGCCTGCGACACGCCGGTGGAGGAGGATGGACAGTTTTGCTTGCCGTGCTTCCGGCGGGCGAATTTCATCTCTGCCCCGTTCTGCGCCCGATGCGGCGTGCCGCTGCCCTTTGGCGAGGTGGCCGGGGCAGCGGGGCAATGCCCGGTCTGCGAGGCATCGCCCCCCGCCTTCACCCAGGCCCGTTCCGCCTTGCGCTACGACGAAACCGCGCGGCGCCTCATCCTGCCGTTCAAATACGCCGACCGTACGGAGGCGGCGCGGGGCATCGCCCGGCTGATGCTCCGCCCAGGTGCCGAGCTACTGGCAGCGGCGGATATGCTGGTGCCCGTGCCGCTGCACAAAACCCGGCTGCGCGCCCGCCGCTATAATCAGGCCGCCTTGCTTGCCCAACGGCTTGCTCGCCTCTCCGGGCGGCCGTGTATGCCGGACGCGCTCATCCGCCTGCGTGCCACCGTACCCTTGGAGCGCCTCGGCCTCGCCGCCCGCCAGGCGCAGCTGCAAAATGCGATCAAGCTGCGCTCCGGCTTCTCCGCCTCCGGCAAGACCATCCTGCTGATCGACGATGTCATGACCTCCGGCACCACCGCCAATGCCTGCGCCGAGGCGTTGATATCCGCGGGCGCAAGGCGGGTGGACGTGCTGACCGCCGCACGCGTGGCCGACCCGCGTCTGGCGTAGGCCCCTCTTGCATTCACCCGTACCTCGGCTAATTGGGAAAACATGCCCAAGATCGAAATCTATACTCAGCCTTTCTGCCCCTATTGCTCGCGTGCGCTCAGCCTGTTCAAGCAAAAGGGCGTCGAGTTCCAGGAGATTGACGCGCCGGGCGGGTCTGCGGCCCGCGCCCAGTCCATCGAGCGCTCCGGCAGAACCTCCGTGCCGCAGATTTTCGTGGACGGTGAGCTGATCGGCGGCTGCGACGATCTCATGGCGCTGGAGCGCGCCGGGAAGCTGGATGCCTTGCTGAGCAAATGATCCATTACGAGCTTTTGTGTGAGTCCGCCCATGCGTTCGATGGGTGGTTCAAGGATAGCGGCGCGTTCGAGCGTCAGGCGGAACGCGCGCTGATCGCTTGTCCGATCTGCGCCAGTACCAACATCACCCGGGCCCTCATGGCGCCGGGAATTCCGCGCAAGGGGCGTGGCGATGCGCCGCCGCCGGTTGCGGCCAAGGCACCCGCCGTGGCCGCGGCCGGCGGCCCGATGCCGGATGCGGTGCGCGCGGTGCTACGCCAATTGCGGGCGGAAGTGGAGAAGAACTGCGAATATGTCGGCCCGGATTTTGCCAAGGAAGCGCGTCGCATCCATCATGGCGAGGCCGATGCGCGCGGCATCTATGGCGAGAGTACGGATGAAGAAGCCGAAGCATTGGCCGATGAAGGCATCGACATCGCCCGCATTCCCTGGGTTCCCGGAACCGATAGCTGACCCGACGCGCCCGGCGCATCTTAAGGGATTCTGAGCATGAAATGGCCTGCCCCGGTGACGCTCTCCGGCAATATTGCCCGGCTTCAGCTGCTCAGCCATGACCATCTCCACGGCCTGACCGAAGCCGTGCAGGATGGCGGGTTATCCGCCCTTTGGTATACCTCCGTTCCCGCGCCGGAGCAGATGGCGGCTGAAATCACCCGCCGTCTTGCCCTACACGAAGAGAGCAAAATGTTGCCCTTCACCATTTTCAACGAACAAACCGGCGAGGTTGCCGGCATGACGACCTATATGAATGTGGATGCGCCCAATCGCCGCGTGGAAATCGGCTCCACCTGGTACCGGCGCAGCGCGCAGCGCACGGGGCTGAACACGGAATGCAAATTCCTGCTCCTGCGCCACGCCTTCGAGACGCTGGATTGCGTCGCCGTCGAATTCCGCACGCATTTCTTCAACCAGCAGAGCCGCCGCGCGATCGAGCGTCTGGGTGCGAAGCAGGATGGCATTCTGCGCTCGCATCAGGTCAGCGCGGACGGCGTCCTGCGCGATACGGTCGTCTACAGCATCATCGCATCCGAATGGCCGGCGGTCCGCCGGCATCTGGGCGCGCTGTTAAACCGGCCGGTTGTTTAACTTCACCAGCGCCGCCTCGTATTCGCGCTCCAGCCGCGCCACCAGCTCGGCCACCTTCACCACCGCCTTCACCGCGCCAATCCCCTGGCCCGAGCCCCAGATATCCTTCCAGGCTTTCGTGCTGCCTTCGTGGAAATTCATATCCGCGGCATTGCCCTCTGCCAGATGCTCCGGGTCCAGCCCGGCGGCGATGATGCTGGGGCGCAGGTAATTGCCATGCACGCCGGTGAACAGGCTGGAATAAACGATATCCGCGGCACTCCCATCCACAATCGCCTGTTTATACGCGGCCGCCGCATTGGCTTCTTCGGTCGCGATGAAGGCCGAGCCGATATAGCCTAAATCCGCCCCGCAAGCCTGCGCGGCCAGCACCGCCCCGCCATTGGCAATCGCGCCGGAAAGCGCGATCGGCCCCGAAAACCATTCCCGGATTTCCTGCACCAGCGCGAAGGGCGATAACGTGCCGGCATGCCCGCCAGCCCCGGCCGCCACCGCGATCAGCCCGTCCGCGCCCTTCTCGACCGCTTTTTTCGCGAAACGGTTGTCGATCACGTCGTGCAGCACAATCCCGCCATAGGAATGGATCGCCGCGTTCACATCCTCCCGCGCGCCGAGCGAGGTGATGACGATCGGCACCCGGTGTTTCACGCACAGCTCCAGATCATGCAGCAGCCGCGCATTGGAGCGATGGACGATCAGGTTCACCGCGTAAGGTGCCGCCTTGCGTTCCGGATGCGCCGCATCCCATTCGGCCAGGGCGGAGCTGATTTGCTGTAGCCATGCCTCGAACCGCTCCGCCGGACGGGCGTTCAGAGAGGGAAACGACCCCACCACGCCGCTGGTGCATTGCGCAATAACCAGATCGGGCGTGGAAATAATGAACATCGGCGAGCCGATGACGGGGAGCCTCAGCCCCTGCAGAACATTTGGCAATGACATTTTTGTTCCTGACGTTTTACGTTCTTGGTGTTAACCTATAGGTTAACCTTCGCCGATTATGCCCTGCCTGACAATACGGGGTCCGCAGTTGTTGCCCGGCGCTATCCCGCGCCGATCAGCACCCCGGTTGCGAAGACCAGCGCGCCGCCCAACGCCACCTGTAGCGTCGCGCGGATTGGCGAGGTGTCCATGAACCGCCAGCGCACCCAGGAGATCACCGCCAGCTCGATGGCCACCACGAAGAAGGCGACGATGAGTGCGAGGTGCAGATTGGGGATGAGAAAGGGCAGGGTGTGGCCGATGCCGCCGAGCGTCGTCATCAGCCCGGTAATCGCGCCGCGATAAATCGGCGTGCCGCGCCCGGTCAGGCTTCCGTCATCGGACAGCGCCTCCGCAAAGCCCATCGAAATGCCGGCGCCGATGGAGGCGGCCGCGCCCACGATGAAGGCCGAATGGGTGTGTCCGGTGGAGAATGCCGCCGCGAAAATCGGCGCGAGCGTGGAGACCGAGCCGTCCATCAGCCCGACCAGCCCCGGCTGGATATATTGCAGCATGAAGGCGCGCTCCGCGGTCGCGTCCTCGGCCCTGCGCGTCTTATCCGTCAGGTTCTTCGCCGAAAGTTCATCGGCGCGCTGCTCATGCTCCTGCTCGGCCTCGGCCAGATCGCCCAGCAGCTTGCGAATCGACACATCTGTCGCGCGAGAGGCCGCCAGACGGTAGAAGCGCTGGGTCTCGACCTCCATGCTCTCGGCCAGCTTGCGCACATCGTCGATGCTCGGCTTCGGCAGCTGCCAGACCGGCTTGCGGGTCAAAAAGCCGCGCACGTCCTGGCGGCGGATCAGCGGGATATGCTCGCCGAATTTCTCCCGGTACAGCTCTAGCAGCTTGTGGCGGTGCTCGGTCTCTTCCGCCGCCATTTCGGTGAAGACTTTCGCCGAGGCGGGGAAATCCTCGCGCAACCGTTCGGCCACGTCGTTATAAATGCGGCCGTCCTCCTCCTCGGCGCCGATCGCCAGCGCCAGCACTTCACGCTCGGATAGCTGCGAGAAATCACGCATTGCACCACTCCTGTTTCACGGCCTGCATGTGGCCGCACAGGCGGGTTTGGTCAAGGCAATCGGAGCCCCTGAGAATGACTTGCATTGGCAAAAAGACGTGTTCCAAGCAGGATTTTTCACCGCACATACGGCCTTGCCGCGCGCGGTAAAGCGGGTAAAGATGATACGATACCGTATTGGTATCGCGCGCTACGCCGGGGCGGGGAACAAGGGCAGAGGACAAGTTATGAAGACCGGATTATGCCCCTGTGGAACCGGCCTGCGCCAAATTCGCTGCTGTGGCCTCACAGCTTCCAGCCTCCCCGAACCGGACAATACGGCATTGCTGGATACGCAGGCGCAGGAGGCGGTGCGACGCTTCAACGCGAAACATTACGCGGATGCGCAGGCCCTGGCGCTGCAATTGCTGGATCTTGCCCCAAATCTGCGCCCGGCCTTGCGGGTGCTGTTTGAAATCCGCAAGGCCCAGAACCGACGCGAGGCGGCCGAGGTGCTGGCCCGCCGCCTCGCCGCCCTGCCGGGCACGCCGGTGCAGCGCGCCGCCGCGAATATGCAGCTCGCGCGATATTTCATCGGCCAGGGAGGCTACGCGGACGCGCAGGAACCGGCGGAGCGCGCGGTGATTGCCACGCCGGGAGACGCCACGGCCCATCACGTGCTCGGCGTCGTGCTCACCGAGACCGGCCGACTCATCACCGGGGAGCGCCATTACCGGCGCGCGATCGCATTGCTGCCGCAGGAGGATGGAATGCTGCTCGCCAACCTCGCCTGGAATTTGAAGCTTCAGGGACGGCTGGAGCAAGCCGCCCGGCTCTACGAAACCGCACTGATGCTGCGGGGCGATAATCGGCGCGGCATTGGCGGCTACGCCCAGGTGGAATTCGCCCGCTTCAACACCGAAAAAGCCATTGCAACACTGGATGCAGCCCTTGCAAGCTGGCCGAACGATCGCACGCTCCGCCTGCTGCGAATTTATGGGGATCTGCATTCCGGCGATGCGGAGTCCGCGCTGACGCGGCTAGATGATACTCCCGGCAAGCTGCTGTCCGCGGAACGCGCCGTGCGCGGGCAGGCTTTGGCGCGTCTCGGGCGGCTGGCCGAAGCCGTCTCCGACTATGCTGCAGTCAAAAAAATGCGTGAAAATGCCGGGCTGCGCTACGCGCCTGCGGAGATCATCAAAACCGCCGAGGCGTGCAAAGCCTATTTCACGTCCGAGCGTATGCTGGCTCTGCCGCGCGCCGAGCCTGCCGGGCCGCAACCCGTTTTCCTGCTCGGCTTCGCGGGCTCCGGCCTCAGCCTGCTGGAACAATGCCTCGCCCAGCTCCCGGGCGTCGCCATGGGCGGGAATATTTCGTCGGTCGCAGATCTGGCAGCGCTGATGCCCAGCCTCGCCGGTCCCGGCGCGCCCCCTTATCCCGACGCGCTGGACCATATGCTGGTGGGCGAGGGGTGGGATCTGCCGGAGGAGCTCCGCGCCCGCTACCAGCAAGCCAAATCCGCGCGCGGCCTTGCAGGCGCAGAGATATGCCTCGTCACGGACCGCGCACCGGCCAATATCTGGCATCTCGGCCTCATCAAGCTGCTCTTCCCGGATGCGCCTATTCTCCATCTGCTACGCCATCCGCTGGACATCATGCTTTCCAATTTCAGCCAGGACCGCAAGCTGGAAGCCGATTGCCATGTTTCCATGCAGGCCACTGCAAAGCATTACGCACTCGGCATGAATATGCTCAAGCATTATCGCAGTGAGCTTACCCTGCGTTATTTGCCGCTACGCTACGAAGACCTCGTGCAAAACATTCAAGGCGAGATGCGCCGCGTTGCTGAATTCATCGGCACGGATTGCACGCCGGCCGCATTGCGTGTGCCCATCTGCATCGAAAGCCGCTATCGCCATAGCGCATATCAGGCGGCGTTGCCCGGTCTGTTCGACGAGGTGCGCGAAATTCTTGCTCCCTTCATCTCCGAACTTGGCTACGCCGGGTGAGCGCCATGCCGGGCCGACGCGTGGTGCAGCTCAGCGCGGCGCTGGCTGAGCTTGCCGCGCTGGAACAATCCGGCCGGCTGGCGGAAGCTGACGACCTCGCCAGCCGGATGCTGGCCGCCAGCCCCTTGCATCCGCATATCCTGCACCTCGCCGGCATTATCGCGTATCGCCGCGGCCGTGTTGATGAGGCCATCGCGCGCATCGAAAAATCCCAGGCCCTTGCACCGGGGATGGCGTTATACCCGCGCAATATGTGCGAGGTCTATCGCGGCGCGGGCAGGCTGGATGATGCGCTGCATTCGGGCCGCCGCGCCGTGGCGCTCGCGCCGGATGATGCGCAGGCCCATTTCAATCTGGCGCTCATCCATTACGAACGGCTGGAGCTGGACGAAGCCATCGCCGCCGCAACGGCCGCCATCGCGCTCGCGCCGGATTTTGCGGAAGCGCATTTTGCGAAAGCTGAAGCGCTGCTGCTCTCCGGCCGCATGCAAGACGGCTGGGAGAGCTATGAATGGCGCTTCCGGCTCAAACAGGCCGAGGGCATGCTCCCGAAGACGAACAAGCCGCAATGGGAAGGTCAGATCTTGCCGCCCGGCCGCCTGCTCATCATCGGCGATCAGGGTTTTGGCGACTGCATCCAGTTCGCCCGCCTCATCCCATGGGCCGCGCTTCTCTGCCCGCAACTCGTGCTCGCCTGCAGCGCGGAGCTGACGCAGCTCCTGCGCCAGATCCCCGGCATCGGCCGCATCGTCACGCGCTGGGAAGATACCGGCGATTATGACGCTTACATCCCGCTCTCCGGACTGCCGCGTTTGGCGTGCATCACCCCAGGAAACATCCCGGCGACGCCGTATCTTTGCGCCGACCCGGCGCGCGTGGTCGCCTGGGGCAAAACGCTGGACCGGCTGGTGCCGCGCGGGAAACGCCGCATCGCTTTGGTATGGGCCGGCCGCGCCGCGCATAAAAACGACCGCAAGCGCAGCATGCAGCTCACGCAATTCGCCCCCTTATTCGCCCGAGACGACCTCGCGATCCTCACCGTGCAGAAAGGCGCGCCCACCGCCCAGCTCGGCCATTGTTACGCGCATGCACCGCTCCTCAATCTCGGTGCAGAAATCATGGATTTCGGCGATACGATGGCCATTCTCCAGCATGTTGAGCGCCTGGTGACCGTCGACACCTCGGTTGCCCATATTGCGGGCGCCATCGGCACGCCCACCGCTTTGGTGCTGCCCTATGCGCCGGACTGGCGCTGGCTGCTGGGACGGGAGGATACGCCCTGGTATCCCGCGCTGCGCCTGTTCCGGCAGGAAAAACCCTATGACTGGTCGGGCGTCATCGAGCGGGTCAGCGCTTCGATTTGAACCGGCGTCCGGTGCCGTCCCAAAAATAAATTTCAGCGGACAGGTGTAACAATAGCGTCATACTACTGACAAATTCCGCAGCCCTGATAGGTTTGTGAATTCAGGAGGCTGGCATGGAATTTTCTGAATATTCGAGAAAACTCGAAGAGCTTGACCATCTTTTCAACGACCCGGATGCGCCGCTGGAACCGGCAAGGCTTTGGATGCTTCTGGCCGAGCTGGTTCGGCATGATTTGCAACCGAATGCGGAACAATCACACTGACACGAATGCCCGTGCGGTCATTCTCAGAAGACCGGTTGACGATTGTCTTAGAGTCCTGGCGTTTGAAAACCCTGGGGATATGAAAACCCTGGGGATTTGAAAACCTTGGGATTTGAAAACCTTGGAGGTCCGGGCCGGAATCGAACCGGCATACGCGGATTTGCAGTCCGCTACATCACCACTCTGCCACCGGACCATCGGTTGCAGGCGCTGTATATCCCCGGCGCCCCCCTCAAGGTCAAGCCGTCCTTTTGCCTGTCATCGCCCTGGAGTTGAGTTATCCGCCGCCCGCCCGCTATAAAGACAGGGTAATCGACTGGATGAGAAGGTTTTACATGGCAGACCAGACCGCTCATGAAGTGGCGCGCGAGAAGATGGTGGACAGCCAGGTCCGCCCAAACCAGGTGAATGATCGCCGGGTGATCGGCGCGATGCGCGCCTTGCCGCGGGAGGAATTCGCCCCGGCCGGCAGTTTTGCCTATTCGGATGCCGATATTCCACTGGGCGATGGCCGATATCTGCTCTCGCCCATGGTCACCGCAAAACTCGCCCAGCTCGCTTTGGCGAACGACCCGGCGCATGTGCTCGTCATCGGCGCGGGCAGCGGCTATCTCGCCGCGATACTCGCCCTCTCAGGGGCGCAGGTCGTGGCGCTGGAAGAGGAAATCCGGCTCACCTCCGGCGTTCTGGCGCAGCACGCGCCAGGGGTTGAGGCGGTATCGGGCAAGCTTGCCGCGGGCTGGCCGGCTGGCGGGCCCTATGATGTGATTGTGATCGAAGGCGCGGTGCAATCCATCCCGGATGTCCTCGCCGCGCAGCTCACGCCGGAGGGCAGGGTCGTTACTATCCTGGCCGATAGCGCCGAGCCGGGCGCGCTGGGCCGCGCCGTCATCGCGGAGAGTTCGGGCCAGGGCTTTGCCATGGCCCGAATGTTCGACTGCACCGCCCGCCTGCTCCCGGCCTTCCGCCGCGCCCCTGCCTTCAACTTCTGAGCGCAAGCCCTGGCCATGAATGGATTTGTCTCCATGCGGACTCTTCTTCTCGCCGGCATCGCGCTCGGCGCCATTTTTGCCGCCGCGTCCCCCGCTTTGGCGGACCCGCCGCAAACGCTCACCCAGGCGCTGGTGGAAGCCTATAACAACAACGCCACGTTGCAGGCCCAGCGGGCCAGCCTGCGCTCCACGGATGAAGATGTGCCGACGGCCCTTTCCGGCTGGCGGCCCACCGTGGAGTTCACCGGCTCCGGCGGGCGGGTGAGCGGCAGCGAAACCGAACAGGTTGCCTCGCTGAACCCGAGGACGGGCTTGCCACTGGTCGAGAACGAAAAACTGCCCGAGACCCGCAACGAGGCGATCGGCCAGGTTGAGCTGACCCAGCCGATCTACAGCGGCGGCAAGGTCATCTCGCAGACGAGGCAGGCAAAGAACGCGGTCTACGCCGCCCGCGCCCAGCTCCTCGCGACCGAACAGAGCGTGTTTCTGAATGTGGTCAACGCCTATGTCACCGTGATTACCGACACGCAGGTGCTCGCGCTGGATGACAGCAACGAGCAGGTGCTCGCCCAGCAGCTGCAGGCGACGAACGACCAGTTCAATGTCGGCGAGATCACCGAAACCTCCGTCGCCCAGGCCCAGGCCTCGCTCGCCCAGGCCAAGGAGCAGGTGGAAGTTGCCGACGGCAATCTGCAAATCGCCAAGGAGAATTTCCGCCAGCTGGTGGGCGACTACCCGGCCGATAATCTAGCCCCGCCGCAGCCTTTGGCCCTGCCGGTCACCTCCAAGGACGAAGCCGCCGCCGACGCGACGGCGAATAACCCCAATGTCATCGCCGCCGAGTTCACCAATGCCGCCAACAAGGACGCGATCGACGTCGCTTATTCCGCGCTGCTGCCCCAGCTCAGCCTGCAGGCCTCGGCCTATAGCGAGCATGATCCATCGGGCCCGCATTCCAGCCTGACCGGCGGGGAGGTTCTGGGCGAGCTGACCGTGCCGCTGTACCAGGGCGGCGCGGAATATGCCGCCATCCGGCAGGCCCGCGCGCAGGAACAGGACAGCTTCGCGCAGATCCTGGACGCTCAGCGTACTGCCTATTCGCAGGCAACGCAGGCCTGGGTCGGTCTTGTTTCGGCCCGCGCGGCGATTGTCAGCACCAATGCCGAGATCAAGGCGAACGCAATTGCGCTGGACGGCACGGAGCGCGAAGAGCTCGTCGGCACCCGCACCACGCTCGATGTGCTGAATGCCCAACAATTATTGTTGAATTCGCAGGTGCAACAGGTCCAGAATATCTCTACCCTTGTTAATAATTCTTACACGGTGGCCTCAGCCATCGGCCGCCTTACCGCGACCGACCTAGGGTTGCCCGTGCAGCAATATGACGACCTGAAATACTATGACGCGGTGGAACATGCCGGGTTTGGTACCGGCGAGGCGGCGGACGAGAAAGTGGGGATCACGCCGGAAGGCGCCCTGCAGGACGCCAATCAACCGGACATTGCCGATGCGCCACCCGCACCGCCGACGCCTTGACCACGCCTGCACATTGAGCGCGCATGAATAAAGAGCGCATCAGGAGAGAATGAGACGATGAGTGATGGTCACGATATGTCGAACACGTCCGGCCCGGGCAGCGCCGCCGAGCCATCCATGGAAGAAATTCTCGCGTCAATTCGCCGGATTCTGAAAGAGGATGAAGGCACGCAGGCGCCGGCCGAAGACGAAGACGACGATCTCCTCGTGCTCGATTCCTCGATGATCGCAACGCAACCCGACCCGAACAGCGCGACGCAGCTGCCTGTCGATACCGGGTTTCTCGCGGCGCATGACGCAGCGCCGGTCACGTCCTATCACGAGCCGCTGCATTTCTCGTCCGAACCGACCCTGGCCACGGAGGCGCTGGCCCAGGATGAAGAAGCAGCGCCTGAAGCCGCTGAATTCCACACGCCAGAGTCCCCCGCATCTGAGCCGGTGCGCGAGCCGGACGCTCATGAAGAGGAAGAATTTATGGAAGACCATGTTCAAACGCCGGACGGCCTGGTCAGCGAGGAAGCGACCAGTGCGATTGCCAACACCATCGGCACGCTGGTGCGCAATATCAGCACCGAGCGCGCGGTCTCGATCAGCAAAGGCGGCATTACCATCGAGGATATCGTGCGTGAGGAAATCAAGCCCGTGCTCAAAGCCTGGCTGGACACGCACCTGCCGACTCTGGTTGAACGCATTGTCCGCGCCGAGATCGGCCGTGTGATCGACCGCTCTCAAGCCTGAGGATTCGCCTTGACGACCCTGGATAAGCATTTCGAGCCGGCCTCGACCGAGGCCCGGCTCTACGAGGTTTGGGAAAAATCCGGCGCCTTTGCCGCCCGGCCAGAGAGCAACGCGGCGCCCTATACGATCATGATCCCGCCGCCGAACGTCACCGGCAGCCTGCATGTGGGCCACGCGTTGACGATGACGCTCCAGGATATCCTCATCCGCTACCGCCGCATGCAGGGCAGGGACGCGCTGTGGCAGCCGGGCACGGATCATGCGGGCATCGCCACGCAAATGGTCGTGGAACGCCTGCTCGATCAAGAAAAAACCACTCGTAAGGCGCTCGGCCGCGAGACGTTTCTCTCCCGCGTCTGGCAATGGAAGGCGGAATCCGGTGGCGCCATCACCCAGCAGCTTCGCCGCCTCGGCGCTTCGCCGGACTGGGCGCGCGAGCGCTTCACGATGGATGAGGGGCTTTCGGTCGCCGTTCGCGAAGTCTTCGTGCGGCTGCACGAGGAAGGGCTGATCTATCAGGACAAGCGGCTCGTGAACTGGGACCCGGCGCTGCAAACCGCGATCTCGGATCTCGAAGTCGAGTCCAGGGAGAAAAAGGGTTTTCTCTGGTATATCATCTACCCCGTCGAAGGCGGTGAGACGATCACTGTCGCGACCACTCGGCCAGAGACCATGCTGGGCGATACGGCCGTCGCCGTGCATCCTGAAAATCAGCGCTTTAAGCATCTCATCGGCAAGCAGGTTATTCTGCCGCTCACCGGGCGGCGCATCCCAATCGTGGCGGATGACTATGCGGACCCGGAAAAAGGCACCGGTGCGGTCAAAATCACCCCGGCGCATGATTTCAACGATTTCGAGGTCGGCAAGCGCCACAACCTGCCGATGCCCTCCATCCTCGACCGCCAGGGCCGCATCACCCTCGCCGAATTGGGGGACATGCCGGAATTCGTTCGGGGCCTGGAAAGCCAGGACCGGTTCGCCGCCCGCAAAGCGATCGTCGCCGAGCTGGAACGCCTGGAAATCCTCGAGAAAATCGAGCCACATACCAATGCCGTCCCGCATGGGGACCGCTCAGGCGAGCCCATCGAGCCGCTGCTCACCGTGCAATGGTATTGCAACGCGCAAGTGCTGGCGCAACCCGCCATCGCGGCGGTGGAAACCGGCAAAATCAAATTCGTGCCGCAGCAATGGGAGAACACCTTCTTCGCCTGGATGCGCGACATTCAGCCCTGGTGCATCTCCCGCCAGCTCTGGTGGGGCCACCGCATCCCTGCGTGGTATGACGAGGCCGGGAATGTCTATGTCGCGCGCAGCGAGGCCGAGGCCCAGGCGAAAGCCGGGGCAGGGGTGTCGCTGACGCAGGATGAGGACGTGCTGGACACCTGGTTCTCCTCCGCCCTCTGGCCGTTCTCCACCCTCGGCTGGCCTGCACAAACGCCGGAACTCGAGAAATACTATCCCACCGATACGCTGGTGACCGGCTTTGACATCATCTTCTTCTGGGTCGCCCGGATGATGATGATGGGACTGCATTTTATGGGCGATGTGCCGTTTCGCACGGTCTATATCCACGGTCTGGTGCGTGACGAACGCGGCCAGAAAATGTCCAAATCCAAGGGCAATGTGGTGGACCCGCTGAGCCTGATCGACGCCTATGGCACGGATGCGCTGCGCTATTCCGTGGCCGCCGCGGCGGGGCCGGGGCGCGATGCCAAGCTGGGTGCCAAAATCGTCGAGACCAATCGCGGTTTCATCACCAAAATATGGAATGCGGCGCGCTTCTGCGAAATGAATGGCTGCAAGCCGAACCCGGATTTCCGTCCGCAGGACGCGAAGCTCCCGCTCTCGCGCTGGATTTTGGACGCGGCCAACACCGCCATCGCCGAGGCCACCGCGTCACTCGACGCCTTCCGCCCGAATGATTACGCCCAGACCTGTTATCATTTCGCCTGGGGCGATTTCTGCGACTGGTTCCTGGAATTCGCCAAACCCGCTTTCGCCTCGGAAGATGCCTCCGAAACCCGGGATGTCGCGGCCTATACGCTGGGCGTTTTGCTGAAGCTGATGCACCCGCTGATCCCCTTCGTGACGGAAGAACTCTGGGACCATTTCGGCTACGGCCCTGCGGGTTCGCTCATCCGCGAATCCTGGCCCGAGCCCGTTGCCGTGCATGAACCCGAGGCCGCCCGCACGGAAGTCGCCTGGGTGGTGGATCTGATCTCCCAGGTCCGCACGGTTCGCTCGGAAATGAACGTGCCGCCCTCCATCAAATCCCCGCTTTACCTCAAGGATGCCGACCCAGCCTCGCTCGCCCGTGCGCAAACCTGGTTCGAGGCAATCTCCCGCATGGCCCGCGCCAGCGAGGTGGGGCCGCTCGCAGGGGAAGTTCCGAAGGGCTCGGCCCAGGCCGTGCTAGGAGAAGCCACCATCGTGCTGCCTTTGGCCGAGATCATCGATCTCGCCGCAGAACGCGCCCGGCTCTCCGCAGCCCGCGCCAAGGCGGCGGCGGAACTCGCCAAGGTGGAGCAGAAACTCGCCAATGCGGATTTCGTCAGCCGTGCGCCCGAAGCGATTCTCGAAGAGCATGAGGACCGCCGCAAAAATTTTTCGGCGGAAATAACCCGGCTGGAGGCTGCACTCGCGCGCATCGCCTGACCGGCTCTCCCCCCCCCCCCGGAATCTTTTGCCAAAACGAACGCTGATGTTCTGAAGCAACAAACCCGGCCTCGCCGGGCCTTGTGCAGCCAGAGCGCGCGGCCCTAGAGTGCGATGACATTAAGATAAACCGCTCACGGTTCAACTTAATGTCTGAATCGCCCTCTAAGCTGTGATTTAGAGAAGCTGTGATTTAGAGAAGCTGTGATTTAGAGGCGAATTCAGACATTAAATCGGATCGCAAAGAGATTCGACTTGATGTCATCCGGCTCTAAATGCGCGGAAATTCCAAGGACGGGACACCGCCGATGCCCAAAAAAGCCTGGGATAAATCTCGACTGCCTTCGCGCCATGTTACGATCGGGCCGGACCGGGCACCGCACCGCTCCTATTACTATGCCATGGGGTTGAGCAAGGAGGATATCGACCAGCCTTTCGTCGGTGTCGCCACTTGCTGGAACGAGGCCGCGCCCTGCAACATCGCGCTCTCCCGCCAGGCGCAATCCGTCAAGCGCGGCGTCACGCAAGGCGGCGGCACGCCAAGGGAATTCACCACCATCACCGTGACGGATGGCATCGCCATGGGCCATCAGGGGATGAAATCCTCGCTGGTCTCGCGCGAGGTCATCGCGGATTCCGTCGAACTCACCATTCGCGGCCATGGCTATGACGCGCTGGTCGGCCTCGCCGGCTGCGATAAATCCCTGCCAGGCATGATGATGGCCATGCTGCGCCTCAACGTGCCTTCGGTCTTCATGTATGGCGGCTCCATCCTCCCCGGCCGCTTCCAGGGGCGCGATGTCACGGTGGTGGACGTGTTCGAAGCCGTCGGCCAACACGCGGCGGGCAATATGTCGGCGGAAGACCTGTTCGCGCTGGAATGCGTGGCATGCCCCTCCGCCGGGGCCTGCGGCGGCCAGTTCACCGCCAATACCATGGCCACCGTCTCGGAGGCGATTGGCCTCGCACTTCCCGGCTCAGCCGGCGCGCCCGCGCCCTATGAAGACCGGGACCGTTTCGCCGTGCTCTCCGGCGAGGCGGTGATGCACCTGCTGGAACATAATATCCGCCCGCGCGATATCTGCACGCGCAACGCCTTTGAAAATGCCGCCACGGTGGTCGGTGCCACCGGCGGCTCCACCAATGCCGCGCTGCATCTGCCCGCTATGGCGCATGAGGCGGGCATCAAATTCACACTGGACGATGTCACCGCCATCATGCGCCGCACGCCGTATATCGCGGACCTGAAGCCCGGCGGGAAATACCTTGCCTATGACGTCTACAAGGTCGGCGGCATTCCGGTCATCCTCAAATCCCTGCTCGATGCCGGGCTTCTGCATGGGGATTGCCTGACCGTGACCGGGAAAACCCTTGCGGAGAACCATAAGGATGTCGTGATTCCCATCGGCCAGGACGTGATCTTCCCGGTCTCGCGCGCCATCACCCAAACCGGCGGCGTCGTCGGGCTAAAAGGCAATCTTGCCCCCGACTCGGCCGTGGTGAAGGTCGCGGGTCTGCATGTCCAGCGCTTTACCGGCACGGCGCGCTGCTTCGACTGCGAGGAGGACGCCTTCGCCGCCGTTCAGGCCCGCGCCTACCAAAAAGGCGATGTCATCGTCATCCGCTATGAAGGCCCGAAAGGCGGGCCCGGGATGCGGGAGATGCTCTCCACCACCGCCGCCATTTACGGCCAGGGCATGGGCGAGCATGTGGCGCTGATCACCGATGGTCGTTTCTCCGGCGGCACGCGGGGCTTCTGCGTCGGCCATATCGGCCCGGAGGCCGCCATTGGCGGCCCCATCGCGCTGCTCCAAAACGGCGATCAAATCACTATCGATGCGATTGCGGGGACGATCGACGTGGCGCTGAGCGAGGCTGAGTTCGCCGCCCGCCGCGTCGCATGGAAGCCGCGCAAAACCGACTATAATTCCGGCGCCATCTGGCGTTTCGGCCAGAATGTGGGCCCCGCCTCGCTCGGCGCCGTCACGCATCCGGGTGCTGCCGCAGAAACCCATGCCTATGCCGATTTGTGAACGCGCCCCGCAAGCGCCGCGCGGGATTGCCGCGCCGGGACCAAAACAACAGCCATGCGCCGACATGATTGCATTTCCTGGCCGTTTTGCACTAAGCCCATAATCCGTAACCCTTATAGGAGACTTCCATAGCCAGACCGCCAGCGCCACCCACGCCCCCCTCACGCGAAGGGCCCCGGGTCAACGAAGAAATCAGAATTCCACAGGTACGTCTTATCGACCAGGATGGTGAAATGCAGGGCGTGCTCAGCACCCGCGAAGCCATCGCCCGCGCTTTCGCCGTCGGCCTCGACCTTGTCGAGATCAGCCCGAACGCCGAACCGCCGGTCGCCAAAATCCTGGATTACGGCAAATTCAAATACGAGCAGCAGAAAAAGCGCAACGAAGCCCGTAAGAAGCAGAAGGTCGTCGAGATCAAGGAAGTCAAAGTCCGTCCGAATATCGACGAGAATGACTACCAGGTGAAGCTCCGCGCCATGAAGAGCTTCATCGGCGAGGGCGACAAGGTGAAAGTCACGCTGCGCTTCCGTGGTCGCGAAATGGCCCATCAAGAGCTTGGCGTGAAGGTGCTGGAACGTATCCGCGCCGATATGGACGTGGAAACCAAGGTTGAGCAGATGCCGAAAATGGAAAACCGGCAAATGGTCATGGTTCTCACGCCACGTTAACGCTGTAATGAGGTAACGCTCTAACGCGGTGACGTTTAAATGCGCTCGCTTGAAAATTTCGCGGCGGAAAAACTCAGCGTTCTGGAAGCCGGATCGCTGCGCCGCGAACTCACCACTACCGCCCGGGCGGAAAACGCCATCGTGTGGCGTAACGGGCGGCGGCTGGTCTCATTTTCCTGCAACGACTATCTGAACCTCTCCACCCATCCCGACATCATCGCCGCCGCCATTGCGGCGACGCAGCAATACGGGGTGGGGGCAGGGGGGTCGCGCGCCGTCACTGGCAATCACCCGCTCTACGAACAGCTCGAATCCCGCCTCGCCGCCCATAAAGTCACGGAATCCGCCCTCGTCTTTGGCTCAGGCTATCTCGCCAATAGCGGCATCATCCCCGCCCTCATCGGCCCGGAAGATGCGATTTTTATCGATGCCTTGGCCCATGCCTGCATCTGGTCCGGCGCCAAGCTCTCGGGCGCCAAAATCATCCCTTTCGCCCATAACGGCACAGCCGAACTTGCCCGCCTCCTGCACCAGCACCGCGCCGCCCATCGCCACGCCATCATCGCGACAGATAGCGTCTTCTCCATGGATGGCGATCTCGCACCGGTCGCGGACCTCGCCGATCTCGCCGATATTTTCGATGTCTGGCTCCTCACCGATGATGCCCACGGACTCGGCGTCGTCCCTAAAATCCCCGGCACGGAACGCGTACCCCTGCAAATGGGCACGCTCTCCAAAGCCATCGGCGGCTATGGCGGCTATGTCTGCGCCTCCGCCCAGGTCATCACCCTCATCCGCAACCGCGCCCGCAGCTATGTCTACACCACCGGCCTGCCGCCCGGCACAATTGCCGCCGCCATCGCCGCGCTGGACCTCATCGCCGCCAATCCAGGCTTTGCCGTGCAACCTCTGGCCAAAGCCCGCAGTTTCACCCAGGCCCTAGACCTGCCGGAAGCCGCCAGCCCGATCGTCCCTATCATCATCGGCGAAGCCAAAGTCACACTCGCCGCTTCCAAAACCCTGGAGGAAGCCGGCTTCCTCGTCTCCGCCATACGCCCCCCCACCGTTCCCCCAGGCACCGCTCGCCTGCGCTGCACCTTCACCGCCAACCACACCGCCGCAGACATCGCCGGCCTCGCCGAAGCGATGAGGGGGATTTTGGGAGCCTGAGAAAGCAAGGCCAGAGGCTCTGCCCCTGGATCCCGCGAAAGGCCGCGCCCCTCGATGGGCGTTAGATCAGGCTAATGAAAAGGGGCCGCATCAGGTGTTTCAAACACCCGCGCGGCCCCTTTTCATTAGCCTGCTTAGAGTGCGATGACATTAAGTTGAACCGCGAGCGGTTCATCTTAATGTCATCCGGCTCTAGTGCCGATCCAACGGCGCGGCCGTTGGCTGGGGTCCAGGGGGCAGAGCCCCCTGGCCTTACTTTCCTAACGTCCCAAAATCACTTCACCTCTTCGACCGGAGCGGCGGCTTTGGCGAGGCGCGGGCGGCCGCGGGGTTTGGCGACTTTTGCGGGGGCTGGTTCGGCTGGTGTTTCCGGCGCGGGTTCCGCGGCCACCGGGGCGGGCGGGGCGTCCGAGATGATGGGGATGGCGCGGGGTTCGGGGGCTAGGGTTGCCGCCTTTATCACGGGCTGTTCGCCGAAGCCGGGGAGTTCGGCGGTGGCGGCGGCGAGTTCGGCTTCCAGAGCGGAGCTGATATCGATGCGCGTATCCACCACAGGCTCGGGCCGGAAGCGTTGTTCGTTACGGGCCGGGCGCTCGCCGCGGTCTTGCCGTGGGAATTCCGGTTTCGGGCGTTGCTCGTAGGGGCGCTGTTCGAAACGGCGCGGCTCCTGCTGCCGGTTTTCCTGCGGGCGATGTTCCTGGGGGCGTTGTTCCGCGCGCGTATCCATCGGCAATTCGGCCTGTTCGGCATTGCCATGTTCGCGGCGCGGGTAGTCGGAACGCTCCTGGCCGCCGTTAGTGCCGTTTTGCTGCGGCTGATAATTGCCCTGGTTGCCGTTATTCTGCGGCTGGTAATTCCCCTGACCGCCATTCCCCTGGCCGCCATTCTGCTGGGCGCCCTGCTGGCCCCCCTGCTGGCCATTGACGGGCTGGTTGGGTTGCCCCTGCGCCTGGTTGATCGCCGCGATGATGCGGAAATAATGCTCGGCGTGCTGGTAATAGGCTTCGCCGGTCACCCGGTCGCCATTGCTGGAGGCGTCGCGCGCCATTTGCTGGTACTTCTCATAAAGCTGCTGAGCTGTACCGCGCACCCGCATTTCCGGGCCCGAGCTATCGAAGACATGGTTGCGATTGAGCGGAATTCCATTTTGCTGATTGCGGAATCCGCCGCCGCCGCCATTCCCACCGCCACCGCCATTCGGGCGATGGTTGCGGCCACGCATTCGCTTCATATTCATGTGCTCTCGTATATCCTCGTCAGATTGTTTGCGCGGCCGGGGTGCGTTGGCACCACGAAACCCAAAGTGGCCTCGGCGTTAAACCAAGACTCGGGCCAAATCAGCCCGCGCATCATGTGCTTAGCCCCATCTGTGCGTTATGCCAAATGTTTATTTGCAACGCTTCAATACAGCGGCACGTTCAATTCCGCCCAAATCGCGGGTTGTGATGACCGAAAAACCCGCCAGGGCGGCTACATTAACGATAGTTGGTGCCTGACCCACCCCCAATTCAAGCACCGCCACCCCGTTTTCGGATAAAATCCCGGGTAATAGGCCGATAATATGCCGGTAAGCGGCCAATCCGTCGGGTCCGCCATCCAAAGCGGAGCGTGGCTCGAATTGCGCCACTTCCGGCATCAAATCGGCGATATCGGCGCATGAAATATAGGGCGGATTGCTTAATACAAGGTCAAAGCGCCCATTCAGCGCCGCCGCCCAGTCTCCGGCCATGAAGGCTGCGCGCTTGGCCATCCCCAGCCTGCGGGCGTTTCTGGCCGCCAGCGCGGCGGCCTCGGGCACCAGATCCACCCCCACCCCGAATGCGCCTTGCCGCTCATGCAGCACGGCGAGCAGCAGGCAGCCGGTGCCGGTACCCAGGTCCAGCACGCGCGCCGGGGCAGGGCAGGCGGCGAGGGCAGCTTCCACGATGGTTTCGCTATCCGGGCGCGGGATGAGCGTGGCCTGCGAGACTTCGAATATCAGCCCCCAGAACTCGCGGCGGCCCAGAATATAGGCCAGCGGCTCGCGCGCCTCGCGCCGTTGCACCATTGGTTCGAATTTCGTTTCATCCAATTCATCCAGCAGCAGCAGCCCGGTGGCATCCACGCCATGCGCTGCCGCCAGAATCAGCCTCGCCTCGCGCCGCGCATCCTCAATTCCCGCCGCCGCCAGCCGGGCGGCGACCAGCCGGGCCGCGTCGCTTGTTGCGATCAATTATCCGCCGCCAGCCGGGATGCCTGATCCTCCGCGATCAGCGCATCGATGATGTCATTCATTTCGCCCAACATCACCCGGTCGATTTTATGCAAGGTGAGGTTAATCCGGTGGTCCGTCACCCTGCCTTGCGGAAAGTTATAGGTACGGATGCGTTCCGACCTGTCGCCGGTTCCCACCTGGCTCTTGCGGTCGGCCGCGCGGGTTGCGTGCAGGCTGGAGCGCTGCTGCTCATACATGCGGGCGCGCAGAATTTTCATCGCCTTCGCACGGTTCTTGTGCTGGCTGCGCTCTTCCTGCATCGCGACCACGATGCCGGTGGGCAGATGCGTAATCCGCACCGCGCTTTCGGTCTTGTTCACGTGCTGCCCGCCGGCGCCGGAGGCGCGGTAGACATCGATCCGCAGGTCGCCCTCATTCACCTCCACATCCACCTCTTCCACCTGCGGCAGCACGGCGACGGTAATCGTGGAGGTGTGAATACGTCCCTGTGTCTCGGTCGCCGGCACGCGCTGCACGCGATGCACGCCGGATTCGAATTTGAGCTTGGAGAACACGGATTTTCCGGTGATCTCGGCAATGCCTTCCTTCAACCCGCCGAGCTCGTTCTCGCTGAACTCCATGACCTCGAATTTCCAGCCCTGCAGCCCGGAATATTTCTGGTAGGCCTGGAACAATTCCGCTGCGAACAAACCTGCCTCATCGCCGCCCGCCGCCGGGCGGATTTCGAGGATCGCGGAGCGGTCGTCCATCTCGTCCTTCGGCAGCAAGGCGAGGCGCAGCGACATTTCCAGATCGGGCAGTTGCTGTTTGATCTCCTCCAGTTCGGCCTCAGCCAGCGCCTTCATCTCGGGGTCCGTAAGCAGAGCCTGCGCTTCTGCCTGCGCCTGCTCGGCGCCCCGCAAGGCCGCAATGCGTTCCTCAATCGGTTCCAGCTCGGAGAGTTCCTTGGACGCTTTCACGAACGCATCGCCGTTCAACTGGCCGGAGAGCATAAAGCGCAATTCTTCGGCGCGGTTCAGGATACGGTCGAGTTTATGTTCAAAGCTCACGCACCAACTCCGTTATTGCGAGCGCAGCGAAGCAATCCATCTTCCTTGAAGCGCCCGCCTATCACGCCAGCAGCCCCGCCAGCTCCGCCACCGCGACATCGCGCTGCGAGCCATCCTGCAAATTCTTCAGCTTCACATCATCGCCGACCAGCACGGCAAATTTCGCGCCGGATTTGTTTGCCCGCTCCAGCCGCTTTTTTGCATTGCCCTGATACGCAATCTCCGCGGCAATACCCGTCTCGCGCAGACCCTTTAAAATCTCCAACGCCTGCGCTTCGGCCGTCTCGTGCATCGGAATCACCACGGCTGGCCTGGACCCTGAAGCCGGCGCGGCGATCAGCATCGCCAGCCGCTCGATCCCGGCCGCCCAGCCGATGCCCGGCACGCTCGGCCCGCCCATCTGCTCCACCAGCCCGTCATACCGCCCGCCCGCCAGCACCGTGCCCTGTGCGCCCAGCGCCGTCGTCACGAATTCGAACGCCGTGTGATTATAATAATCCAGCCCGCGCACGATCCGTGGATTTTCCGTGAACGGAACGCCGAATGCGGTGAGCGCTGCTTTCAATCCGTCATAGAATTTCGCGGCATTTTCCGTAAGATGCGCGTAAATCAGCGGGGCTTGCGCCACCAGTTTCTGGTCTCCTTCGTCCTTGGAATCCAGAATCCGCAGCGGGTTCTTCTCCAGCCGCGTCTTGCTATCCGCCGAGAGCGAAGCTTCATGTTCGCTGAAATAAGCGACCAGCGCCGCGCGGTAATTCTCGCGCGACGGTGCATCGCCCAGCGTGTTGATGTTCAGCACCACATCCTTCGCGACACCCAGCGCATTGAGAATCTGCCAGCCGCAGGCGATCACCTCCGCATCCGCGAGCGGCACGCCCGGCCCCAGAAGCTCGACGCCGATCTGGTGAAATTGCCGGTAACGCCCTTTCTGCGGGCGCTCATAGCGAAACATCGGCCCCTGATAGAAGACTTTTTGCGGCAGCGTCTGCGTCAGCCCGGCGGTGATCAGCGCCCGGCAGACCCCCGCCGTGCCCTCCGGCCGCAGCGTCACGGAATCCCCGCCGCGATCCTCGAATGTATACATCTCCTTCGTCACCACGTCGGAGGTCTCGCCCAAAGTGCGTGAAAAAACCTTGGTGTCCTCGAAAATCGGCGTCTGCCATTCCGAGAAGCCATAGAGCGCGCTCACCCGCCGCGCGGTCTCCACCACATGCGCGTGCCGCGCCGCATCATCGCCGATCAGATCACGCGTTCCGCGCACGGGTTGCAGAGCATTCGCCATTATCTTTGTACACCATCAAAAAATAGAAAACCTGGCAAAATTAGAAAGCCTGGCACAAAGCAGAAAGCCGGAGGCATGAACCCCCGGCAATTTGCAGGCCAGCACCGAAATTCAGCTACTCTGCGGCGAGTTTCTCGGCCGCCTTTTCAGCCTCCAGCTTCGCCGCTTTCGCCTCAACCAGCTCGACGATATGGTTCACCATATCCCCGCCATCAATCGTATGGTCGGTCTTGCCCGCTGCATAGATCATATGCTTGCCGTTGCCGCCGCCGGTCAGCCCGAGATCGGTCATCAGCGCCTCGCCCGGCCCGTTCACCACGCAGCCGATGATGGAGAGGGTGATCGGCGTTTTGATATGCGCCAGCCGCTCTTCCAGCGTCTCCACGGTCTTGATGACGTTAAATCCTTGGCGCGCGCAGGACGGGCAGGAAATGATCCGCACGCCGCGATGGCGGATGCCGAGCGATTTCAGAATATCCCAGCCCACCAGCACTTCTTCCTCAGGCTCGGCGGAGAGCGAGACGCGCATCGTATCGCCGATGCCGGCCCAGAGCAGCGAGCCTAGCCCGATCGAGGATTTCACCGTACCCGCGCGCTTGCTGCCTGCCTCAGTGATGCCGATATGCAGCGGATGGTCGCAGACTTCCGCCAGCTGCTGATACGCAGCGACGGCCATGAACACGTCCGAGGCCTTCACGCTGATCTTGAATTCATGGAAATCATGGTCCTGCAAAATCTTCGCATGTTCCAGCGCCGATTCCACGAGCGCGTCGGGGTTCGGCTCGCCGTATTTTTCGAGAAGATGTTTCTCCAGCGAACCCGCATTCACGCCGATCCGCATCGAGCAATTATAATCCCGCGCCGCCTTGATCACATCGCGCACCCGCTCCGGTGAGCCGATATTGCCGGGATTGATCCGCAAACACGCCGCACCGGCCTGCGCCGCCTCGATACCGCGTTTGTAGTGGAAGTGAATATCGGCCACGATCGGCACGTTCACCTGCGGCACGATATGCTTGAGCGCCGCGGTGCTCTCCTCATCCGGGCAGGAGACGCGCACGATATCCACGCCCGCTGCCTCGGCCCGCAGAATCTGCGCGACGGTGGCGTCGACATCCGTGGTCAGCGTGTTGGTCATCGTTTGTACGGAAACCGGCGCATCGCCGCCCACTTTCACATTGCCGACGCTGATCTGGCGGGATTTGCGGCGAGTGATCTGCTGGTATTCGCGGTAGTTCATAACGGCTCCATCAATTTGTCTCGGCGGGCGTGGCCGGTTTTGCAGCGGGCGGGGTCAGTACGTAATCATGTACCACGGAACCCACCGCGCCCAAGGGCGCACCAGGCTTGCCGTTATCGGCGATCTCGGTGCCGCCCGCATTTCCGGCGGTCATGGTCAGCCCGGCTTCCTGCGGCACCGGCCAGCTATCGCCCGCATGCAGCAATTTACTGAATAAGATGTTGCCCGTTGGGTCGCGCACTTCAACCCAGCTATCGGCCGTCGCCACAATGGTCTGGCCCGCGCCGGGCGGCGCAGTTGCCGATGCGGCGGCAGATGCGGTCACCGCGGCGGGGGCAGGGGCGGCAGGCGCGGAGGAGGCCGGGGTGGATCCGGAAGCGGGCGCGGCAGTGGCAGAAGCTGCCACTGCAGGGGGCGTTGCAGCGGCCACGCTGGCAGCCGCCGGCGCCGCCGTGACCGGGGGGGCGGCAGCGGAGGCCGTGCCACCCACCGTCACCGCAGGCTTGGCTTGCGCCACGGAAGCGGGCGCTGCCGCGGGTTTGGGTGCTACGGGCGGCGTGACCGGTTTGGGCAAGGCGAGCGGGGCCAGCTCGGCCGGCACGCTCGGCACGGCCTCGGCCAGACGGCGCTCCGTCTCGCTATGGCGAAACCACAGCCCGTAGCCCAGCAGCACCACCACCACACCAACCAGCACAATCGCCCCGGTCGGCACGCCGCGGTCCGGTACGGGGGCCAGAAAGCTCAGCTCCGCCTTGGGCGCCACGCCAATGCCGCCTTCCGCGCGGAAGCGCCGCAAAATCTCATCCGGGTCCAGCCCCATGGATTGCGCATAGGTCCGCACAAACCCGGCCTGATAGGCCGGCCCCGGCAACGCCGCGAGATCCCCCCGCTCGATAGCTTCCAGATAGGGCAGGCGGATGCGCAAACCTTCGGCCACGTCCGGCAGCTTCCAGCCCAGCCGCTCCCGTACTTCGCGCAGCCCGGCCCCAACCTGTGCGGCGCCCTGCGGCTGAGCCTGTTCTATCGGTGGTGTATCAAGTCCGTGTTTTGGCATTCTGCCCCGCTTTTATACCGGCGGAACGGTTTGCGCTACGGGGAAAGCCATGCCTAAACCGGTAGCCCGTGTTCGCGGGCCCAGGCGGCGAGCGGCTCGCGGATGCTCCCTCCCGCCGCGCCTGCGCGCCGCAATTCCCGCAATACCGGGCGCAGCGTGTTCAAATCGGATTCCACCAGCAGCGCCTTCACCGGCAAAATCGCGTTGCCGGACATTGAGAGCGTGGTGACCCCCACGGCGGCGAAGGCCAGCGCATCCAAGGGTCGGCCCGCCGCCTCGCCACAGACGGAGAGCGGTACGCCAGCCTCGTTGCACGCCATCACCAGCCGCTCCAGCATTTCCAGCACCGGGGCGGAGAGCGTGTCGTACCGGTCTGCCAGCTCGGGCGTGCCGCGATCCGCCGCGAAGAGAAACTGCATCAGATCATTCGTGCCGACCGAGACAAAATCCGCCTCCGCCAGCAAGCCGGGCAGCTGGAACAGGAGCGAGGGCACTTCAATCATTGTGCCCGCCTCCAGGCTTTCGGGTGCCGGACGGATGCGCGCGGCCTCCGCATCCAGCAAATCCCGCGCCGCGCGGAACTCCTCCACCGTCGCCACCATGGGGAACATGATGGAGAGCGGGCGACCTTGCGCGCCCAGCAGCAAGGCGCGCAATTGCCGCCGCAAAATTGCCGGCCGGTCCAGCCCCACGCGGAGCGAGCGCCAGCCCATTGCCGGGTTCTCCTCGCCCTGGTTGGACTCGCCCGGCAGCAATTTATCCGCACCCAGATCGAGCGTGCGGAACTGTACGCGCCGGCCCTTCGCACGGTCCATCACCCGCCCATATTCCGCCGCCTGGCCCGCGACATCGGGAATACCTCCCGCTGCCAATGCTGCAATTTCAGTACGGTACAGGCCGATCCCATCGGCCCCGGTGCGCTCGAGCTGGTCCAGCTCCAGGGCCAGGCCCACATTCAGCATCAGGCTGATTTGCGTGCCGTCCTTGGTGACCGCCGGGACATCCCGGTAGGCAATCAGCGCGGCGGCGCGGACGCTGCGCGCGGCCAGTGCGCGATCATAGACCTGCACCACATCCGGCTCCGGCCGCAGGATGAGCGTGCCGCCTTCGGCATCCAGCAGCGCATCGTCGTCTTCCTGCGCCGCCTCCACCGCGCCCCGGTCCACCGCCAGCGCGGGCAGGCCCAGCGCGCGCGCCAGAATCGCCGCATGGCCGGAGGGGCTTGCCTCCTCAATGGCAACGCCGGCAACCCCGCGGGCATGCCAGTCCAGCAGGTCCGCCGGGCCGAGCCTGCGGACCAGCAGCACCAGCCCATCGGCACGCTCCGGCTTCGGCGCCATGCCGCCGAGAGCCACCATCAGCCGTCCGATCATATCCTCGATATCGGCCAGCCGCTCGCGCAGATACGGATCGGCAATGCGCCGCATCCGCTCGCGCAAATTCCGCGCCACCTTGTCGACCGCCGTCTCGGCGGTCAGCCCGTCGCCGATGGCCGCACGCACCTGGGTCAGCCAGCCGGAGGATTGCGCGACCATTCGGTAGGCATCGAGCACGTCGCGCGGCGCATTGCCGCCGGGCAGGGAGGCGGCGATCAGCCCGTCCAGGCTTTTATTCGCCTGATCCACGGCCTTATCCAGCCGCTTCAGCTCCGCTTCGGGGTCATCGGTCAGCAGCCGCGCGATCGGCGGGGCGGTGCCATAGGCGAGGATCTTGCCGCGCGCGATGCCGGGCGAGAGTACATGCCCGGCATAGCGCCGCGGGAGGGTCTCGGAGAACCCTTCCTCGGACATATCGGTCGCCCCGGCCCGGGCCAGAATTTCGGCGAGCAGCATCGCCACGGTCGCCAGCGATTCCGCCTCCACCGGCGCGAATACCCGCGCCTGCCGTGACATCACGGCAATCACGCCCAGTATCCGCCCCGCGCGTTTCACCGGTATGGCGAGCATCGAGGCCATGGCGTCCTCGCCCACCTCCGCCCGGTAGACGTAGCGGGGATGGTTCTGCGCATCAGCGAGGTTCAGAATGTCGCCGGAGGCCGCCACCATGCCGACAATGCCTTCGCCGACCCGCAGCCTGGTATGGCCCACGGCATTGACGTTCAGCCCGTAGGTTGCCGCCAGCTCCAGCAGCTCGCCGGGGCGGGCGATGTAAATCACGCTCGCATCGGCCGGCAGCTCCTGCGCCACCAGCCCCGCAATGTCCGGCAGGCTCGCCGCCCCGGAGGCGAGCGATTCCCGCAGCCGGGCAAATAATTGCCGCGTATCGCCGAATTTGGGCTTCCGGCGGCGGATCTTCGGTGTGGTGTTACTGTCTCTGGGCACGAGCCACCAAAGCGGAGACCGCCTGGGCCTTCAGCTCCGCCAGAATTTCAGCGACGCTCTGCACGGCAGTGACCATGCCGACGGATTGCCCCGCCATCACCGAGCCGTTCTCCACATCGCCATCCACTACGGCGCGCCGCAGCGCCCCGGCCCAGAAATGTTCGATCTCCAGCTGCGCGGCCGTCTTGTCCAACGCGCCGGACTGGAATTTCTGAACCACCTCCGCCTGATGCGCCAAAAACTTCTTCGTCCCTTCATTCACCAGCCCGCGCACCGGAATGACCGGAAAACGCTCATCCAGCTGAATAGACGGAATGGCATCCCGCGCATTGGCCCGTACGAAGGCTTTCTTGAAATTGTCATGCGCGATGCTCTCAGCCGAGGCCGCGAAGCGCGTGCCCAGCTGCGCGCCCGCAGCGCCCATTTCCAAATAGCCGAGAATGGCCTCGCCGCGCCCAAGCCCGCCCGCCACGAAGACCGGCACGTCGCGCATATGCGGCAAAATCTCTTGCGCCAGCACGGTCAGCGAAACCGGGCCGATATGCCCGCCCGCCTCGGAGCCCTCGATCACCAGCGCATCCACACCGGATTTCACGAAGCGCTTGGCGAGCACCAAAGCGGGCGCGAAGGCGATGAGCTTGGCGCCCCCATCCTTCACCGCGCGCACGGCAGGCCCAGGCGGAATGCCGCCGGCCAGCACGATATGCCCGACCTTGGCGCGCAGACATACCTGCACCAGCTCATCGAGCTGCGGATGCATGGTGATCAGATTCACGCCAAACGGCTTGTCGGTCAGTGCCTGAGTCGCGGCGATTTCCTTCTCTAGCAGTGCAGGCGGCATCGCCCCGCAGGCGATCACGCCGAATCCGCCGGCGTTGGAAATGGCCGAGACGAGGTTGCGCTCGCTCACCCAGCTCATCGCGCCACCCATGATGGCTAGTTCGGTGCCGAGGAACGCCGCCCCCCGGGCCTGGAGCCCGCTGAATTCCGCCTCGGCGCTGTGCAGAATTTCAAGCATCGAGTTCATACGCCGTGTGCAGCGCGCGCACCGCCAATTCGGTGTATTCCGCCGCCACCAGCACGCTCACTTTAATTTCGCTGGTCGAGATTACCTGGATATTGATGCCCCGCTCGGCCAGCGTGCGGAACATCGTGCCGGCCACGCCCGCATGGCTGCGCATGCCAACGCCGACCACCGAGAGCTTGGCGACGTTCTGGTCGGTCGTGATCTCAGCGAAGCCGATCGCCTGACGCGCCGTCTCCAGCACGGCGGTGGCGCGCGGGAAATCCGTTTTGCCGACGGTGAAGGTCATATCCGTCGTCCCATCCTCGGCCACGTTCTGCACGATCATGTCGACATTGATATTGGCCTCGGCCAAAGGCACGAAGATGGCGGCGGCGATACCGGGGCGGTCCGGCACCCGGCGCACCGTGATTTTTGCCTCATCCCGTGAATACGCGATACCCGCGACGATTTCCTGTTCCAAAACTTCATCCTCATCAACAACCATGGTTCCGGGCGCGTCGGTAAAGCTGGATAGCACCTGCACCCGCACCCGCTCCTTCATCGCCAGCTCCACGGAGCGGGTCTGCAGCACTTTCGCGCCGACCGATGCCAGCTCCAGCATCTCCTCATAGGTGATTTTGGCGAGCTTGCGGGCTTTCGCGACAATCCGCGGGTCCGTCGTGTATACCCCGTCCACGTCGGTATAGATATCACATCTATCGGCATGCAGTGCGGCGGCCAGCGCCACGGCGGAGGTATCCGAGCCGCCGCGTCCCAACGTCGTCACGCGGTTATCCGGGCCGATGCCCTGGAAGCCTGCCACCACCGGCACCTGGCCGGCCTGCATCCGCGCGATCAGCTCCTCGCCCTCGATCGAATTGATCCGCGCCTTGCCGTGCTGCCCGTCGGTTTCCACCGCCACCTGCCAGCCCATCCAGCTGCGCGCATCCACGCCCAGGCTCTGCAGCGCAATCGCCGTCAGCCCCGCCGTCACCTGCTCGCCGGTTGCCACCACGGCGTCATATTCCCGCGCATCGTGCAGCGGCGAGAGCTTCTGGCACCAGTCCACCAGCTGGTTCGTGGTGCCAGCCATGGCGGAGACTACGACGGCAACCTCGTCGCCCTGATCGACCTGCGCCTTCACCCGCGCCGCGACATTGCGGATACGGTCCAGATCGGCGACGGACGTGCCGCCGAATTTCATCACGATACGCGCCATTCTTAACTACCCTTGTGGAAAACCGGCCGGGGCGTCACATACCGGCCAGTGGAGGGTTCGGCAATGCAGCATGGTTCGGTTGACGTAAAGGAAATAGCCCTTTTCGACAGTCTGGCGGCGCAATGGTGGGATGCAAAAGGCCCGATGCGGCCCCTGCATATGATGAACCCGGCGCGTTCGACCTGGATTCTGGATCGAATCCGGCGGAAATTCGGGACCGCCCGGGTCGGATTGCTGGATATCGGCTGCGGCGCCGGTCTGCTCTCCGAATCCCTCGCCAAAGCAGGGGCAGAGGTGCTGGGGCTGGATGCCGCCGCCCAGGCCATTGCGGCGGCACAGGCCCATGCCGCGGGGCAGGGGCTCAACCTCGCCTATCGCGCCGGCACCGCGGAGGAACTCCGGGCCGAGGGCGCGACATTCCCGGTCATCACGGCGCTGGAGATCATCGAGCATGTCGCCGACCCCGCCGCCTTCATCGCCACGCTGGCCGGGCTGCTGGAGCCTGGGGGTTTGCTTTTTCTTTCCACCCTCAACCGTACGCCGCAATCCTTCCTGACCGCCAAGCTCGGCGCGGAATATTTGCTACGCCTGCTCCCCGTCGGCACGCATCACTGGCGGCAGTTCATCACCCCCGCCGAACTCGGCGCGCATTGCCGCGCCGCCGGGCTGCGTCTGGCAGATACTGCCGGGATGCGCTTCTCCCCGCTCGCCGGAACATTCCGCATCGCGCGGGATATGTCGGTCAATTATATCGCCATGGCGCAGTCCTAGAGACTGCTTCAAAACCCGCCCTGGCGGCCGTCTAGCGGCGATTTTCTGCGCGCCGGTGCTCACGACCTGAAGGTCGCTCCGCTCCGGTGCTCGCAAATTACCGCCA
>Ga0302193_10000636_pt1 | contig 31495 bp, 33 predicted proteins | sample II_Bog_E3_3_FD_200228 | JGI IMG/M metagenome (GOLD analysis project Ga0302193, IMG submission 200228) | Peat permafrost microbial communities from Stordalen Mire near Abisko, Sweden - II_Bog_E3_3 | ecosystem: Environmental > Terrestrial > Soil > Wetlands > Peat | place: Sweden: Abisko...
CGCCGCCGAGCTAAACCGCAAGCGCGGCTCGATCGGCGAACGCGCGTGGTCCGCGTTGTTCCAGCAGGCGCCAAAGCCGCTGGAAGGCGGCCTGTTCAAGGTGCCGCGGCTGGAATTTGTGGACGCTCCGCCCCCGCCTGCCAGCGGGGTCGTTGTGCGCGCCTGGGACCTTGCGGCCACGCAGGCGTCCGGCGGCAACGACCCGGACTGGACGGCCGGGGTCAAGCTGCTGCGAGACGCCTCCGGACGATACACGGTACTCGACGTGTCCCGTCTGCGCGGCACACCACGCGAGGTGGAGGCTGCCATCGTGGCGGCCGCACGCGCCGACGGCACGAACGTGACGATCGGGCTACCGGAAGATCCCGGCCAGGCGGGAAAAAGCCAGGTGTCCTATCTGGCGACTTTGCTCACCGGCTATCGGATCACCGCATCGCGCGAGACCGGCGCCAAGCTGACGCGCGCCATGCCGGTGGCCTCGCAGATCGAGGCGGGAAACGTTGCACTGGTCCGGTCCGCCTGGACCGACGCGTTTCTGGAAGAACTTCGCGACTTCCCTTACGGCCGCAAGGACGATCAGGTCGATGCGTTGTCGCGCGCCTTCGCGATGGTGACCGAGCTTGGCCGTCCCGCGCGGCGTCTTAACGTGCCGCTGCTCGCCCGATAGCAACGCCGACCAAAAAGGCACAAGATGTTCGAAACGATACTCGACCTGACGCCGCGCGACCCTGACTATGCGCCGCGCACGCGAACGCTGGACATCCTGCGGCGTGTCCTGGACGGGCGCTTCTACGACGTGCTGCCCTACCAGTTTCATGAGGAACGAGGCGCGGGCGGCGAGTACATCCCGCTGCGCAACCGTCGTCCGAGCGTGCGGTACGCCCTGTCTCGCGTCGTCGTCGAGGACAGTGTGTCGCTGCTGTTCAGCGAGGGTCACTTTCCGACCATAGACTGCGCCGACCACACGGTGCGCGATGTCTTCGCCGATCTGGTGAAGGAGAGCCGGCTCAACCTGATCATGACGGATGCGGCGATTCGCGGCTCGATCGGCTCGGTGGCGGTGCTGATGCGGGTTCTGCGCGGGCGGGTGTTCTTCAATGTCCTAGACACGCTGTTCCTGCAGCCATCCTGGAACCCGAACGAGCCGGATACCCTCGCCGGCGTCACCGAACGCTACAAGGTTCCAGGCAGTCTCCTGGCCACGAACGGTTACGACATCGATGATCCCGCCGCGGACTATTGGTTCACGCGGACATGGGACCAGCAGGCAGAGACCTGGTTCCTCCCGACTGCCACCGACAGCGACGAGTCGCCACTGATCGACGAGGCGCGGTCAGTTAGGCACGGGCTGGGCTTTGTCCCGATCGTCTGGATCAAGAACCTGCCCGGACCGTCGGCAACCGGCGACGAGAGCGACGGCGCCTGCACCTTCCGCGCCGCCATCGAGACGCAGATCGAAATCGACTACCAGCTCAGCCAGGCCGGGCGCGGACTGAAATACAGCAGCGATCCCACCCTGCTTATCAAGGAACCTGCGACGACCGACAGCGAAGTCGTGAAGGGCGCGGGCAATGCTCTGGTCGTCAGTGAAAAGGGGGACGCAAAGCTGCTGGAGATCGGTGGCACCGCATCCGCCGCCGTGATCGACTATGTGCGCACCTTGCGGGAGCTGGCGCTGGAGAGCGTTCACGGCAACCGTGCCAGCGCTGACCGGCTGACCGCGGCGCAATCCGGCCGCGCGCTGGAATTGATGAACCAAGGACTCATCTGGCTCGCCGACAATCTTCGGACGAGTTACGGCGAGGGCGCGCTGCTGGCACTCGCGCATATGGTTCTGCGCGCCTCTCAGGTCTTCCGGCTCCGGGTCATGGGACGCGACGTCCCGCGGCTCGATCCCCACTCTCGGCTGTCCCTGAAATGGCCGCGATGGTACCCGCCGACCGCGGAAGATCGCCAGCGCGATGCGCAAACGCTGAGTACGCTCGCCAACGCCGGCCAGATCAGCCGGGAGTCGGCGGTGAAGGCCATCGCCGACACGTACGACATCGAGGACGTGTCGCAAGAGCTGGCGCGCATCGCCGCCAATCGCAAGACCACCAGGAAGAACTGATGTCAGACACTGCCCAATCGACCGACCAGTCCACGGACCCCATCGCCGAGCTGCGCGAGCACGCGGAGGCGCTCGAACGCCGGCTGAGCGAGGTGACGCAGCAGGCGGACGCACGCCTCATTCGCGCCGAGCTGAAAGCCGAGGCGTTGCATGCCGGCATGGTCGACCTCGATGGCCTGAAGCTGATCGACGCAGCGGACTTGAAGCTGCTGCCCAGCGGCGAGGTCGAAGGCGCGGCGGAGCTGATGACCAGGTTGAAACGCGCCAAGCCCTGGCTGTTCGGCGGCAAATCGTCTTCCAGCCACGCCACGCCGCCTCCAGCGCAACCGCCGCGTCAAAAGCTGGCCACGGAAATGACCGACGACGAATACCGCACCGCCCGAGCCGCCTTGCTCAAACACCGACCCTGAACGCCGCACGTTCGAACAATCACACGCCATATCAAGGAATCGTTGAATGGGCATCCAGAATTTTCCCGCAGCCTTGCAGCCGATCATCCAGCAAGGATTCCTGCAGCGGGAGTTCCAGCAGGCGCTACGCTCGCGGATCGGCTATCGCGCCTGCGCCGATCGCGAACAAATTCCGGCAGGCATCGGCGAGACCCTCACCAAGACCCGTGCCGGGTTGAAGCCCACAGTCACGACGCCACTGCCGCCTAACACCAACACGAACCTCGATAACGGCCTTACCCCGGCGGGCTGGGGCGTCGAGCAGTATACGCTGACGATCAACCATTACGCCGCGACCACCGACCTGAACATGGTCACCAATCTCGTCGGCATCGCTTCGCAATTTCTACAGAATGCCTATGTCAACGGCGAGCAGGCTTCACGGAGCCTCGACGAGCTGGCGCGCAACGCTCTGTTCAACTCTTACTTCGGCGGTAATACCCGGGTTCGCGTTACGCTCACAGCCGCAGGACCGGCTATCTCGGTCGATGACATTCGCGGGTTCCAGACGGCGTTCGTTAACGGCGTGCAGCAGGCGGTGAGCAGCTCCAACCCACTGACCGTGACTGTTGGATCGAACGCCTACTCCCTGGTGGGCGCGGCGGCCGATACGACCAACGTCTCGACCGCGCCGAATGGTGTCTCCGGCGTCTTCACCTTTGCGACCAATGTCACCGTCGCCGATGGCACGCTGGGCAATTCCGTGCAGGCGTCCAACGCGTCGGTGATCGTCAGGCCATCCGCTCGCGGTAATACGTTGCAGCTTGCGGCGGGTGATACGCTCACCATGTCCTGCCTCCTGGATGCCGTCGCCAAGCTCCGGCAGAATGCCGTCCCTGATATCGGGGGGCTTTACAACTGCTATCTCGACCCGGTTTCAGCGCGACAGCTTTTCGCTGACCCGGACTTCAAGCAGTTGTTCCAGGGTGCAAGCTCGGCGAACCAGGTGTTCCGCCAGGGCATGACCAATGATTTCCTCGGGCTTCGGTTCGTTCCGACCACGGAGGCCTTTGTCCTGCCGCACCCGACGCTAAGCAACCTGAATGTCCGGCGGCCGATCATTTGTGGCCAGGGCGCGCTGATCGAGGGCGACTTCGCCGGCATGGCGCACGAAGACGTGGCGCCGAAGGACTCGATCGTCACAATGGTCGATGGCATCGCCATGGTGACCCGCGAGCCGATCGACCGGCTGCAACAGATCATCGCCCAGTCCTGGTATTGGATCGGCGGGTTCTGCACGCCGTCCGACACGACGACCAATCCCACCACCATACCAACAGCAACGAACGCCGCCTTCAAGCGGGCGGTGATGGTCGAGCACATCGGCTGACGAAAGGGGACGGAACAGACATGGCCATTGGTTCCATCACGCCGTTCCGTCCCACCGGAACGGCTTCTCTCAGCGCCGGCACGACGTCATCGAACGTCGCGCTGGCGGGCGGCGGCGAATCGGTGGTGGTGACGAACACCGCCACTTCGCTCGCCTACGTCCGTTTCGGAGCAGACCAGACGGTCGCCGCCACCAACGCCGACATGCCGGTGCTGCCGAACACCCGCGTGATGCTATCGGTGAACAGTCTCATCGCCTACGCCGCAGCAATTCTTACCACTGGCAGCGGCACGGTCCTGTTCAGCCGCGGCGACGGGTCGTTCCTGTGAACCCGCTGACCGACGCTGAAAAGACCGATATCCGGCGCTTCTGCGGGTACCCGGCCTATGGTGCGGCCGGGGTCTCGCTGCAGAGCTGGCGCTTCTACCAGGCTTACGGGCTGCTGGAGTTCCGCATGACCAACCTATCGGACTCCGAGTTGGCGATCGCGCGGCGCTATCTCGGGTCGTTGACGTTGCTTGAGTTTGCCGTTCCCCGGTCGGGCGAGAACCTCGACACCGACCAGGCGGCGGTCTGGACCCGCAACGCCAATGAACCGCGCGACCGGCTGCGGCTGTTCACCGAGTGGTGCCGCCGCCTGTGCGGGTTCCTGGGCGTGCCGCCAGGCCCCGCTTTGGCCGACAATGGTCTGGTCCTGGTGGTCTGACATGCAACCGGCAGCTTTGCAGGACCGAATCCGCTGGGGGATGAACACGGCGGCCCGCAAGATCGGCGCGTCGACCGACGCGTATCGGCCATCGGGCGCGAGCACGCCGCTCGACCCGGTGAACCGTTTTCTTCGCCTTCCGGCAGCCTTCAGCGGGATCGACGGGAATTTCGGACGCCCCGTCGGCTACGGCTCTTCACTGTGGCACGGCTTTTTCGATGCAGCCTATACGCGACCGGGCGACTATCTGGTCCAGGGTCGCGACGTATGGTTCGTCGTGGCGCAACAGCGGCTGCTTCCGGTGCTCTGTGTCCAGACGAACCGGGTCATATCCTTCAGCCGGCCCCCCGCACCAACCAGCGCCGGCGTGAACAGCTATGGGGGCATGGTTCCAAGTGCGAACGTTCCGCTGCTGACGAACTGGCCGGCGAGCGTGCTCGGCGCGTCGGGCGCGGGTCATCCCGAAGCCGACCTGCCGGGAGACTCGACCGTTCCCTACTGGACGATTCTGCTTCCCGCCTGGCCCGGCGTCGTATTGCAGCCCGCAGATCTGCTGACGGACGATCTGGGCAGGAACGCCACGGTCTCCGCTGCCGAACTGACGGACCTCGGCTGGCGCGTGACCGCCAAGCAGGCCGCCAACTGATGGCGGATCAATCCGATGTCGAGAACGCGCTCGTCACGATCATCGCGGGCGCACTCTATCCGAACGGAACCGGTAGCCCGAGCGTTCCGGGACCTGACTGCCGGGTCTATCGCGGCTGGCCGCTGCCGGCGGCGCTCGATGCCGATTTGGCCGCTGGCCGCATCAACGTGACCGTGTTTCCTTCAGGCGGCGCGGGACGAAACACAACACGCTATGCAGAACAATGGACGGCAACGCCGCAGCAGCCGACGCTGACGGCGAGCGTCGCAGGCAACACGATCGACTTCGGCGGAACCGCCGACCCAGGCCAGCTAGCCGGCGTGCTGGCGGATCAGCATAGCTACGTGTATCGGACACAGGCTGGCGACACGCCGGCGCTCGTCGCAGCGAACCTCGCCGTACTGGTCCGTGCGGACTTCATTGTCCAGCAATCAGCGTCGAGCCTGACCATACCCGGTGCGGGCGATTTGCTGGCACGCGTGGTGGCCGACGCCTCGGCAACGCAGGAAGTCCGGCGCCAGCGCCAAATCTTCCGGGTCACCTGCTGGTGTCCCACACCGCCTGCGCGCGACGCGACTGCTTCCGCAATCGACCAGGCGATGGCCGGGATGCGGTTCATGCCGCTGGCGGATGGCACCAACGCCTGGGTCCGCTATGCCGGGACCACCGTGTTCGACCAATCGCAGGACGCCCTGCTCTATCGCCGCGATCTGTTGTACTCGGCTGAATACGCAACCACGCTCACCGAGATGCAAACAAGCATGCTGTTCGGCAACCTTCTGGTCAACGCCGCCAGCTTCATCGCCTGAACATCGGAGCCTCCATGGATATTCATCTGGTTGTTGTGCGGCCGTTCGCCGGCTTCGCGCGTGGCGATCTCGTGAGCGATCCCGCTCGCGTTGCCGAGATCCTGAAGGGCGAGCACGCCCACGCTGTCGTCCGCGTCGTATCGCCCGCCAAGCAGGGGGCCTGAGCAGCATGCCGATCGTTCAGCAGGGCAGCATCAACACCACGTCCCTTGTGGTCCCTGACCTCTACGTCCAGATCGTTCCGCCGCAGAGCCTGGTTCTGAACGGCGTTCCGACCAACGTTGTCGGGGTGGTCGGAACGGCAAGCTGGGGACCCATCGGCCAGCCTGTGATCGTCGCGACCATGGCCGACTACGCGCAGAGCTTCGGGCCGGTCGTGGCTCGCAAATACGACATGGGAACACAGGTCGCAACCGCCGTGCAGCAAGGGGCGCAGGATTTTCGCTGCGTCCGCGTGACCGATGGCACGGACACTGCAGCGCAGACCGTGTTTCCCGGCACGACCGTCACCTTCACCGCACTGTACACCGGTTCCCTCGGCAACCAGGTGACGCTGTCGCTCGCCATCGGTTCGAAGGCGAACACCTGGCGGCTCACCATCTCGCTGCCGGGGCTGCAGCCGGAGGTGTACGACAATATCGGCGGCACCGGCGCGACGTTCTGGATTGCGCTTGCGGCCGCGGTCAACCAAGGCCAGGGGCCGCAACGCGGTCCCTCGCAGCTCGTGGCGGCAAGCGCCGGCGGGGCGACGGCAACCCCGGGCGCATGCTCGTTTTCCCTCGGCGGCGGCAATGCCGGCAGCGATGGGGCAAACGGGGCGACCGTCACGCTTCTGGTGGGCAACGACGTGCTGCCGCGGACGGGCATGTACGCGCTGCGTGGCCAGGGATGCGGCATCGCGCTGCTGGCCGACGCGGACGATCCGCAACACTGGACGGACCAGGCAGGTTTCGGGTTGCAGGAGGGTATCTACGTGATCCTGACTGGCCCGGCCGGTGACACAATACAGAACGCCGTCGCCGTGAAGCAGCAGGCCGGCCTGGATAGTTACGCCGCGAAGCTGATGTTCGGCGACTGGCTATGGTGGTCGGACCAGGTCAATGCGACAGTACGACTGGTTTCGCCGCAGGGCTTTGCGGCGGGCAGGCTGGCGAATCTGTCTCCCGAGCAATCCAGCCTCAACAAGCCGTTGTATGGCATTATCGGCAGCCAAAAGTCCGGAACGCCCGGATCGGGGCAGAACAATTCCTATTCCAGCGCCGACCTTGCGGTACTGCTCGGGGTCGGCATCGACGTGATCGCGAACCCCCAGCCGGGCGGATATTACTGGGGTGTCCGCGGGGGGCACAACTCCTCCTCGGACGCGGCGACAAACGGCGACAACTACACAAGGCTGACGAACTACATTGCCGCGACATTGGCCGCCGGCATGGGAAGCTACGTTGGCCAGGTCATCAACGCCGATCTGTTCCGCCAGATCCGGGCCACGCAGATGGCGTTCCTGCAGAACATGCTGTCACAAGGGCTGCTGGGCAGCACGGACGGGACCCTGCCGTTCAACGTCATCTGCGATATCTCCAACAACCCATCGAGCCGCACCGGACTGGGCTACGTCCAGTCCGACGCCCAGGTCCAGTATCAGTCGATCAACGAAAAATTCATCGTCAATATCGAGGGCGGCCAGACCGTCCAGGTATCCCGCCAGACGCTGCCCGGCGGCCAGACTTCTTAAGGAGCAATCGGCATGTCACTCACGACGTTTTCCGTCGGCCGCGACACGCAGTTGGTCGTCATGGGGCCTTCCGGCCGTGTCGATCTGAACCATGTCACGGGATTCGAGAGCCGCCAGCTCACGCATTCGATTCGCGTGAGCCGGCTCGACGGCACGCAGGTCGGCACCGAGCTGCCCCGAGGATGGGAGGGCAGCTTCGAGATCGAGCGCGGCAATTCCGCCGCGGACGACTTCATCGCCAGCATGGAGCAGCAGTTCTTCACTGGCGGGCCGGCGACACCGGGCACGATGTACCAATACGTCAGCGAGACCGACGGCTCGACGTCCACCTACCAGTACGATAACGTCACGTTCCGGCTGGCCAGCGCCGGACTTTGGAAAGGCGACGCCAGCGTCAAGCAGAAGCTGGAGTACTTCGCGACCAGGCGGCGCCGCGTATGATCACTTTGTCGGAGATCGCGCTGACATCCGCGGCTGACGGCCTGACGCTGACCACGAGCGATGGACGCAGGCTGACGTTGCGCCGCCTGACCGCGCTCGACAAGCTGCGCCTGTTCAAGGCGGCTGGACCTGCGTTGTCCCAGAACCAGCCCTGGCTGGGGATGGCGATGTTGGCAAGTTCCGTGACGGCTATAGACGACGTGCCGATCCCGCCGCCAACGAACGAGCCGCAGATCGAGGCGATGGTCGCCCGGCTCGGCGACAGCGGGATTACCGCGGTCGCCGAAGCCTTCCAGCATTTGGGCGAGGCCGCCGGCGCGGCCCTCGTTGTCAACGCGGGAAACTCGCGCGGCACCCCGACCTGATCGACTGTCTGTATCTGGTCAGGAACGGGGTGCCGTTCGACATCGCCTTCAGTCTTCCCGGGGACGAACGCCTCGCCTTCGTGGTGGTGATGGGCACCCTCGATGGCCGCACGTTCGACTGGGACCGCCTCGCATGGAAGGATGATCCGTGATCTCGATATCCGGTTTGCGAGACCTCACGCAACGCCTTTCCGCCCTGGATCTCGTCGGCGCGCGAGCCGGCGCGCTGGCAGAGGCCGCCGAAGTCATCGAACAGTCGCTGACGTCAGAAGGGACGGGCAAACACTCGCTTGGCATAACGATCGAAGCAGACCGTGCTGTGATCGGGACCGCCGACCCGGCCGCTGCGGACGTGGAGTTGGGGTCTCGGGCCACGCTCCCTCGTCCGTTCTGGAGCCAGGCGGCACAGGTCGCCTGTGACGATGCCGCGGACATTGTGGCTGCGCACTTCGTCGCTGCACTGAGAGGCGAATGACATGATCGACGCCTACACCATCGGCATTACGCTCGCACTTGATGACGGTGTCTCGTCCGGCATCGCGGCCATCCGCAAGGAGCTGATGCTGCTGGATGGCGCCGTCAAGAGTGCCGCCAGCGCCATGTCCGGCATGCATGCCCTCGCCGGGGTCGCTGACTGGACAAGGTTCGGCGACATCCCGGCCAAGAGTCTTGCCCGCCCGGTTTCAACAGCCGTGCCTGTCGCGGCCGACACGCTTCAGGCGTTAGAGCCGGCGGTTCCGCCAGTCCAGTCATCTTCAGCCGCACCGACGCCGGAATGGCCAGCGGATTGTGTGCGCCCGTTCACCCCGATGTCGATGCCCGCGACCGCCGAGGTCACTGTCCGGCCTGCACCAGTGTTCGTCGGGATCACGCCTCCGCCCGCCACCGTTCGGCCTGACGCACCGCCGTCACGCAAGACCACGCAAGTGGTTTCGGCACTGCCTGTGGCTGCGGCGCCGACGGTGCCTCCGCCACCGCCGCGGGCAGAAGCGCCGTCCGCTCCGGCAGCCGTTCTGCCAGAAAAGTTGGCCGTACTGGCGAGTCGCATACTGCCCGAGCGCCTTGCAGGCACGAGCGTCCCGCCACTGCAGGCACCAGCCACGACAGCGCCGCAACGCGCTCCGCTACCGCCGCGGCCGGAGTTGCCTTTGGCCAGCATTCCAACCGTGTACCCTCAAGATCCACCGAGCGCGCCGTTCGCTGTTATCCAAACATCCGCTGCGATCGAGACGGGGATAGCAGCTCAGCAAGCCGCACCGTCGCCCACGCCAAAGTCCCGGGCAGCGCCGCCGCAGGACGCTCAGGATGACCGTCGTTCAGTCGAGCCGCCGCCCCTTCCCGATGCCGCACCACAGCTCGCCCAAGCCGACCTGTACATTGATGGCGCCGTGCTCGGACGCTGGGTGACCCGCCATCTTGAGCGGCAGTTGATCCGGCCGCCGTCCGGCATCGCGGCTGTCGATCCGCGGCTCACCCCTGGCTGGGCGGGGCCGGCGACGGGATTCTGAGTCAGGTCTGCACTCACGCTGCTGCGGTTGTGTCCGCCGAAAGCCGGGTACGCCGGTGCGAAAGGTCGCAATGTCAGACACCACGCTCGTTCTCGGCCCCGTTATCTTCCAGGATTTCGAGGTGCCCTCCGGCGTCGGCTTCGGCGGCCGGCAGCTTCTTGCCGTCCACCGCCTGGTTGGCGGCGCGCGCGTCATCGATTCGCTTGGCCGCGACGATGCCGCGATAACGTTCTGCGGCATCTTTTCCGGCACCGATGCCATGGCGCGGGCATGCGCAATCGACGCGTTGCGCGCGAGCGGTCTGCCCATACCGCTGACCTGGGATGTCGCCTTTTACACTGTCGTGGTCAGCCGTTTCCTGGCCGACTATCAGAATAGCTGGTGGATTCCGTTCCAGCTCTCCTGCACGGTCGTACGAGACGAAACCGCCGCATTGATCGATGCCGTCGCATCGCTGGCCGTCCTCGCCGTTGCGGACGTGGCTAACGCGGCAACGCTTGCATCGACCGCCGGCCTGGATCTGTCCGGCGCCCAAGCTGCAATCAGCGCTCCGCAAGCGACGGTGCAGCAAACCGGCGCCTACACCGCGGCCCAAGCGAGCCTCGCAGGCGCACAGACAAGCCTCGCCGGCGCAGTGCAGTCCTCGGAGACGACGATGAGCGGCCTCACCTTCAGCGGAAGCGGATCGGCCGAAGCTGGGATTGCGGCCCTGACGACCGCGACCGGGACGGCGCAGCGGCTCGCCAGCCTGGCGGCCGCTCAAGCCTATCTCGGCCGTGCCTCCGCCAATCTGGCTAGTGCGAGCACCTGAATCATGAAGACGATCACAGTGGCGGGTGGAAACCTGTTCAAGATTGCCGCGAGGGAGCTTGGCGATGCGACGCAGTGGTTACGGATCGCGCAGTTGAACGGCCTGGCAGACCCCATGCTGTCCGGCGTCATGACCCTCCGCATCCCGGACGTCAACACGAACGCAGGCGGCGGAATTGCTGCTCAGTGAGTCCCGCGCGCCACGGCTTCTGGCTTTGGTGAACGGCGCCGTGCTGAGTTCCGTTACGGACGCCGAAGTGATCGCCAACAACCACTACGCGGCGGACCGCTTCAGGGCGACCGCGGCGCTGGCCGGCGATCCGGCGTTCGGCAGCGCCTTCTGGTCGTCAACGGACACGATCGCGGTCGATATCCGGTTCAGCCTGGATGGCGGTGCCAGTTTCACGAGTCTCATTCGAGGGAATGTGGACAAGGTTTCGCTCGACCCCGCCACGGGGCTGGTGCACCTGGAGGGCCGCGATCTCGGCGCGGCGATGATCGAGGCCCGGACGCAGGAGGCATTTGCCAATCGCACGGCAAGCGAGATCGCCACAATCCTTGCCCAACGCCATGGGCTGACTCCGAACGTCCGCGCCACCACAACACCGGTTGGCCGCTACTACCAGAACGAGCACGATCAGATCACGCTGGACCAGTTCAGCTTCATGACGACCGAATGGGACCTGCTCTGCAATCTCGCGAGACTGGAGGGGTTCGATGTCTTTGTCAGCGGCAGCACGTTGAACTTCCAACCCGCCTTCGTGACGCCCGATGTCGTCCTGTCCGTGGCGCCGACCGACCTGGTGGATCTGCGCATGGAACGCTGCCTGACGCTGGCGCGGGGTATTCAGGTGACGGTGAAAAGCTGGAATGCGCGGCAGCAGACGATGTTCGCCGAAACGGCAACTTTGGCTGGCACGTCCGACTGTGGCGGCCCGCCCCAGACCTACGTGTTCGTCCAGCCTAATCTTACGCCGGACCAGGCGCTCAATCTCGCCCAGCGCAAGCTCGCGGAGCTGGCACAGCACGAGCGGGTCATCGAACTGACGATGCCCGGCGAACTCACGCTGACGCCGCGTAGCCTGATCACGCTGACCGCAACCGGGACGGCATTCGATCAAAGCTATTTCGTCGACACCATCGAGCGCCGGATCGGCGTCGGATGCGGATTTGTCCAGCGCGTCCGCGCAAAGAACATGTCTTCCGGCGGCGCTGCCGGCTTGTCAAACCTCAGCAACGGAAGCGGAGCCTGAACCGATGGACCGCGTTGTCAACGCCCTCAAACGCCATGCGGGCATCCTGGACCAGGGACATGCGCAGCCCCGGTTCGGTCTGGTCACGTCGTACGATCCGGCCACCGCCGCGGCTCGCGTCACGTTGCAGCCGGAAGGCGTTCTGAGCGGCTGGCTGCCGGTGCTATCGGCCTGGACAGGCGCCGGCTGGGGGTTGATCTGTCCTCCTTCACCGGGAAACCAGGTCGTGGTGCTGTCCCAGGAAGGCGACGCCCAGCACGGCGTCATCATCGGCGGGACTTATTCAAACAGCCAGCCGCCGCCAGCGACGCCGGCCGGCGAAATTTGGCTGGTGCACCAGACCGGGACTTTCCTGAAACTTTGCAACGACGGCACGGTGCAGGTCCAGGGTGACCTGCACGTCAGCGGAGACATCTACGACTCGAAGGGCTCCTTGTCGCGCATGCGCAGTCATTATGACTCGCACACGCACATTGATTCTCGCGGCGGAACGACCACCACGCCCAATCAGCAGGACTAGGCCGCGATGAGCGATCTGTCGCAGCAATGGGGCTCCGACCTGCTGGCCGGACCGACCGGCGATCTCGCCCTCGCCTCGGGCGCCACGCTCGCCCAGCAGCGCGTCCTGCGGCGGCTGCTGACCAACCCTGGCGACTATATCTGGCAACTTGATTACGGCGCCGGTTTGGGCCGCTTCGTCGGCCAGCCCGCCAATGCGTCGCAGATCCGGGCCGTCATTCGCAGCCAGATCTTCAAGGAGTCGGCGGTGGCACGCACGCCGGAGCCCGTCATCGACGTGCAGGGTCCGCCGAACGCCGCTGCCGGGACAATTTACGTCCACATCCGCTACGTCGACGCGCCCACTGGCGAGACCCAGCTTCTTTCCTTTTCGATCGGCGGGTGAATCATGCAGCTTTCGCTTCAGACCTTCACGACACTGGTACAGAACATGGCTGCAGCGGTGCAGTCGGCGGCATCGCAGCTTGTCGATCTCACCGTCGGCTCGGCGCTGCGCGCAATCCTCGAAGCGAACGCGTCAGTCGCGCTTTGGATGCAGTGGCTGATCCTGCAGGTTCTGCAGATGACGCGGGCCGCAACCAGCAGCGGTCCGGATCTGGACAGTTGGATGGCCGACTTCTCGCTGCAGCGACTGCCGGCCTGTGCGGCGACGGGTATCGCGGCCTTCTCGCGCTACACGGCTACGGGCCAGGCGCTGATTCCCGCGGCCTCCCTGGTGCGCACGGCAGACGGGTCACAAACGTTCGCGGTTACCATCGACCCAACCAATCCAGCGTGGTCCCCGTCACAGAACGGCTACGCCCTGGCCACTGGCGTTGCCACGCTGAACGTTCCGATTGCCGCTCAGATTGCCGGTACCGTCGGCAATGTTCAGGCCGGAGCGATTACAATGCTTGCCTCGGCGCTGCCTGGCATCGACACCGTGACGAACCCCGCTCCGCTGCAGAATGGGCTCGACGCGGAGACAGACGATGCCCTTCGGTCGCGGTTCCGCAACTTCATCGCCAGCCGCTCACGGGCCACACCTGACGCCGTCGGCTACGCGGTCGTGAGCGTTCAGCAAGGCCTGGCCTACGCGATCGCGGAGAATCTAAACCCCGCCGGAATTCCGCAGATGGGGAGCTTCGTCGTCACTGTTGACGACGGCTCCGGATCGCCGCCGGCATCGTTGCTCAGCACCATCAGCACCGCCGTCGAAGCTGTGCGCCCGGTGGGGTCGATCTTTACCGTTCAGCCTCCCAGCGTCTTGCAGGCAAACGTGAGCGTGACGCTGGGACGATCTTCCGGTGCTTCACCCGCCGTTACGGCGGCGGTTGCGAACGCGATCTCCCGCTATGTCGATGCCCTGCCGATCGGCGCGCCCCTCGCGCTCACCCGGATCGCTCAGATCGCCTACGCCACGTCGCCGACAGTCACAAACGTCAGCCAGATGCAAATCAATGGCTGCACCGCGGACCTCGTGCCCCCGGCCTCGGGAGTGCTCAAGGCCGGAACGATTGCGGTAGCCTGACATGACGGGTGACCAGAGCGACATCGTAGCGCGGCTCAAGGTCGTGCTGCCCGGCGGATGGTTTGCCGATGAAACCCCTCTCCTCGATTGCGTGCTCGCCGGTCTTGGCTGCGCATGGGCGTGGGTCTATCAGACGCTGCAGTATGTAACTGCGCAAACCCGCATCGCCACCGCCACCGACGTCTGGCTTGACGTCATCGCCCGCGACTATTTTGGCCGGCGACTCGTCCGCCGGGCAGGTCAGGCGGATGATCCGTTTCGGCGGCGCATTATGGCGGAACTGCTCCGCGAACGCGGGACCCGGGCCGCCGTCATAGGCGTGCTGAAGGACCTCACCGGCCGGTCCCCCATCGTGTTCGAGCCTTCCCGCGCGACCGACACCGGAGCGTACGGGGCGGCTGGCGGCGGCTGGTCCGGGTTGGCTTATGGCGCGGCGGGCGGCTGGGGCAGTCTTAATCTCCCGTTCCAGTTCTTCGTGACGGCCTATCGGCCGGCCGGCTCCGGCATCGCCTTCGTCGCCGGCTGGGGCAGTGGCTGCGGCGGATACAACAAAGGCGCTGTTGAATACGGCAATCTGGCGATGCTGCAAGGCCAGGTGACCGACGTGGACATCAACGCGGCAGCCGCCAGCGTGCTTCCCATCGCCACGACCGGCTGGCTACGCATCGCCAATTGAGCGCGCCCGCTGCAGCGCAAAGAGGACGCAATGGACAGGAATTTGGTCTATCCCGGAAGCATTCCGCTCGACACCGACCTGCTGACGACCAACCGGAACGCGATGGTCGCGCTGGGCTATCTGGCACAGGCAACACTCGGCACAGGCACTGTCGCCGACGGGCTTGCCTGCAGTCCCACCGCACCCGCCTCGATGACGATCAACATCGGGCCTGGCAGCATCGCGCAATTCTCGGTCCTCGATCCGCTGCCTTTCGGCTCGCTGGCCGCTGACAATGCCAGCCCATTGGTCAAGATGGGCGTCAATCTCGCGCCCACCCCGTTTACGCTGAGCCCGCCCACCACGTCCGGCCAATCGATCAACTATCTGGTTGAGGCCGCGCTGCTGGAGTCCGATACCAATCCGGTCGTTCTGCCATACTACAATGCAGCCAACCCGGCGTTGCCATATAGCGGCCCGGCCAACTCGGGCGCTGCCCAGAACACACTGAGGTCCCAACGCGTTCAGTTGCAGTTGAAACCGGGGGCACCCGCAACCACCGGGTCGCAGACGACTCCGCCCGTGGACAGCGGCTGGGCCGGGCTGTACGTTGTCACGGTCGGATACGCTCAGACCACAATCACCGCCGCCAACATCGTGCTGCATCCGCAGGCGCCCCTGCTCGCCTGGAAGCTCCCCGCCTTGCGCCCGGGCTTCGGCAGTGGCGTGCAGACTTTCCTGGCATCCGGTGCGTTCACCGTGCCGCAAGGTGTCACCCAGGTTGAAGTCGAGCTTTGGGGCGGCGGTGCTGGCAGCTACGCCTCTACATCAACCTACCCAAGCGGCGGCGGCTCCGGTGGCGGCTATGCGCGCGGCCGAATAACCGGCCTGTCGCCAGGCCAGGTTGTTCCCGTAACGGTGGGCTCGGGTGGCGTTGCAGGAACGACCTCGGGCACGGCGGCGACCGCCGGCGGCACGTCGAGCTTCGGGGCATTCGTCAGCGCGACAGGTGGCAGCTTGAACTATCTCGCGACAGCCGCCTATCCGCTGTTCGGCGCCAAGCCTGGCGGCTACGGCGTCGGCGGCGACGTCAGCATCAGCGGCTCGGCCGGCCAGGGGGCGTTGTTGAACCAGGGCGGCATGGGCGGAGCGGCGCCGATGGGGGGAATGCAGAACAGCGGCACCACAGGCGTCGCCGGCTTGTTCCCCGGGGGTGGCGCGGCGGGTGCCGGAACGGGAGCGAACGGCGCAACGCCATACAACGGGGCGCCGGGAGCCGCAGGTTATGTGGTGGTGAGATGGTAGCGATGAAAACGTATGCGCGGATCGAGGACGGTGTGGTGGCGGAATTGCTGACCACAGCCGGTGATATTGCCGAAATGTTCCATCCCGAGCTGACCTGGCTGGACGTGACCGCCGTCGCCGGCATTGCGGAAGGTTGGACCTTGGCCGGCACGACATTCAGCCGTCCGCAAACTTCCGCACCGGAAGCTGCCATTCCGAGCCTCGCCGATTTACAGGCGCGCATGGCCGCATTGAGCACGGAGCTACAAGCACTGGCCTCGTCCGGTCAGGCCGCATCGGCGCAGTGAGATGATATCAAACGACCCGTCAACCGTTCCGGGGACCTTGCTTATGCCGACGCCAGCATCCCATGTCTGGAAGCCGAGCACCGCTCGTACGGTCGTCCTGGATGCGTTCATTCCGGTACCGCGCGGATCTACGGCAGCCGCGCCTCCGCCATTGAACTGGCCGACGAAGGATCCTCAGGATATTCTTGACTACCAGTTCGATATTACGCCAGCGCTGGTCGGCAACAAAGGCGACTCGATCGCAACGCTCGACGTAACGACAGCGCCAGGCAACCCCGGCGATCTGGTTGTAAACCAGGTCACTGCCGATGGGGCAGTGGTCGTGCTTTGGCTTGCGGGCGGACAGGCCGGCACGGTTTATACCGTAACGATTCTGATCACCACGGTGAACGGCCGCAGCATACAGCGCAGCATTCTGCTCCCAGTATTGGAGCTGTCGATCCCGATTGCGCCGGCGACGGCTATTCTGACCAACACCGGCGCCGTGCTGACCGATCAGAACGGAAACCCCGTTCTCGCCGCCTCCTGAGCAGTGGGCGGCATCCCTCGCCGCCCTGCACCAAAATTCTGCCCAGGCATCACCGGACCCGCCAGCGACCGCTGCGCGGGGCTTCCTGTTTGGAGTTCCGTCAGGCATGCCGACGATCGATCAGCTCGCGCCCGCCACCGCAGCCTCGGACAACGACGAGCTTATGGTGAGCCAGGCAGGCACCGCCCGAAAGATCACGCGCGCGCAAGTTCTGGCCGGCGTGCAACCGGAGCTCGCCATCGCCGCCGGCACGCTGATGGGCCGCTGCAGCGCTGGCACCGGCGCGCCGGAAACGCTCGCCGTTGGCGCCAACCTTGTGCTTGCCAACGGGACACTGTCGGCGCAGGCCGCTCCCTACACCGTGTCGCAGCTTCCGGCCGGAACCGTGCCAGCGTCCGGAGACAGCGTGCCGCTCGGCCAGTCCGGCGAGAACACCGCCGTGACGTATGGCCAGTTCATGAGCGGCTTGCCTGGGGTTGCCAATGTGGACGCCTCGCAAACGCTGGTTACACCGACCGGCGCATCTGGCGCGGTCAGGCTCGCCGACTATGCGGCGTCCACGCTCAGCAGCAGCGGCGGCACCATGGCGGGCGCCCTGACCCTGGCCTCCGACCCCGCGGCGCCGCTGCAAGCCGCCACGAAGAACTACGTGGACAATCAGGTCGCAACGCTGGTCCCGACGACGGGGGGAACGCTGGCCGGGGCGCTGACGCTTGCCGGCGACCCCACGAGTGCCCTGCAGGCCACGACCAAGCAATACACCGACGCGCAGGTTGCCACGGCCGTCCCAAAGACGGGGGGAACGCTGTCTGGGGCGCTGACGCTTGCTGGCGACCCCACGAGTGCCCTGCAGGCCGCGACAAAGCAATACACCGACGCGCAGGTTGCCACGGCCGTCCCGAAGTCCGGCGGAACCATGACGGGCCCGCTGATGCTTGCCGCCGACCCGGCGTCGCAACTGCAAGCGGCAACCAAGCAATACGCGGATGCGCGCGTGCTGCGCAGTGGCGATGCCCTGACCGGACCGCTGATGCTCGCGGCGGATCCGACCGCGGCGTCGCAGGCCGCCACCAAGAACTATGTCGATACCCAGCTCGGCACGGCGCTACCCAAGAGCGGCGGCGCGCTGACCGGCGTCCTGACCCTCGCGAGCGATCCGACCGCCTCCACCCAAGCGGCCACGAAGCGCTATGTGGATACGCAGGTGGCCACCGCCTTGCCGCTGAACGGCGGCACGCTGGCGGGCGCCTTGATGCTTGCCAGCGACCCTGCCGCGGCAAGCCAGGCCGCCACCAAGCACTATGTCGATGGTCAGGTTGCGACCGCATTGCCGCTCGGCGGCGGCACGCTGACAGGTGCTTTGTCGCTGGCCAGCGACCCTACCGCAGCGAGCCAGGCCGCCACCAAGCACTATGTGGACACCCAGGTGGCCGCCGCGGTGCCGCTGAGCGGCGGCACGCTGACGGGCGTCTTGACGCTGGCCAGCGACCCCACCGCTGCGAGCCAGGCCGCCACCAAACACTATGTGGACGCACAGGTCGCGACCGCCTTGCCACTCGGCGGCGGGACGCTGACCGGCGCGCTGACTTTGCCAGCCAATCCCACGTCCGCCCTGCAGGCAGCAACGAAACAATACGTCGATGCCGCCGGCGGCGCTACGACGGGAGAAATCAACGTCAAGTCCGCGCCGTACAGCGCGAAGGTCGACGGCACGACCGATGATACGGCGGCATTCAAGGCAGCCTATCAGGCGGCCCCCGCCGGCTCGGTGATCTTCGTGCCAAACGGCGTGACGGTGCTGCAGAATCCAAACACGTGGGGCATCTCGCTTACCAAGCTGGTAAAGTGGGCCGTTGATGGAACGACGCTGCCGGACGGAACCTCGCTGGCGAGCGCAATCTCCGGAGGCACCCCCGCCGCGAATTTTTTGCCCGGCATCGTTGTCGGAAATAGCAGCGTCAGTTCCGAAGCCAGCCGGTGCGGCTCGCAGCCTACCGACTTCGCCGTGCGACATGCCGCATACGTCGCGAATCACAGCGGCGGCACGGCCGGTTATGTCAGTTGCAACGATCGCACCGACACGATCATCTACGGTGCTCCCAACAATTACATTTGGGGCGGCCTGGACCGCCTGCTCTGGTGCGGCACGCAGACAGGGTCCTCGGCGACGCCGGCACAGCACGTCGGGCGCTACATCCAGACGATCCGCCAAGCCACGACGACCGGCCAGCCCCAGCCACAGTTGTGGGCAGCCTGCCTTGAATACCGGGACACCACCGGTCAGCCCTCAAGTGCGGTGAACGCTGCGCTGACCATCGAAATGGATTGGTACGGCAACGGCGCCGACGATGCAAATAACCGAGCAATACAGTCCCTGGTTGTCGGCCAGGCCAGTTCTACCGGCAGCCCCGTCCAGATTTCGACCATCATTGGGGCTTATCTCGCGGCCGGCTCCTCAGGCTATGCTTACAGCGTGTTCCGCGTCGCGATTCCGTTCTCGACAGCGGTGCTGGATACGACCGCCGCCCAGCAGATGACCGGCGCCGCGGCGATTAAAATGGCCGCCGGTCATGCGATTGCCTTCGAACCGACCAATAGCTATCGGCTGGCGTTCGACAACACGACCAATTCGCTTCGCTGGTCTGCGGCTACCCAATCATGCATCGTCGGCAAGGGTATCGCGGTCGGCTGGCAGACGGTCTGCGCCGGAACTACGACGCTCACCAGTTCCGCAGCCGGCAACATCGTCTTTCTGGCGGGCAGTGGATCAGCTTATACGATCACGCTGCCCGCTGCCAGCTCGATGGCTCCCGGTTCAGGCTTCACGTTCTCCGTTCTGGGCACGGCGGCTGCCACCATCGCCCCCGCTGGGTCCGATACGATCGACTGCCCGCCCGTGGTTCTGCATCAGAACGACCGCTACCACATCGTTGCGGATGGCAGTGGCGCCTGGCGCGAGGTCTTCCGCGCCAATCTCGTCAACCCGCGATTCGCGGCGCCGCCGGTGCTGCCCAGTTACACGGTCGCCGCTCTCCCGACCGCGGTTGCAGGTGCCAAGGCATTCGCCAGCAACGGACGCAAGCCGAGCGAGGCCGCCGCGGCGGGAACTGGCGTCGAGGTCTTCTACGACGGCGCTCACTGGATATCGGTCTGCGGCGGCACTCAGGTTCTGGCCTGACGATACGGCCCTGCGGCCAGGCGGTCCGTTCCCCTCTTCTCTCTTGTACGGATTCACGCAATGCCGACAATCTCGCAGCTTCCGGCCGCGGCCCAGGCCAATGCCGCCGATGAGGTACCGCTCAGCCAAGGGGGCAGCGCCAGGTCAGTCAGCGTCGGCTCGCTGCTTGCCGGCACCCAACCCGCCATAATCACCGACCAGGGCACGCTGCTCGGGCGCACAAGCATGGGGCCTGGTGGCCCCGAACCCGTCTCGGTCGGGACCGGGTTGGCCATCAACGCAACGACGCTGTGCGCGAACGGGGCAGATCACGCCGCGTTCGCGCCTCAGCCGACACTCGAGACCACCGACCAGGTTGTCCTCAACAGCGCAGGCGCTCCCAAGCTGCTGGATCTTGGCTTGCTGCGCGGTCTGTTCTCGGCTGGGCAGAATATTACGATCGATCCTACCGGCATCATTGCCGCCACCGGCACCGGTGCGACCGAGCCGAGCTTCCTGGTCGGCGCGGCCGATCCGGCGCCCGGCATCGGCAAGAATGGCGACAGCTACCTCAATGCGACAACCGGCAAGGTGTTTGCCAAGGAAGCTGCCGCCTGGACCGACACCGGCACCAATCTGCGGGGTCCGCAAGGGCCAGCCGGGCAAGCCGGGCAGCCCGGCGCGACGGGTCCGCAGGGGGCGGCCGGATCCAGCACCAGCATCACGCAGGCGCCGGCGGTCACCACGATGGCTGCGACCGACCTCGTGGGCATCAGCCATGCCGGTGCGGACCATTCCATCACACTGGCGAACCTGCTGAACGCTGAAACGATCGACCAGGGCGCCGCGGCGGCACCGGCGAGCGACACCGATGCATTCTGGGTGGGCCAAGGCAGCAGCACGCTGCGGGTGCAGACGCTGTCAGCGCTATGGACCTGGATCGCCGCCAAGCTTCCCGGATACCAGGCGCCCGTCACCGAAGTGACGGCCAACCTGACATTGGACGCGACGCTTGCCGGCCATCTGCTGATTTGCTCACAGCCCGTCTCCGTCACGGCAGGTATTGGCGTCACGACGGGTTTCACCTGCCGCGTCCTGAACGTATCGGTCGGCAACGTCACCTTGGGGGGCATGACCACTTCCAGCGGGTCGTCGATACTGCAAGCCAACCAGCTCGCCGAGGTCAGCGCCGGCGCCTATTCCGGCGGCACCATCGTGTTCGCAGCGATCAGCGGGGGCATGGTGTTGCCGGTTCCGGGGCAGGTTACCGCCCTCACGATCGGTACGGTCACGAGCAGTAGCGTGCCGCTGTCCTGGACAGCGCCGGGCGCCGGTGGCCCGGCTTCCGGCTACACGGTCAACTACCGTGTGACCGGGACCAGTGCCTGGGCCGCGGCGGCGACGGCCGTACCCGGCTTGACCTTTGCCGTCGTCGGGCTGTCGGCCAGCACCGGCTACGATTTCGAGGTCATCGCGACCAACGCGACAGGCAGCGGCCCAGCATCTTCCGTGGTCAGCACCACCACCGCAGCGCCTGCGACGCTGCCGCCGGGCCAGCCAATGGGCTTGTCGGCCGGCACGCTCACCAGCAGCAGCGTGGCGCTGTCCTGGACCGCGCCGAGTGGCGGAGGGGCCGCCGCTGGCTACACCGTGCAGTATTGTGCGCATGGCACGGGGAATTGGATTACGGCGCAAACGGGCGTCGCCACCGCGTCGTACACCGTCACCAGCCTATCGGCATCGACGCAGTACGATTTCCAGGTCATCGCCACGAACGCGGCAGGCGCCGGCCCTGCTTCGCCCGTCATCAGTGCAACGACTCCGATGGCGCCGCCAGGCCAGGTCACCGGCCTCACCGCGGGCACCGCTTCCGCTGTGTCCGTTCCGCTCGCCTGGACTGCGCCTGGAGCCGGCGGCGCGCCATCCGGCTACACGGTGAAGGTTCGTGTGACGGGACAGACCGCCTGGACCACGGCGACCAGCAACGCCACCGGTACCAGCTACACTGTTGCCGGCCTGACCTCGAGCACAAGCTACGACTTCGAAGTGATCGCGAGCAATACGGGCGGCAGCGGTCCGGCCTCCGCCGTCGTCACCGCCACCACCGCGCTTGCAGCGCCTGGCGCCATCACCACCCTGACCGCCGGTGCGGCAACCACCAGTACCGTGCCGTTGTCCTGGACGGCTCCTGCCGGAGGCGGCGCGGTCGCCGGCTATACGGTGCAGTGTCGTCTGCACGGCGCCGCGTCCTGGACCACGGCGAGCAGCGCAGTGACTGCGACCACTTTCACCGTGACTGGTTTGACTCCCGGCGCGACATACGACTTCCAGGTGTATGCAACGAATGCAGCGGGCACCGGGACGGCGGCCACGCTGTCCAGCGTCGCCACGGCGGCAGCCAGCAACTACGTGCTGACACCCGGATGGCTACCCGCAACGGGTTCGACCTGGACCTCGACAGCCAGCGGTATCGGCGTAAACGCGAACGACAACAGCGCCTCGACCGACGGCGGCCATGCCGTGCCGGTCAGTGTGGCGTTCGTCTGGTCCGCCAGCAACACAATCTCACCGACCTCGTCCCAGCAACCGGGCGCCCAGTTCAGCAACAACGGACACAACTACTGGGGCGCCTACGTCAACGGACCCGGCACGCCTGGCAACTACTTCCTGTGGGCGATCGCCAAGGACGTGGGAGCCAACGTAGTGGCGGCCTGCGTGTTCCCCAGCGCCTTCACCTTCACCTGAGCGGGGGATTTGCATGTCCGTGGCACTCGTCGCACCCGGCAGAGCGATGGCCCTTGCCGGGAATGGCGCCGTCGCGCTCTGGCAACGGCTCGCCGGGGCCGGCGGCGGTTCGGCTACCGGCTCCGGCCCGAGCGCGTCCGGCATCGCCGGTCTGTCGGGTTGGTGGGATGCCAGCTCGTACGGGGGCATGCTTGATGCCAACGGCAACGCGATCCCTGCCTGGAACAGCACGGTCGGGAGCCTGACGGACAACAGCGGCGGCGGACGGCCGATGACGGTGTACCGCGCGGCCGGCAGCGGACAGAACGCCACGGCGACGCCGCGTCTGTCCGGGTTGCTGGGCGGACTCGGCGCCACCGTCGCCGGCGGCACCTGGACGCCCTCGCTCGATCCCGACCTGGGGTTTCGCGTGTCCGGGATTTCGATGGCCTCGGGGCAGGCATGGACGCGGTTCCTGGTCTGGTCGCGCCCCAACTGGCGGCAGTCGAGCGGCAAGGATTCCGAGCCGGTCGCCCTGCTGACCAGCGGCAGCATCGTGGTGCTGCAGGCGGACAGCGCTGGCGGCAGCAACCGCCTGATCCTGTTCCCGGGCGCGCAGCAAACCGTGCTCACGTCCAGCCTGACGCGCCGGCACACGCACTCGGTTATCCTGCGCAACACGCCGGGCGCCGGCGTGGATGTGTGGCTCGACGGAACGCAGGTTGCCACCGGAGCCGCGAACCCGATCGGTTCCGCCGCCGCGTCATTGCTGTTCCTGCATGACGGCACGTCGAACGGCGCCGCGCAATGTTGGTTTCATGAAGCGGCGAGTTGGGAACGAGCGCTGACCGGCGCCGACATCGCCACGCTGCTGACCGCGGCGGCGCGCTGGACCCGCGGCCCGCGCAAGGGGGTTGTGCTTCTGTTCACCGGGCAGTCCAACGCGGTGTACGCCACGCTTTCCGACGGCGCCGGGATGCTGCTGGCGCAGGGCGTGGCCTGGTACCTGGGCGCGCTTGCCTGGGGCATGTTCGCCTCGAACGCAGTAGGCAGCGCCACCGAGGTCGGCGGTCACGGCATCTATGCGGCCCCGCCCTATGCGGGTGACTTCGTGCACAACCCCGGCGATGGCAGCGACCCATCCACCTGGGCCGAGGGTGCCGACGGGCAATGGGTGCAGACCTTCATGTCCGCGCAGTCCGCCCCGGATCTGGCCGATTGCGATGCGATCGTCTGGTGGTGGTCGGAAACCGACAGCACGCGCGCCTACACCGAGAAGGCGACATTCGAAGCGGCGGCCAGGCGATGGCTGGCGCTGGAGCGCGGCATGGTGCCAGGCGCAACCGCCGGCTCCTTGCCGCTGATCTGGTGGAACGCCATGCCATTCGGCTCCGGCACCGATAACGGCACACAGATGCACCGGGAGGCGGTGGCGGCGCTTGCGGCTGACGCCACGCAGAACGTGGCGATCGGCCTGCCGATGACCGCGGGCGCGCTGCCCCGCGGCGCGGCGCCGAACGGTGACGGAACGTGGTCCGGCGGCGATTACAATCACCTCGACAGCATCGACAATATAGGCTTTGCCCGGCTCGCGGCGCCGGTGGTGGCGCGCGCAATCCTGTCGTCGCGCGGGGGCGATTCGATTGCTGCCATTCCCGTTGGCGTGCCCGCAGCAGGTGGCCCGCGCATCGCGAGCGCACAGTATACCAGCCCGACCACCGTGCTACTGACCGTGGTCCACGACGCCGGCACCGATCTGCGCGTACCGTTGCTCGCCGCGCACGGAGCGGGCTTTGCCGTCATGGATGGCGGGTCCGTCGCCTCGCCGGGCACGGTCCGGACGGCCGTCGCCTGCATCAGGGTGGACGCCACGCATCTGCAGATCACGCTGGCCAGCCCGCTGGTGAACCCGGCCACGGAATGCCTGCTGTTCTACCCCTACGGCCATGGCTTTATCGGTCGCGGCAACGTCGTGACCGATAATTTCTCGGCTTTGCCAAGCCCGCCGGGCTGGAACATCGGGGGCGATCTCGGCAGCGCCTGGGTGCTCGACTGTCCGCTCGCCGCCACGACAGTGCCGATCGTTCTGCACACCTGACCTTCCGACCGAGGTCGGATCGTCCCCTTCGGAGATTACCGGTGCATGAGCCAATCGACTGCCCGATCAACGTGCAGGTCGCCCAACTGCGTTCGGCGCAGGAGGAGGCGATCAGGCGCGTCGCAGCCTGCGAGCTGCAGGATGCGGTGAGCAGGACCCGCATCGGCGCGCTTGAAGACAAAATCAGGCAGATGGTCCTCTCCGCCGAGTTCGAGCCGGTAAAATGGATGGTCTACGGCATCGTCAGCACGACGCTGGCGGCCGTGCTCACCGCCCTTGTAGCCGGCGTGCTGTCGAGCGCGCCGCGCCTGCTCCACTAAAACTCTGACGAGGCCCTCCATGAAAAAGAAGCCGAGCTATCTTGAAGTCCTGCCGACGGCGCTGGCCTTGATCATGGTCTGGATGATGATCGGACTCGTTTTGTACTGGCTTGCTTATGCCCCGCCCGCGTTCAGCGGCGTGCTGCAGAACGCGGCGATCGACGAGGCCCTTGCGCCCGGCCAGCCCCTCCTGGTGCAGCGCAAGTTCTGCCTTAACTATGACGTGACACTGCGCGTCCATCGCGAGTTTCAGGACGGGGTGGTGTTTGGTCTGCCCGATATCATGACCACGATGCAGAGAGGCTGCCACGACATGACTGTTGAGATCGACGTGCCACACTCGCTGCCGCCGGGTGCCTATCTTTATCGCGTTACAGTCGAGTACGATGCGACTCCGCTGCGCCGGCATGTGGTCCAGTTCCCCGACGTTCACTTCGTACTGGCTGATCAGAGCGGAGACGCGCCGGACCAGGCGACGCGTCTGACCCTCGGCTACTGATCGCCGCCATGTCGACATTCGAGAGTGCCTTCGCCCTGCTTGTGGGTCACGAAGGCGGCCTGTCGTTGGACCAGGCCGATCCAGGCAACTGGACCGGCGGCCGACCGGGCCAGGGAACCTGCCGCGGCACCAAATACGGTATCAGCGCGGCGGCGTATCCGGACATCGACATCGCCAACCTGACGGTCGATCAGGCCGCCGATATCTATCGGCGCGACTTTTGGAATCGCATCATGGGGGACTCGCTGCCGCCGCCGCTGGCGCTGCTCGTGTTCGACGCCGCGGTCAACAACGGCATTGCACGTGCCACGGAGTGGTTGCAGCAGGCAGCAGGTGCCGAGCCCGATGGCGTCATCGGGCCGGCGACCGCAAAGGCCGTGCAGCGCGCGGCACAGACGCAGGGCGGCGCGGCGCTATGCGCCGAGTTCCTCGCCCGGCGGCTGTCCTTCATGGCGTCGCTGCCCACCTGGCGGACCTTCGGCCTGGGCTGGGCCCGCCGGCTCTGCTCCCTGCCCTATCAATCGCTGACCATGACCGAGGGAGACCAGACTCATGGCTGATCCCGTGAAGTGTGCCATTGTTGCCGCCCATGCAGCGGCCGTCGCGCAGGCTGACATGCTTGGGCGGTCGGCCTCGGCGGAGGTGGGCAAGGCCGAAAACGTCGTTGCCAGGAACAAGCTGCTACTAATCGTGGCGGCGACCGGGTTTGTTGTAGGTGTTACATTCGCGCTGCTGATCTGAACAGATCCATTGGCAAGTAGGGCGGATAAGCGAAGCGCCATCCGCCGATGCGGTGCGGCTGGCTGCAATGGCGGATGGCGCTTCGCTTATCCGCCCTACATCCCCCGAACAACGTTTCGTCTCAATAATGGGATGCTGTGTCGCGTCGCCCTTCCATCACCCCCGCCGCAAACGGAGCACGCAATGCTGCCATTGATCCCGCTGGCAATCTCGATCGCGCCGGAGATCGCCAAGTGGCTGTTCGGCGACAAGGCTGAGAAAACCACCGCCGCCGTGGCGCAGGCGGTGCAGGTGGTCACCGGGGTTGACGTCAATGCCCCGAACGGCGCAGCCGCCGCGCAAGCCGCCTTGGCCGGCAAGCCGGAGCTTGCGGTACAGATGCGCACGCAGCTTGCGCAGATCGCGGCGGCCGCGGAGGCCGATGCGCACAAGACCGAGTTGGACCAGTTGCAGGCAATGCTGGCCGATACGGCGAGTGCACGCGCCCAGACGGTTGCCCTGGCCCTGGCAAAGTCGCCGATCGCATTCGGAGCGCCGCTGGTGTCTGTCGTGGTCCTGGTAACATTCGCAATTGTCATGACGGTGGCCATCACGCGCACCATGCCGAGCGGGAGCGAAACAGTCCTGACGATGCTGCTGGGCTCGCTGGCGGCGATGGCAACATCGGTCGTGTCCTATTGGGTCGGCAGCAGCGCCGGATCGGCACGAAAAGACGAGCACTTCGCCAGGATCGTCGCCGGACGAGACGCGTCATCCTCCGTGGGGTCCTCCGCGGGCAGCTAGCCCGACTTTCCGATCCTGCCGGTACCTAGCGAAAATCGCGCGAGCGCGGAACGACCCGCTCGGCGCGCGGGTGGCGCGGTGCGCGGGGACGCGGCATCTCATCGGCTGGCGTGGCAATCGTCAGGACGGGTGCGTCCTCGATGATGCCGGCCATCGCGGCGCTGCGATCCTCAAGCTGCTCGGCGATGACGTGCACAATCCCTTCCGGACTGCGCTGCAGCTTGCCCCGCACCAGCAACAACGAACTGCCGAGGATCGCACGGCGGAACTGCTCCAGCATGCTGGACCAGACGACGATGTTGGCGATGCCGGTCTCGTCCTCGATGGTGCAGAACACGACGTTGCCGTTGCCCGGGCGCTGGCGCACCAGCACCACACCGGCAACGGCAACCGCGGTGCCGTCGCGCCCCGCCGTCGCTTCGGCGCAGCTCAGCACGCCTTCGCGGGAAAACTGCGCGCGCAGGAAGCGCATCGGGTGCGCCTTCAGCGACAGGCCGGCGGTCTGGTAATCGGCGATGACGTGCTCGCCCTGCGTCATCAACGGCAGCGACGCGGGTTTTACCGCAACCGGCTGGTGGGCAAACAAGGGCAGTGCAGCCGACAGGCCACGCACTTGCCAGAGCGCCTCCCGCCGATCCAGCCCCAGGCTGCGCATCGCATCGGCGTCCGCCAAGGCAACCAGCGCCGCATGCGGCAACCCCCAGCGCGCCAGATCGGCAAAACTACCAGCACGATCCTTGACCAAAAGGTCCGCCCAGTCCTGGCGGAAGCCCGATATCAGACGGAACCCGAGCCGCAGCGTCCCCCCGTCCTCCATCGTGCAATCCCACAAGCTCGCGCAAACGTCGATGCCGCGCACGGTTACGCCATGGTCCCGCGCGTCCCGCACGATCTGCGCCGGCGCGTAGAACCCCATCGGCTGCGAATTGAGCAGCGCGCAGGCGAACGCCGCCGGATGGTGGCACTTCAGCCAGGCCGAGATATAGACCAGCAGAGCAAAACTGGCAGCGTGGCTTTCCGGGAAGCCATACGTGCCAAAACCCTCGATCTGGCGGAAGCAGCGTTCGGCGAAGTCGCGCTCGTAGCCGCGCGCCACCATGCCCTCCACCATCTTGGCGAAGAAGCGATGGATGGTGCCGACGTGGCGAAACGTCGCCATGGCGCGGCGGAGCTGGTTGGCTTCCTCGGGCGTGAACCGCGCGGCCTCGATGGCGATCCGCATCGCCTGCTCCTGGAACAGCGGCACGCCGAGCGTCTTGCCGAGCACGCGTTCCAGCTCATCGGGCGGCCCGTGCTCCGGTGACGGCGACGGGAGAAAGACCTCTTCCAGACCTTGGCGCCGGCGCAGATAGGGATGCACCATGTCGCCCTGGATCGGACCGGGGCGCACGATCGCCACCTCGATCACCAGGTCGTAGAATTCGCGCGGCTGCATCCGCGGCAGCATGTTGATCTGCGCACGCGATTCCACCTGGAACACGCCGATCGAATCGCCGCGCGATAACATCGTGTAGACGACGGGATCGTCCTGCGGGATCTCGGCCAGATCGGTGACGCCGAGCAGCGCAAACGCCTTGCGCACGCAGGTCAGCATCCCGAGCGCCAGCACATCGACCTTCATCAGGCCGAGCGTGTCGATGTCGTCCTTGTCCCATTCGATGAAGCTGCGCTCGTCCATGGCGGCGTTGCCGATCGGCACGGTCTCGTCCAGCCGGCCGCGCGTCAGCACGAAGCCGCCGACATGCTGCGACAGGTGACGCGGAAAGCCGACCAGGTCGCGGGCCAGACCGACCGTGCGGCGGATCACGGGGCTTGCGGGGTCCAGCCCGATTTCCACCAGGCTGTCGTCCGACCACAGTTCGTCTCCCGCGTGCCAGGATTGTGCGGCAAGCGCCGCCGTTACGTCCTCGGTCAGGCCAAGCGCCTTGCCCACTTCGCGGATGGCGCTTTTCGGCCGGTAGTGGATCACGGTGGCGGCAATGGCGGCGCGGTGGCGGCCGTAGCGGCGATAGATGTACTGGATGACCTCCTCGCGCCGTTCGTGTTCGAAATCGACATCGATGTCGGGTGGCTCGCGCCGCTCGGCGGAGATGAACCGTTCGAACAGCAGGTTGATCTTGGTCGGATCGACCGCCGTGACGCCGAGGCAGTAGCACACAGCGGAATTTGCCGCCGACCCACGTCCCTGGCACAGGATTTCCTGGCTGCGGGCAAAGCGCACGATGTCGTGCACCGTCAGGAAATAGCGCGCGTAGCCGAACTGGCCGATCAGGCGCAGCTCCTTGTCCAGCGTCCCGCGCACAGCGGCTGGGATGCCGGCGGGATAGCGCGCGGCGGCACCCTCCCATGTCAGGTTGGCCAGGTGCTCGTCAGGGGTCAGGCCGGGCGGGACCGGCTCGTCCGGGTATTCGTAGGCAATCTCGTCCAGCGAAAACCCGCAGCGCGCGACGATCTCCTGCGTGCGCGCAATGGCGGCGGGAAAATCCTTGAACAGCCGCGCCATCTCGGCGGGCGCCTTGAGGTGGCGCTCGGCGTTGGGCTGCAGCGCCAGCCCCGCTTCGTCGATGCGGCAGCCGAGCCGGATGCAGGTCATCACGTCCTGCAGCGATCTTCGCTCCGGGGCGTGGTACAGCACGTCGTTGGTGGCGACCATCGGCAACGGCAAGTCGGCCAGCGCGCGCAGCCGGCGAGCGTCGTCCGCACGGTAGCGGCGGCTGGCGGCGAGATAGGCGCGGTCGCGAAAATCCCCTGCAATGCGCTGGATGTTTGTGCGGAAGGCCGCATCCGGCCGAGCCGGCGGCACCGCCAGCACAATCTGGCCCTCGCCATGCGCCAACAGATCGTCGTAGGCCAGGAAACAGCGGTTGGTGGCCTTCGCCGCCTCGCCGGTATCGCCATTCGGCACGCGCCGCTTGCCCAAGGTCAGCAGGCGCGTCAGGCGCCCCCAGGCGGCACGATCCTGCGGATAGCACAGCAAATCCGGCGTGCTGTCCTGGAAGACCAGTCGCGCGCCGAGCACCAGGCGGATGCCGACCTGACGCGCCGCATCGTGCATGCGCACCACGCCGGCCACGGTGTTGCGGTCGGTGATGCCGATCGCGCCCAGCCCAAGCACTGCGGCCATGGCCGCCAGTTCCTCCGCCCGCGAGGCACCGCGCAGGAAGGAGAAGGCGCTGGCAACCTGAAGCTCTGCGTACGACGCTACGCTACGGGTCATGCGAACAGGCCGTGCATGTACCAGCGCGGGGTCTCCCCGCTGCGGTAGAGACCGGCACGGAAGATCCAGAACCGCGCGCCCTCGGTGTCTTCCACGCGGTAATAGTCGCGAACCAGATCGGTCTCCGGCCGCGCCCCGCCCGGCTGGCGGCGCCACCACTCGGCGGCGATGCGCTCGGGACCGGCGGCGGCGCGCACGCGATGCGGGGCACCGCGCCAGCGGAAGATGATCGGCGGGTCGTCCGGCACGGGTGCGGTGGCCTCGATCGGCTCCGGCCGGCGCAGCAGGCGGATCGGCCGCGGCAGCTTGGGATCGGCGACCCAGGCAGGCTGCGCAGCCAGCAGGGGCGGGACGCGCTGCACCGCGCGCTCCGGCACATGACTGGCGTGCGGGGCGGCACGCCAGACGCGCTCGGGGCCAAGCCGGTTGGCCAGGCGGTCCACCGTCGTCGCCAACTGCCCCACTCCGTCCGGCGCGGCCAGCGACGATAGCTGCGGCGCCGGCATCGGGACCACGTCATCGGCTTCCAGCGTCATCGCCTCTACGCCGAAGCCCGGATCGACCGTGTCGAGCTTTTCCCCCAGCAGACGTGCCAGATAGGCAGCCTCGCGCACCGGCTGCGCTGTGCCGACGCCGATCTGCGGCACCACCCCGTCCACCCGAAAGAACCGTGCGGTAACGCGCTGCACGCCGCTGTGCTGGTCCGCGAGGCGCCGGCACAGGCGTTCGGCCAGCAGGGTCAGGGCGCGGGTCAGGTCCTCCGGCGTGCCGATCGGGTCGGCGAAGGCGACGCGCTCGAACCAGTCGATCGGCGTGCGCGGCCAGGCGATCGCCTCCGCTGCCGCGCCCAGCGCCTGGTCCAGCCGCAGCACGGGCGCCGAACCGAACCGCGCGGTGATGTCGCCGCGCGGCAGGCGCAGCAGGTCGCGGACCTGGCGGATGCCGAGGCGGCGGAGCCCGGCCACGGTGCGGGGATCGAGCCGCAACAGGGC
>Ga0302193_10000637_pt1 | contig 31464 bp, 20 predicted proteins | sample II_Bog_E3_3_FD_200228 | JGI IMG/M metagenome (GOLD analysis project Ga0302193, IMG submission 200228) | Peat permafrost microbial communities from Stordalen Mire near Abisko, Sweden - II_Bog_E3_3 | ecosystem: Environmental > Terrestrial > Soil > Wetlands > Peat | place: Sweden: Abisko...
GGCGAAGAAACCGCATAGGGAAGAGTAGGCGACCAACCAGAACCCAGAAAAACCTGGCCGCATTCAGGCTCGAAATGCGCACTGTCACCGCTTTTCGAGAATCGTACCCATATATGCCGCTGCATGGTTGGCAGCTGGTTGCTGGTCGGGAGTGCTTGCCCGAAGTGGAGGTAAAGTGCCACCAGCGACTGCAAAATCTTGCACTATTCCGAGGATTAAGAAAAGTATCCCATTTGTTTTCAATAACTCCAATTGGCATGGGAAATGCTCTGACCAGAACCTACACCACGTCGCGGTTGTGTCTGAGCCCTGCGTATCAATCCGTAAAGAACGGACAAGCGGCGGGGCTGTCAGCTGCTTCTGAGGAGACTCAGGAATGGTTCCCCAAGCGATCAGAAGCCAGGGAGTACCGAATGACACGTCTCAACCAGGCGTAGCTCAAAAGACGATAAGAGCAACGCCGAAAGGATAAATCAATGAAGATGAACAAGCTCTTCTTCTGTTTCGTCGCTGCTTCCATGATTCTCTCTACGGGAAAAGCGACCGCCAGCACAATCGATTACACCCTGACGTCGGCGCCGGGGTCGGCTGCTCCGGTCACCATTTCATTTGCCCTATCCTCGCAGCCGGGATCGAATTTGCCCTGCGCTTTCTATCACGGTTGCTTCAGTGTGTCCGATGTTTCGTTCACCTTGAACGGCACAACCTTCTCCGGTGGTACTGTCGATTTTTACGATTCGTCGCCAGGTCCTGACGGGGGCTTCGTCATTCAGTATGCAGACAGTTCCCTCCTGGTGAACCTGGGGGAGCGGTATTGTCGCCCGGCGTCTATCAGACCCTGTACACGGGGACGCTTAGCGACCCAACCCTTCTGAATTTCTCAAATCTTCCGCTCTACGGCTATGGCAATTTCGGCCCCGATGTCGATGAGAATTTTATTCTGAATGCGAGTGCGACACCGGAACCCGGCAGCGTCGTCCTTCTCGGCTCCGGGTTGCTGGCCCTGGCAGGCGCGATGCGCTGGAGAAAGAATCGGGTGCGCGGACGGGCCGTTTGCGCGGCTGGTATGTCTTGAAGCATTTCGCTTCTGTTTCTAAGGCCCAGGGTGTGAGTCTTGGGCCTTTAACTTAGAACTATAGTTGTCCTTGCACTAAAAGGCCCCTATGCGACGGCTGCAACTTCACGCTGCTTCTCGGTCTCAGGCTCCAGACCATCGTCGGGTTGGCCACATCGGCTTTGCCGCAGTGAAGCTCCCGAATGGCATGCATTCACTTTCTAAGCAATCATGATCGTCTGAATGTTTGATTCAAGTGAAGTCACTCTGCCATTTGCACCGTAACGCCTGGTTAACCGGCTACCCGTCAGTTACTCCTTCGCCAACAACCCACCTCCCCTCCACCCCTCCCACAAAACTTCCCTAACCATCCCCACCCCCATGGTGTCTAATTTCCGCATGGATAAGAACGACCACGCGGCGATCCAGGCTGTACTGGCAGGGGACAAGGAGGCCTATGGCACGCTCGTCGTGCGCCATAGCCAAACCCTGTTCCGCGTGGCCTTCCGCATCACCGGCAATGAGGCCGACGCCGAAGATGCAGTCCAGGAGGCATTCTTGCGCGGGTATCGCAAGCTCGAAGGCTTTGAGTCGCGGTCCAACTTCGGCACCTGGATCTACCGCATCGCCGTGCACTGCGCTCTGGACAAGGTCAGGCGCCGGCACATCGCCGAAACCCTCCGCGTGAGCGACTGCAACGACCCCGAGCAGGATCAAGTCCAGGTAGCGGACGACGACGCAGGCCCTGAAAGGCTGTTGCTGAGCGGCGAAATCTCCGCTTTGCAGACCGCCGCCCTGCAGAGCCTCACAGCCACAGAAAGAACGGCCTTTGTGCTGCGCCACATGGAAGACCGAAGCACAGCCGAGATAGGAGCCGCCCTCGGAATCGATCCGAACGCGGCCAAACAGGCGGTTTTCCGAGCCGTACAGAAGATGCGGCGGCGGCTCGCGCCTCTCAGGGTGGCAACATGAAGCATTTGACGGATGAAGAGATGATTGAACAGGCATACGGCGAAGTCGAGAGCACCGCGGCCGTCGAGCGCCACCTTGCGGCTTGTCCGCAATGCGCTGACGCTTTCGCGGAGCTGAAGCATGACCTGGCCGAGGTCGACCGCATCCAGGCCCCCTACCGCGACGCCTCCTACGGCCTGCAAGTGTGGGCTGCCATCGCCGGCTCCCTGCCCGCTTACCGCCCCAAACACCGCTCCTTGTGGGGGAGCTTCTGGGCCAGTCCCTGGACCAAAGGCTTGAGCTTCGCCGCCCTTACCGCCCTGCTCGTCTCCTGCGCCTTTTATGCCGGCCGCCTGTCGGAGCAGCGCAAAATGCACCCCCCCATCGCCCATGTCGAGCCCAGGCCCCAGCAGCCCAAACAGCCCATCGTGGTCGTCGTACTCGACGACCATCTCGACCGCTCCGAGCGCTTCCTGGTCGAGCTCAAGCACGCTGACCTTGACTCCACTGACATGGCTTCCCCCATGCGCGACGAGGCCCGCAGCCTGCTCGCCGCCAACCGCATCTGCCAACAAAAAGCCGACAAAGCCGCCGACCCCGAGCTCACCACCGCCCTCGACCATCTCGACCGCCTGCTGGCCGATGCCGCCAACGCGCCCGGAGGCCTCAACCCCCAGTCCATCTCCAAACTCCAGAATGAGATGAACGCCGACGGAGTGCTCTTCGAGGTGCGCGTATTGCGCTCCCGAATTACCCGAAATTCATCCGCAAACAATCCCCAAAAGGGAGGAACCATATGAAACCGAACACTGCAATTCCTGTTGCCCTTCTGGCCGCCATCACCGCTTTTCCCATCCCCCTGTTCGCCATTTCCCCGGCCATCTCCCCAATCGGACAGGCCTTCTCTACGCCCGGCGGCATGGCTGACGCCTCCGGCTCCGGCTCGCTCCTGCCCGCCGTCGACGCGCCATCTACATCCGACAGCCCCGCCGGCAAGCTCTGCGCCGACGGCGCACGCGCCATCGACCAGAGCCGCTGGACCGACGCCGTCAAGCTCTATTCCCAGGTAGCCGCAACCCACGGCGATCGCGCCGATGCCGCGCTCTACTGGAAGGCCTACGCCGAAAACAAGCTCGGCCTGTCCAAAGCTTCCGTCGAAGCTTGCCGCACCCTCCGTCAGGACTTCCCCAAAAGCAAGTGGGTTGAAGACTGCGGCGCTCTCGAAGTGGAACTGAACGCCCGCAGCGGCAAACCAGTCGAAATCGACCCCAACGCCAGCGACGACGTCAAACTGCTCGCCCTCAACACCATGCTCCGTCAGGATGAACCCCGCGCGCTTGCCGAAATCCAGGAAATCCTCAAGGGCGACTCCAGCGAAAAGCTAAAGAAGGAAGCCCAGTTCATCCTCGGCACCCACTACTCCGACACCACTTACGCCCAGGCCGTCCGCATCAGCTACCTCGAGGGCGATGTGCGCATTCAGCGCGGTGACCCCTCCAATAAAACCGGCGGCGCAACCTGGGAAAAAGCCACTTCCGGCCTCCCCCTCGAAACCGGCTTCAGCCTCGTCACCGGCGTTGGTGCACGTGCCGAAATCGAGTTTGAAAATGCCTCCACCGTCTACCTCGGCGAGAACTCCGTCCTCACCTTCAACGACCTCCATGAGACCGCCGGCGTCCCCTACACTGAAATGGGCCTGCTCGCCGGAACACTCTCCCTCTACTTCCGCCCCTACGTCGCCCAGGAAAAGCTCGTCCTGCACACCCCCACCAGCGACTTCATCTCCAAATTCCCTGACAAGACCTACGCCCGCGTCGAGAGCTTTACCGACGCCGTCTCCGTCACCCCGCTTGAAGGCGGCGGCTCCGTCCGACTCCCCGGTGTTCCCCGCGGCACCGCCATCCCCGACCGCACCTTCACCTGGCTCCAGGGCCAGTTGGTCGACCCCGAAGGCTCGCCTGACACACAAAAAGGCTCCCCATGGGACAAGTGGGTCGCCGGCCGCGTTGCCGATCGAATCACCGCAATCCAATCCGTCATGGCCCAGTCCGGCCTCAGCGAACCCATCCCCGGCCTCGCCGATTTGGCCGGCCGCGGCAAGTTCTTCGATTGCGCCCCCTACGGAACCTGCTGGGAACCAAACGGCCTCGCCGCCCATGACCATGCGGCAATGCGCCGGCCCCGCCGCCCCGAAACCCCCCAGCCCCACCTCGAACTGGCCGCCTATCACCCGCTCCCCCGACCGTTTCAGCCCGCTCAATTCGGCTCTGTCGCGCCCCTTGAGGACGACCTCGATAGCGCGTACGACTTCCCCTGCACACCCATTTCGCTCCTCTACCGAATGATGAAGGACCCTGCCACCGGCAAATTGGTTCAGATCCGCGGGCCATTTCCCGAGGCCCGGCCCTACGACTGGGCCGTCTGCCACGCCGGCAGTTGGATTCGCCACCACAAGCACTACGTCTGGTGCGCCGGAACCAAGCGCCACCACATCCCACCCGTCCGCTGGATCAAGGTAGGCCGCTCCGTTGCCTTTGTTCCCCTCCACCCCTACGACGTAAAAGGACAGCCCGCTATCAACGCCAAACATGTCGTCTTCGCCGTCAGCGGCAAAATCCAAATCGAAGTCCATCCAATCAGATTCGACTCCGGCGTCCCCATCCAATACCTCAAAGACCCACCCAAGGACTACCGCGTCGCTCTGCTCAACCCGCTCCCCGGCGCCGAGGCTCCGCACATGGAGGCCCGCTCCTTCAACCGTGTCCCCGGAAGCATTTATGCGCAGAAAGTCGGCGCTTCGGTGCCACTCCACTTCGACCCCAAATCGCAGTCCTTCCTGGTCGCCCGAGAGCAGATCCGCGCCGGCAGGTCCTCCACCGTATTCGTCCCCATGAACAACCGCACCGGCAGCCTCCAATCCCGCGCCGATTCCTTCGGAGGCTCCGCAGCCTACCACGGCAGCACTTCCGCATCCTCCTCCGGCTTCCATGGCGGCGGAGCCAGCAGCGGCGGAGCCTCACACAGCGGCAGCAGCGCCAGCTCCGGCGGAGGTTTCCACGGCAGCGGCGGCACCGTCAGCGTCAGCAGCGGCGTCAGCTCTGCCGCCGCCTCGTCCGCAACCGCAGCCAGCAGCTCCAGCGCTCACCACTAACTCCGATCATGACAGTTGGATCTTGAATGCGAACGGCCTGGGCACCCTCCAGATCGCCTTGTCGAAATCAGGGGGAACAAACCCTGGGCTTCACAGGCTGCGGAAAAACTCACTCTGGGGGGGGATTCTCGAGGTTTTGTAACAAGGGCACGGCTCGGGAAACCCACACGCAGTGTGGGTCGCGGGCCAATAAAGCCAATCAAATCGATGTTGGGCTTTACAGGCTGCGGAAAAACTACCAAATGGCCGAAGTTTTGAAAGGGCACGGCTTCAGCCGTGCCGCAAGTGGCTGAAAATAAACGCTGGGCTTTAGCCCCCGAGGGATGCTCTTTGTGAATCTTGACTCAAAACCCGACTTTTTCCGCAGCCTCCTCAGCCCCTGCAAAAGTGACTACTGGCAATTCGTTCGTTGATGCCCTTTTTCCGCAGTCTCCCAAGGCCCACTCTTCATTGTGGCCCTCAACTCCTTGAGCCGCGAAAGGCGGTTCACACGCTGTTTAGCCCCTGCAAAAGCTGTAACCAGGACGATCTCGGGGTCGGCCCTCTTTCCGCAGCCTGTTTCTTCGCAACCCACCCCTGCCACCAGGCAAAAAAGGCCGCCCCGGCATCCCGGAGCGGCCTTCCTGTTTTTCGGTCCTTCGAAACTACTTCGCAGCCACCAGCGGCCGAGTCGTCAGCGACCCATCCGCATAACCCTTCGCGATCTCCTTGATGTCGATCGGCGAATAGTCGCCCGCGTGTCCGGCCTGCCCAAACTGTGTCATGCGCTGCGCAACCACCTTCTGCATCGCCTCGCGCGCCGGCTTCATATAGTCGCGCGGATCGAACTTCTCCGGCTGCGTCCACAGAACCTTGCGGATCGCCCCCGTGATCGCCAGCCGGTTGTCCGTGTCCACGTTCACCTTGCGTACGCCATTGCGGATGCCGAGCTGAATCTCTTCGACCGGCACGCCCCACGTCTCCTTCAGTTGCCCACCGTACTCGTTCACGATGTCCTGCAAATCCTTCGGAACCGACGAGCTGCCGTGCATCACCAGGTGCGTGTTCGGCAGGCGCTTGTGAATCGCCAGCAGCACATCCATCTTCAGCACTGAGCCATCCGGCTTCTTGGTAAACTTGTACGCGCCATGGCTGGTGCCAATCGCAATCGCCAGCGCATCCACGCCGGTCAGCTCGGCAAATTCCACAGCCTGGTCGGGGTCGGTAATGTGGTCCAGACCCGATCCGCCCGCGCCGTGCCCGTCTTCCACGCCACCCAGCACGCCAATCTCGCCCTCAACCGTTACGCCGCGCTCGTGGGCATAGTCCACCACCTTGCGCGTCACTTCCACGTTCTCTTCAAAGCTCGCCGGAGTCTTGCCGTCGGCCTTCAGCGATCCATCCATCATCACCGATGTAAAGCCCAGTTCGATGGCGCTCTTGCAGGTCTCAAAGCTGTTGCCGTGGTCCTGGTGCATCGCGATCGGAATCTCGGGATAAAGCTCGCTCGCCGCCAGAATCAGGTGGAAAAGATAGCGGTCCTGCGCAAACTGGCGCGCCCCGCGGCTGGCCTGGATGATCACCGGCGACTGCGTTTCCTTCGCCGCCTCCATGATCGCCTGGATCTGCTCCATATCGTTGACGTTGAATGCGCCGACGCCGTATCCGCCTTTGGCGGCCTCGTCGAGAAGTTGTCGCATGGAAACTAGAGGCATGGTGAACTCTCCTTTTCGCGCTTGGCCCCAGCCGCCTCAATAGCAACCGTCTAGCCGGGATAAAACTCCCTCGCCGGCGGCAGGAACTGCAATCGTCCTTATGGTAGCAGACATGCGCAAGCAAAAAATGTGCCGCAAAACACATTTGCTGCGCATTCCCGCCATCCACCATTGACTTCAGGACACTCCCTGCGAAAACGCACCACTCCAGTCCTACCGGAAAAACTATTGAGTCCTGTTGAGCTTTCCAGGCTCAGGAAAAACTCATTCCAATCTCGATTTCGCAAGCTTTGTAACAAGGGCATGACCGGGGTACCGGGGAACCCTCTGGGTCGCGCGTCGCGTGCCGATAAAGCCAATCAAATCAACGTTGGGCTTTACAGGCTGCGGAAAAACTACCAAATGGCCGAAGTTTTGAAAGGGCACGGCTTCAGCCGGGCCAATAAAGCCAATCAAATCAACGTTGGGCTTTACAGGCTGCGGAAAAACTACCAAATGGCCGAAGTTTTGAAAGGGCACGGCTTCAGCCGTGCCGCAAGTGGCTGAAAATGAAAGCTGGGCTTTAGCCCCCGAGGGATGTTCTTTGTGAATCTTGACTCAAAACCCGACTTTTCCCGCAGCCTCTTCACCCTCCCGCTGCACGCTCGACACAGTTTCCAAACCCCGCACCAAGAACATGCCCGGCCCCTCCGCGCAGCCCACCCCCTGCCGTCCTGAACTCACACCTCTTGCACCACGGTTCAGGTCAGCGCCGGATAGCTCGTGTAGCCCGCAGCGCCTCCTCCGTAGAATGTCGTTGGGTCCGGTTCATTCAGAGCGGCTCCGAGTTCGAGCCGCCTCGGCAGATCTGGGTTGGCCAGAAAAGCGCGGCCATATGCGACAGCGTCGGCTTGCCCGCTCTCGACTGCTTCCTCTCCCCGAAGCTTGTCATATCCGCCATTCACCACGTAGAGACCTTCCCAAAGGGTTCTCAGGTGAGCCGACATGGCGAGATCCTCCTCGCTGCTTCCTTTGCTGTTCTGCGCCGTCTCAACAACATGAAGGTACCCGAGCCCATAGCTGTTGAGCCTTGCAACGGCGACGGAGAAAGTCTCGAGTGGGTTGTCGTCCGACATGTCGTTAAAACCGCCCGTCGGAGAGATTCGCACCCCCACCTGCCCGCTATCCCAGACTTCCAGCACGCGTTCCACTGCTTCTGTGAGAAAGCCGGCTCGATTCCAGGCAACACCACCATATGCATCGGTTCGCCGATTCGATCCTGTCTTGAGAAATTGATCGATCAAGTATCCATTCGCCGCATGAATCTCGACCCCGTCAAACCCGGCTTCTTTCGCGTTGCCGGCTGCCCGCCGATAATCGTCCAGGGTCTCCCTGATCCCGCTGGCCGTTAAGACAACCGGCTCTGAAACCTGCGCCAGCCCAGTTGCAATCAACGTCTGGCTATTGGCGCGGATTGCCGAGGGAGCAACTGGCTGTGCATTGTTTGGCAGCAAGGACGTATGAGAGATTCGGCCAACATGCCACAACTGCAGGAAGATTCGGCCTCCGCTCTTATGAACGGATTCCACTACTCGGCTCCACGCGCGCACCTGTTCGGGGGAATGAATCCCTGGAGTGTTGAAGTATCCCTTCCCCATCGGCGAGATCTGCGTCGCTTCCGTAACAATCAGTCCAGCCGAAGCGCGCTGTGTGTAATAGGTCGCCGCCAGTTCGCCCGGCACGCCATCTGCATCTGCGCGGTTGCGCGTCAGCGGCGCCATGAAGACGCGATTTGCCAGGACCAAAGATCCAAGCGGAACAGATTCCAAGAGGGTAGCCATTTTGTGCTCCAGTTGTTCAACGACGTGGTGGCCGCTGGTCATAAGCGGGCGGTGAGGAATTCAACAAAGGCTCGGCGCACCTGCTCCGCGCTCTGACCAAATACCGAATTACCAAATACCAAATACCAATTGCCAATTACCAATTACCAATTTTGGTTGGGTTCGAATTCTCCTATTCAGTCCGCATCCAGCTAGCCTCCTCTGCTCTCCGCTCCCTCCAAACAGCAAATGCAGTGAGCAAGTCGAGCAGCAGAACGACACCGGGAATCACAGGTGCTTTGATGCCGAGAGGAAGAACGCTGGCAGGCACACAAGGCTGCAGATGGACGTAGATTGCTACCACCATCTGTGTTAAGAGGATGAAACATGCCACCAGCAGGATTTGATCTTTGCTCTTCGCGGTCAGCCATCTCCAAACCCATGGCAGCAGGAACAGGATGCCGGTAAGCATTTCCGTCAGCTTGCCCGCGAGAATCGCCTCGTGGGGCAAATGACTCTGTTGAATCTGGACTTCAAACCATCCATGGAATGGCTGGAAAAACTTCAGGAATCCGAATGCCAACATCAGAACTCCCAGGAACAGCGGTAAAACCTTGCTTAGACGGCTAGACAATTTCTTCCTCACTTTCGGTTCTTTTGGATTTTTCCAGCGCAGTCCCTTCGTAAGACTGACGGATGAGACAGACAGGTCTGTCTCATCCGTGACTAGTATAGACAGACAAGTCTGTCTTATGTCAAGATAATTCGATGAATGCACAAAAACAATCCGAGCCGCGTGCCAGAATCCTCGCGGTTGCCGACCGTCTCTTCTACGCGGAGGGGGTCCGCGCCACCGGCACTGAGAAGATCATGTCCATCGCCGAGGTCGCAAAGGCGACGTTTTATCGCCATTTCGAAAGCAAGGATGCCCTCGTGCTCGCGTACCTCGAAAACCGCGATCTAGCTCTTTGGGACTATCTCGCGCATCCCGCTCCCCCAAAGAATCTGCGTGAAGCGCTGACCAAATTCGAACAAATGGCGAACCAGCCAGAAGTAATCGGCTGCCCGTTCCTTCGTATCGCTTCCGAATACCCAGACACTGCCCACCCGTTCCATCGCCGGGCGATCGAACACCAGGACAAGATTCTTGATTATCTGACCGACCTGCTGAAGCCCTTCCCAATCGACAAAAGGGCGGCGGCGGCAAGGATACTTGCCGTCATCGATGGCGCCCTCTCCACCCGAATGGTCTATGGAACTTCGAAGCAGATTCTGCTTCTCTCGTCCGCCGAGGCAGTTCTCAACAACCTCCCGAGCGCGTGAGCTCGACCAAGGGTGCCCCCGGTCCTGCACTCGGGGACCGGGGATTCCACCGGCCTCACCAGCCCAGAGCCTGAATCTCGAAGAACCCGCCCGGCCCCTCCGTGCAGCCCGCCCGCGCCGTCGCCGAGCATCCGTCCCCCCAAAGCCTCGCCGCCCATCCGAAGACCTACGACAAGCCGACTTTCGGGGAGTAATCTGCCTCGATGAGTGCATCACCGACTTCCCGTCAATCCGAGTTTCTTCTCACCTCGTGGAGTGTCGACTGTTGTACATCTCGGCAACAACGCTTTAGTTGTAGGACTAACTCATCGTTGCAACAACAAGACCATGCTAGACTTGCGCCATCGTAAATCATCTTGGGTTCGCTCATCTTGTCTTAGCACGGCTCTGGTGCCTACGATAAGACCATGCCTCTTTCGTGAGAAATAAACATCGCCACCGGGTTTACCTAACTGTACGGAGTAAGACACCATGCCGTCATCACCTGCCTGCACAGCGACCAATCCCAAAGCCTCCACGAGTTACCTAAACTCTTCAAAGTTACTGGCCAAGCTAACCATGCTTCTTGCCATGCTCTCGGTTTTCTTCGTTTTGCCATTAAGCGCGCAAACGGGCGACTGGATCTGGAGCGGTGGAAACAAAACGCTACTCCAGGGTCAATATGCTGCATTGGGCTGGCCGGGCGTGTATGGCACGCTGGGTGTAGCTTCCCCGGCAAACGCTCCTGGGGCACGCACTGCCGTCGCCAAATGGGTAGATAGTCACGGGAATTTCTGGATGTTTGGGGGAAATGGCCTTGATGCCAACGGAACCGGATCCTATCTGAACGATCTTTGGGAGTTTTCTTCCTCAACGGGTGAATGGACATGGGTGGCGGGAAACAGTACGGTGCCGGCATACCTGAAACCTCGACCCGGCGTTTACGGCAGTTTGGGGGTGCCTGCCCCTGGAAACGCACCAGGAGGGCGTGAAGGCGCTATAACCTGGACCGATCACGACGGCAACTTGTGGCTTTTCGGAGGTTTTGGCACCGATTCAGTTGGGGCGGTGTCGAGCGAACTCAATGACCTCTGGCAGTTCAACCCCGCTACGACTCAATGGACCTGGATGGGCGGTGTAAGCACTTTCGGAACCTCCGAAACCTATCTGGGCGTCTACGGCACCGTGGGAATTCCAGCAGCAACCGACTCCCCGGGTTCTAGGTATGGCTCTGAAAGCTGGACGGACGCGAATGGAAACCTCTGGCTCTTCGGAGGTTATGGCGTAGGGTCTTCCCTCGGTTACATCGGCGAGTTGAACGACCTTTGGGAATTCAACCCCTCAACCTTCGAGTGGACATGGATGTCCGGGACCGCCCGAACAAATGCCCTCGGTATATATGGAACTTTGGGTGCTCCCTCCGCAGCAAACTACCCGGGAGGCCGGCAGAATGGCGTCAGTTGGACCGACAACAGCGGAAACTTTTGGCTGTTCGGTGGAGAGGGCTTTGATTCAGCTACTCCCAGCGTCGATGGTTACCTCAATGACCTTTGGGAGTTCAACATCAACACGAATGAGTGGACCTGGATGGGCGGCAGCGACATTCTCGACAGTGTCGGCGGCCAGCCCGGGGTCTACGGCACACTCGGTGTCGCCGCACCAGGCAACGTTCCCGGGGCGCGGTTAGACGCTGTTTCATGGATCGACAACGGCGGCAATCTCTGGCTCTTTGGTGGACAGGGATTCGATTCGATTGCCTATAGTAACCCAGTTGAAAACAACGCCGCACTCAATGATCTTTGGGAGTACATTCCAGCCGAAAATGAATGGATTTGGCAGGGGGGAAGCAAAACAAGCCGTTCTCAAGCGTGGAACTGCACTCCAGCCTGCGGTCTGCCGGGAGTTTACGGAACACTCGACATCCCAGCCGCCGGAAATATCCCTGGCTCTCGCATCGCAGCAACCGGTTGGACTGATAGCGGTGGCAACTTCTGGCTTTTTGGCGGCGCTGGCTACGACTCATCAGGAAAATATGCTGACCTGAACGACTGGTGGGAATATCTGACTCCGCCTTCCACCTCATCGCAGGCGGTGGCTACACCGAGCTTCAGCCTTGCTTCAGGAACCTACACCACCACTCAAACCGTTTCGATCAACGATGCGACAGCAGGGGCCACCATCTACTACACCACCAACGGCACAACACCCACCACGAGTTCCAGCCAGTATGCTGGCCCCATTTCTGTTTCGTCCAGCCAGACGTTGATCGCAATCGCTACCGCGAACGGATTTTCAAATAGCGCTCCTGCATCCGCTTCTTACACGGTTGTGCAAACCCCTTCCCTTACGTGGGCCACGCCCGCAGCCATCCCCTATGGCACCGCTCTTTCCGCGACACAATTGAATGCCAGTACGACAACAGCCGGTACTTTCACATATTCACCTCCCGCCGGCACCGTGCTGACCGCAGGATCGCAGACCATGACCGCCACGTTTACGCCAACCGATACCGTCGATTACAGCACCGCCACTGCGACCGTAACACTCACCGTGAACCCTGCCACACCGTCGCTCACATGGCCGGCTCCCGCTGCCATCACATACGGTACGGCACTGTCTGCCGCGCAACAGAATGCCAGCTCGACGGTAGCCGGTGCCTTCACCTATCTACCGGCATCCGGCGTGGTGTTGACCGCCGGAACGCAGGCCCTCACGGCGACCTTCACACCCACGGACACTGTGGACTACACGACAGGAGCGGTCGCAACTCAGCTCACCGTAAGCAAAGCAACTCCTCCGGTTTATTGGTCTACCCCCGGGACCCTCACTTACGGCACGCCGCTGCCAGCGGCAATCCTGAATGCAGTTTCAACCACCGCTGGCACTTTCACCTATAGTCCCGCCGCTGGAGCGGTGTTGACCGCTGGAACGCAGACGCTGACAGTGACCTTCACACCTGCTGACACGGTGGACTACACCACCGTAACAGCCACATCGACTCTGACTGTGAACCAGGCAACGCCTCCGCTAAGCTGGGCCACGCCGCCGGCCATTCCTTACGGCACTGCGCTATCCTCCACGTTGTTTAATCCCAGCTCCACGATCACCGGGACATTCACGTATTCGCCGGCGCTTGGCACTGTGCTCACCGCCGGAACACATACGGTGACCCTTACATTCACACCTACGGATATGGTCGACTACACAACTGCAACAGCCAGCGTTGCGCTCACCGTTAACCAGGCCACGCCAGCCATCACATGGCCCACGCCGGCACCCATCCCCTACGGCACAACTCTATCCGCCATGCAATTGAACTCCACCTCGACGGTGGCCGGCACATTCACTTACTCACCGGCGGCCGGTGCCGTGCTCACAGCGGGAGCGCAGACGCTCACCGCGACCTTCACTCCAAGCGACACCGTCGACTACACCACGACTACGGCCACGACTCTGCTGACAGTCAACAAGGGTATGCCCAGCATTACGTGGGCCACGCCAGCTGCTATTACCTACGGAACGGCTCTCACCGCAACTCAGCTCAACGCGACTTCAACGGTGGCCGGGTCCTTTACCTACTCACCCGCCGCAGGGACAATTCTCGGCGCAGGTACTCAGATAGCGACTGTCACCTTCACACCAACTGACACCGTTGATTACTCCACTACAACGTCGAGCGTGTCCATCGCGGTGAATCCGGCCACGCCCGCGATTACCTGGCCAACTCCCGCAACCATCAGCTACGGAACAGCGCTCAGTGCAACGCAGCTCAACGCCAGTTCAACCGTCGCCGGAACGTTCTCGTATTACCCGGCTATCGGGTCCGTGCTCAACTCCGGAGCGCAAACCCTGACTGTGACGTTCACGCCAACCAATTTGACCAACTACACCACGTCGACGGATACCGTGGTCCTTACCGTCAACCGGGCCGCCCCCGCAGTCACCTGGTCATCGCCGGCACCCATCACCTACGGAACCGCCCTGAGCGGAACCCAACTGAACGCCACCTCGACTGCCGCGGGAGCTTTCACGTATTCCCCTGCCATTGGTTCAGTGCTGAACGCCGGAACGCAAACGCTGGAAGTCACCTTCACACCCACCAATACAACTGACTACTCCAGCGCAACGGCAACTGTTGCGCTCACAGTCAACAAGGCCACTCCAGCTATCACTTGGGCCACGCCGACAGCCATCATGCAGGGCACCGCCCTCAGTTCCACGCAGCTCGACGCCACTTCGACCGTTGCTGGAGCCTTTACATATTCTCCAGCTGCCGGAACCGTGCTCAGCGCCGGTTCGCAGACTCTCACCACTAGCTTTGCCCCCACCAATACCAGCAACTACAGCAGCGCAACAGGCTCGGTTGTTCTGACTGTCAACCCCGCGCCCAGCTTTACCCTTTCTGCGTCCCCGGCATCTCTCAGTGTTGCCCAGGGAGCGTCCGGCACATCCACCATCACGCTGACCCCGAAGAATGGATTCTCCAGCAGCGCAACTCTCGCTGCCACCGGCCTGCCCAGTGGCGTAACTGCTTCCTTCAGCAGCAATCCAACCACCGGAACCAGCGTGCTCACGCTTACGGCCAGCAGCACGGCGACCGTGGGAGTGGCCACCGTTACCATCACTGGAACATCGGGCAGCCTGACCGCATCCACAACGGTCGCGCTCACCGTGACGACCAAGTCCGCATTCGCCTGCCACGTTGTCTACTCCGTCACCAGCCAATGGCCAGGCGGCTTTGGAACTGCCATCACTATCAACAACACGGGAACCACAGCCATCTCCAATTGGACTCTGACCTTCGCCTTTGCCAACAGCCAGACCGTCACCCAGTTATGGAATGGCAATGAAACACAGTCGGGGGCCAACGTGACCGTAACGAATATGAGTTACAACGGAAGCATCCCCGCCGGCGGCAGCTACAACGCGATGGGCTTCAACGGCTCCTGGAACAACGTTACCAACGCCGTCCCCACGTCCTTCTCAGTGAACGGGACAGTCTGTAAATAGCATCTGCCACCTCTTTGTTGCAGAGAATATCGAATACCTCGATGGAGCAGCTCTGGCTGCTCCATCCATTGCGGCTTGAAACCAGGCCGTAGTCTGGTCAGGCCCTGTGCCGGCTCTCGAGGGTCCTGACAATTCGGCCTGTGTTTGTGGTCTACCAAGGCTCGAACCGTCGTTGAAAACAATAGGTCAAAGCGCTCATTCAGAGTGAGTTCCTCAACAAAATCCGGATAGTTCCCGAAAAACGCCCCAGCGTCCGCAGAAGGACCTCCAAAGCGCAGCCTCACCCCACTCCACACAACCCTAAAAAAACTTCCCGGCAATTTGCAGTTTAATTAGTTCCGTTGGCGCACACTTTTTATATGAAGGCAAAAAGCCCTCATCCGGAGCGAACGCAATGATCGAACCAATCACATCCTTAACCGCCAATCCGACCAGAGAAGAACTCTACCCTGCCCTTAAAAACCCCGCCGTCGCCCACTGCCTGGAAGTCCGGCAATACGTATACGAGTTGGAAATGAAAAAGAAGAAAGGCGAGATGGTCGCGTCCTTTAACGCCGATAGCGCCTACCTCCGTGCCTTGCCCCCGCTCTTCGGCTATCAAAACGCATGCGACTTCATTGCCTGCGTCAGCTACGGCATGCTGTCCAATACCATCCTCATGGATAGCGGTACCAAACTCCTCTACGCCGCCCAGGTCGCCCTCAGCAGCGTCGCAAAACCGTCCATAAAGCCGGACCCCAAGCCCAAAGAACCTCGCACCCCCCTACCCCCTCCGCCTACTTCCGCTGAAAACAAAGCACTTAACGCTCCACCCAAAAATGACCATTGAAAATAAATAACTTACGGGCGGCCCTCCGTCGCAAAACCGCCCTTTTCCGTCGCAAATCGTCGCAAATCCACCCTAAACCGTCCTTAGTCCCTCTGTCCCTCAGTCCCTGATCCCTGTTCCCTGTTCCCTGTTCACTAACCACTAACCACTAACCACTCCCTTTGTGGAATAATCGCCGCGTGCCTTTAGCCGCCGCTTCTTCCCCATCCAGTTGGTACCTCGTCGCCTGCGCCGCCGCAACCGTCCTGCTGCTGCTCATCCTCATCGCCCGCGTCCGCCTGCATCCCGCGCTGGCCCTCGCCGTGGCTGCATTGGCCCTCGGCATAGCTTCCGGAATGCCGCTCAAGCAGGTCCCGCTCTCCTTCTCCACCGGCGTCGGCAACCTCATGGCCCACATCGCCATCATCCTTGGACTCGGTGCCGTCCTCGGCCGCCTCCTCGCCGGTTCCGGCGGCGCCGCCGCGCTGGGCCGCGTCCTGGTTGAACGCTGCGGCAACTTCGGCCTGCCCTGGGCGCTGCTCCTGCTCGGCATCGTGGTCGGCATGCCCGTCTTCTTCGAGGTCGGCCTCGTCCTCCTCATGCCCATCGTCGCTGAGGCCGCCCGCCGCACCGGAAAGCCTCCCGTCCTCGCCGGAATGCCCCTCCTCGCCGGACTCTCCATCGTCCACGGAACCCTGCCCCCGCATCCCGCCGCCATGCTCGCCGTAGTCCAGTACCACGCCGACCTCGGCCGCACCATCCTCTGGGGACTCGCCGTCGGACTCCCCGCCGCCGCCATCGCCGGCCCCGGCCTCGGCTGGCTCCTCACCCGCCGCTGGGACAAACGCCAGAAAGCCCAGCCCACTCAAGAGATAACGACCCTCTTCACCGCAACCGCAGAAGAAGAGCTTCAAATCGAGCGGCAGGAAAAAGCAAAGTCCCCTGCAAAAGCGGTCCCCAAGCCAGCAGGACCAATCCGCGCCGCAGCCGCCATCCTGCTGCCCATCGCGCTCATCTTCCTCGGCAGTTGGGCAGACTCCATCTCCGCACCGTCCAGCCTCTCCAACCAGGTCCTCCACTTCATCGGCAGCCCAGACATCGCCCTCCTCATTGCCGTACTGGTCGCGCTCATCACCCTCGGCCCGCGCATCCAGACCGGCCATCATCACGGCCGCGAACTCCTCCGCCAGCTCACCACCGAGTCCTTCGAGCCCATCGCCAACGTCCTCGTCATCCTCGCCGCTGCCGGAGGCCTCAGCGGCGTCCTCCGCGACTCCGGCGCCGCCCAGGCCACCGTCAGCCTGGCCCTCGGCGCACACATGCCCCCGCTCGTCCTCGCCTGGCTGCTGGCCGCCGTCGTCCGCGTCTCCATGGGCTCGGCCACTGTCGCCATGGCCGTCGCATCCTCAGTCCTGGCCCCGCTCGCCACCCACGCCGGCGTTCACCCCGAGCTCCTCGTCCTCGCCACCGGCACCGGCTCCCTCATCCTCTCCCACGTCAACGACCCCGGCTTCTGGATGATCTCCTCCTTCTTCAAGCTCGAAGTCAAGCAGGCCCTGTCCACCTGGTCGGTGATGGAAACGGTGCTCTCCATCGCCGGCCTCGGCACCACTCTGCTGCTAGCGGCCATCCTGCGGTAAACTCCTTGCCATGACGTTTCCGCTCCGCGCCGCACTCGCCGCCTTTGCCGCCTCTTGCCTCGCTCTCGGCTCCCTCGCCCAATCCAGCAGCCCTGAGCAAGCCAAGCCGCAATATCCCAACTACCCCAGCGAAACGCCAACACACCTCCAGCCCGCCACACAGAGCTTCGACTACGAGCGCCGCGAGGCCATGATCCCCATGCGCGACGGAGTCAAGCTCCACACCGTCATCCTGGTCCCCAAAGGCGCCAGGCGCGCTCCCATCCTCCTCACCCGAACCCCCTACAGCGCCGATGGCCTCACCACCCACGCCGCCAGCGCTCACCTCGGCCCCATCCTCTACGGATACGACAACGCAACCGACGTCATCGTCGAGGGCGGCTACATCCGCGTAGTGCAGGACATCCGCGGCAAATACGGCTCCGAGGGAGACTACGTCATGAACCGCCCCCTCCACGGCCCCCAGAACCCCACCCTCGTCGACGAAGCCACCGACACCTACGACTCCATCGACTGGCTGGTCAAGAACATCCCCGAAACCAACGGCAAAGTCGGCATCCTCGGCATCTCCTACGACGGCTTTCTGCCGCTCATGGCCCTGGTCAACCCCCACCCGGCGCTCAAGGTGGCCGTCCCCATGAACCCCATGGTCGATGGCTGGATGGGAGACGACTGGTTCCACAACGGCGCCTTCCGCGAGCAGAACATGCCCTACGTCTACGAGCAGGAAGCAACGCGCTCCAACGACGCTCACTGGTGGACGGCAAACTTCGACGACTACGACCAGTACATGCGCGCTGGTTCGGCCGGGGAACTGGGCCGCATCCACGGTCTGGAGCAAGTGGGATTCTGGAGAAAGATTCTTGCCCACCCCGCCTATGACGCTTTCTGGAGCGACCAGGCGATGGACAAAGTGCTCGCCGCGCAGTTCGCCGCCAACGGCCTCAAAGTCCCTGTGATGCTGGTCCACAGCCTTTGGGATCAGGAGGACATCTACGGAGCCAATGCCGTCTACAAGGCCATCAAGCCCCTCGACACCGCCAACGACAAGGTCTTCCTGGTGCTGGGCCCATGGCACCACGGGCAGGAAATTGAGGACGCAGCGTCTCTCGGCGCAATCCGCTTCGGCTCCGACACTGGAACCTGGTTCCGCCAGAATGTACTGCGCCCCTTCCTCGACCACTACCTCGAAGACGACGCTCCCGCCCTGACCGTCACCCCAGTCACCGCCTTTGAAACCGGCGTCAATCGCTGGCAGAACCTCTCCACCTGGCCGTCAGACCCGGCAATGAAGCCCCTCTATCTCCAGCCCGACCTGAAACTCGGCTTCGTGGCTAACAGCGCTAACTCCGCTGACTCCGCCTACACCGAGTACGTCTCCGACCCCGCCAAGCCGGTTCCCTACCGCGCCCGCCCCTCCCAGCCCATCGGCTACGATCCTCCGCTCTCCTGGGTCCAATGGCTGGTGGACGACCAGCGTGAAGACTCCGGACGACCGGACGTGGTCACCTTCACCTCCGATGTCCTCGCCGCTCCGGTTCACATCAGCGGACAGCCCATCGCCAACCTGGTCGCTTCCACCAGCGGCACCGACTCCGACTGGGTGGTCAAGCTCATCGACGTCTACCCCGATGAAGTTGCCGGCCAACCGGAGCTCGGCGGATACGAACTGCCAATCGCTGAAGACATCTTCCGCGGCCGTTACCGCGAGAGCTTCTCCAACCCCAAGCCGATTGAGCCCGATAAGCCGCTCACCTACCGCTTCGCCCTGCCCCCCTCCAACCACGTCTTCCTGCCCGGCCATCGCATCATGGTGCAGGTGCAGTCAAGCTGGTTTCCGCTCTACGACCGCAACCCCCAGACCTTTGTGCCCAACATCTTCTGGGCCAAACCCGGGGACTACAAGAAAGCCACGCAGCGCATCTATCACGCCCCAGGCGCGGCCAGCAGCATCGAACTGCCGATCGTGACTACGGAGTAACCGCCCGCCTGGGCAGTACTCCCAAAAAGAAGCCGGGCTTCACAGATCTCAAAGCCAGTCAATAACCGTAGCGCCGGTCTCCAGACCGGCTGTCCTGAGGGCCTCCAGGCCATCAGATCCCTCACAAGCCCCTGGATTCTGCGGTATTTTCCAGAGTGTGAAAAATACCGGGCTCTAGAAACACTCAATCTGATCGCAGGCATTCATCAGCGGCACCTGCACCGCCGACTCATGCCCCGGATCCGAATAAATCGTAATCGTCGCCGCCTTATAGTCCTCCGGCTTCGCCATCATGATGTTCGGCACAAATGTCTGCGGGTTCCGGTCGTACAGCGGGAACCACGTGCTCTCGACCTCCACCATCACCGTATGCCCCGCCTTGAAAACATGGTCCACATCGTGCAATGAGTACTTGTACTCCAGCACCTGCCCCGCCCGCATCGGCGTCGGCTTGTCGAACCCCTTCAAGTACCGCCCGCGGAAAATCTCCTCGTTCGTCATCAGCTGATATCCGCGCATCTTCGGGTCCGCATCGTCGTCCGGATACTGGTCGATCAGCTTCACCACCATGTCGTTATCCGTGCCGCTGGTCGAAGCAAAAATGTCCGCCATCACCTCGCCCGTCACAATCATGTCCTTCTTCAGCACCGGCAGCTTCCACACCGCGACATCCTTGCGATCGGTCACAAAACGCTGGTCCTCCGTCATCCAGTTGAACCACTCCGATCCCTGCCCATACGTCGGCTGAATCGGCCTGTGCCGGTAAGGCACCGGGTTCGCAGGATCGCTCACATAGCTCGTCGTCGCCTCCGCGGCCGGATCGTTCCAGCCCAGCTTGCCTCCGCCAAGCAGATACAGGCCCGTCATCTGCGACTGTTCCGGCGGAAAGTGCCCATAGCGCTTCCAAGTGTTTGAACCGGTCTGAAAACTCGCCGTGTCCTCAAGATCGAACCCAGCCTTGTTCTCACCCGGCGAGTCCTTCAAATAATGCGCAAAAAACTTCCCCTCAATCTGCGACCGGAACTCCTTTCCGATCGGCTCGCCGTACTCCAAATTCCCCAGGTGACGCGACGACGAAGACCAATACCCATGCCGCCACGGACCCAGCACCAGAAAGTTCTCGTGCTTCTCATCATGCGGCTCCAGCGTCTGGTACTCCATCTGCGGCCCGTACATGTCCTCCTGGTCGTAGTAGCCGCCCACGCTCATCGTCGGCACCGCCACCGTGTTCAGCTCGTGCTCCACCCCTCGCGACGACCAAACCAAGTCATAGGCCGGATGCTCCAAAAACAGCTTCCAACTCGGCAGCATCTTTGACCCCGACTTCTTCACATCCTCCGCAAAACTCCCCCGCTCCAGAAAGAAATCAAACCCGTCTTTTGCCTTGCCGTCCTTGTCCTTGCCATAGTCAACGTCCGCGTTCTCTTTGTTCGTCTCCATCCCATACACATAGTCGTATCCGTAAGTCTGCCGGAAAGCTCCGTTGTGGAAGAAGTCATCCCCCATCCACACGTCGATCATCGGAGCCTGCGGAGATATCGCCTTCACCGCCGGGTTCGGATCGATCCCCGCCATCATCGTCAAAAATCCCGGATAGCTCGTCCCCACAAATCCCGCCCGCCCGTTATTCCCGGCCACATTTACCAGCAGCCAGCCCACCGTGTCTGACGCATCCGTACTCTCGTCAATCGCTTTCGCATCCTTGTGGTCCGCCAGCGGCCTCATCATCACAAACTCGCCCTCACTCTTGTACCGTCCGCGAATATCGCCGCACACATAGATGTAGCCCTCGCGCGCCAGTTCCGGCCGACCGCCAAAAAACGACGCGCGGCTCGTCCCGTCGCAGCCATACGGCGTCCGCTGAATCAAAAACGGCAGCGGAGCACCGATGTCCGCCGGCTTCAGATACACAATATGCAGCTTCACCCCGTCGCGCATCGGCACCATCGCCTCCGTGCGCCGGTAGTCGTGAAATACATGATGCACCGCCTCGCCGGTCCGCTTATAAACCGTGTCCGGCTGCGGCGAAAACATCAGGCTCACCCCACGTCCTGCCCCGTCCACCGTGAATTTGATCGTCGCCTTCGAGTCCGGAATCCCAAATTCCGTCGCCGAAATTCCATTCAGGTCCGCCGGCACGCGCCGCTCCGACTCAGCCACCAACTTCCCGTCCTGGACGTAAATGCTGAGCGGCGTATCCGGCTCGGCAGCATCGGTGTATTCCCCGCTCAGGCCCTCCAACTGCGCCACGGTGGCCGCAGCAGCCTGTCCAGGTGCTGAGGAAGCAACAGCAACACGCGCAACTGAAAACGCCATGCACGGCACCAGAGTCAATGCGAAAACGATGGGGAAAATGCGGAAACCAGGCAAGCGAAAAACCTCCAGGCACCATAGCGCCAGCTACTAGAAATCCTAAATCAGCGCCGATGGGCAATCTCTGTCGTCTTCAGCGCAAAATAGAACGTCTATCTCATCAGAGCCGCGCACCCGGCTCGCAGGAGTTTTCAATGAGCCCTCGTCTTTTATCCGCCTTCGTCCTCGCTCTTGCCCTGAGCGCCGCAGCATCCGCTCAGGATTCAACCACACCACCGCCATCCCAGGCCCAGGGCGGAGGCCAGCGCGCTGGTGGTCGCGGATGGGGCGGTGGAATGGGTATGGGCCGCGGCGCCATGGGCACCGTCACCGAAGTTACTCCCGAACACTACACCATCAAGACCCAAGCCGGAGACATTTACACCGTCCACTACAGCGTCAACACCCGCATCCTCAAGCAGCAGGCACGTGCCGAAGGCGCCGCTCGCAGCGAAGGCGGCCCCGGCGGCGGCAACCCACCCGCCGCTCTCAAGCCAACCGACATCAAAGTCGGTGACGCCATCGCCGCCATGGGTGAACTCGATCCCAACACCAAATCCGTCGGTGCGACCATGGTCATGCTCATCGACCCCGACCGCGCCAGGCAGATGCGTGAGATGCAGGCCAACTACGGCAAAACCTGGATCATGGGCAAGGTCACCGCCGTCGACGGCGTCAAAGTCACCCTCATGGGCTCTGTCGATAACACTGCCCACTCCTTCATCGCCGACGAAAACACCACCTTCCGCAAGCGCCGCGACCCCATCACCCTCGCCGACATCCAGGTCGGCGATATGGTTCGCGCAGAAGGCGCCCTCAAGGAAGGAGCCTTCGTCGCAACCACCGTCAACGCCATGGGCGCACCTCAAGGCGGCGGCCCCAACGTCCCCCGCAACGGCCCTCCGCCCGCTTCCCCCCAGTAGTCCCTCAACTTTGGCTTGCCCCGTCCTTTCGCGCCTTTTGCGAAAGGACGGGCAAGCACAGTTCCGCCCCACCCACGGTCGCTTCATGCCATTGGAAAGTCAAGCCAATAGCGGGCACGCTTTCGCTCCCCACTTCGCATCAGAGCGCCTTTTTTCACCAGGTCAGCCAGGTCACGAGTCGTAGTGGCCGGTGAAACTCCCGTGATTCTGCTGTAGTTTCCCGCGCTCAAACCGCCCACAAACCCTTCTGGCCCTTCCTTGAACACACGCAGAATCGCCTTTTGTTGCCGTTCATTGATCTGTCCGCGCAGCCGGTCAAGCAGCTTCGTCTTATGAATCAGGAATTCAACCTGGAGAGTGCTCTGACCCTGTGCTTGCAGCGCAACATCCCCAAACCATGCCAGCCATTCTGTAAGTTCATTTCGTTTGTTCGCTCGCTCCAGAGCTTCGTAATAGCTCTTCTGTCGAGTCAATATCGCGGTCGCCAGCGCCAGCAAGATCGGCTGCCCAGCGCTTTGAGCGATAGCCTTTTCGGCGATGGCCCGGCCGATGCGGCCATTCCCGTCTTCGAACGGGTGGATCGACTCAAAATACAAGTGGGCGACTCCCGCCCTGGTAACCGCCGGCACGGGTGCGGACCCTCCCGTCGTCGTTCGATTGAACCAGGCAAGGAATCGTCTCATTTCCGCCGGAACCGACGCCGCAGGCGGAGCCTCGAAATGTACTCTGGGAGCGCCGATCCGCCCTGAAACAACCTGCATCGGCCTCGTGCCTGTGCGGTATTGCCCGACATCCGCAAGATCCGTCCTGCCCGAGGTAACCATCCGGTGCCATGCAAATAACCTCGCCTCCGTAAGCGGCTCCGCAAACGACCGGTAAAGATCGACCATCATCGCGGCGATTCCCGACTCGGCAGCCGTCGCGCGTCTCCCGTCCACCGCCAGTCCCAGTTCCTTTTGGATCGACGACTGCACATTATCCCGATTCAGAATCTCGCCTTCGATCCTCGACGTAGTTACCGCCTCGGTGCTCATCAGTTCCACAACCAATGCCTGGCGCTCATCCTGGCCCAGGTGCTTCACCGAGCCAATCACCACTCCCGCGCCCAGCAGAAACTGCTCCTCTGCAGGCGCAATCCGGGAGCTGTCCCATTGAAAGGCAGGCCAGTCTGGTCGTTGCCAATTCCATTCCATGAGCGATACACTTCCTTCTTATCGCTCACAATACATGAAATTGTGAGCGATAAACCCATCCGCCATCCCTCACCCAGGGCAAACGCATTTGAAAATCGATCCAACCACAGAATGTGCCTTCAGGCAGGCCTGCAACCTGATTCCCCATACCCCATCCAAAAAAAAGCAAGCCCCTCCCCCAACTGACTTTTGCTAACCTGCTTAAATACAACAACTTCCACCTACACCAAATGTGCAGGCAATTACCCCCTTTTGGAGCACAATCCTTGTAGGGGTGTTTCTCATGCCAAAATCGTCCAGCAAAACGCACCCCGCGCCCTCGCCAATTCCATCGCCCCGCCTTTGCCCCTGTTTTCTGATTCCTGATCCCTGTTTTTCCGGCCTTCAAACCCCCAAAAACGCTCAGACCCCACCCCCCCCCCTCGATTTCGTCGAAAAATCGAAGGTAGAATCCGCTTAACTGATCCCGATTCAATGAGTTACAAAAACAGCCTGTTTACCTATCAGTAAACACAAACCCCCATTTTCAGGCAAAAAAACGCCAAAAACACCATCGAAACTGGCACTTTAGAGCAAAAAATGGCACTTTTCGCACATCGAAATTCGCGTACCCAAATCATCCCAACGTGCTCTGTTTTTCCACCTCGATTCGCCCCGCAAAAGCATCTCCCTCACAACGTCAAGAGCTTGTCGTTCCAAATGCGTTTGCCCTGGGCCTTCACCGCCCTGCATTCAAGCCTTTCTATAAGCCCATACGCCCCAAACTCCCAAGGCAGCTTCCTTCCAACCCCCTGATAGCGTTATCATCATCCCCGACCAGATGCCCTCCAATTCCGCATCGCCAACCCTCCTCTGCGGACAGAGCAACCGGCCATCGGGGGATAACCTCATGCTTCGTACTCTTTCTCTCTTCATTGCCGCCGCCCTTCTCTCGTTCCCTCTCCAGGCCAAGGTCGTCGTCTTCTGGCAACCCGGCTTTCCAACCGTCGCCAGCCAGCCCATCACGCGCCCATCGCTTGAAAAGGCCCTCCAGGGCCTCGACCCCGCCTTCGCCGATGAAGCCGCCCTCAATGCACCCGACACCTTCACCGGCTCCGATCTGCTTGTCCTCCCGTACGGGTCCGCCGTCCCCGTCGCCGATTGGAAAGCCATCAATGCCTTTCTCGATCAAGGCGGAAGCCTGCTCATCCTCGGCGGCCAGCCCCTCCGCGTACCCGTCAGCCTCGTCAAAGGCAAGTACGTCTCCGCTGAGCCCCAGGACACCTACTCCCGCGCTCTCGGCTTCCGACACACCTATGAGGTCCCCGTCCCCCCCGCCGCAAACTTCCAATGGCGCACCGGCTACACCTGGCTGCCTCCCGTCCAGATTCACGCCCAGCATTTCTTCACCGTCGAGGGCCGCCTCAACGGCCTCGGCTACATGGCCGACGCTTCCGGCCTGCTCGTCGCCGCACCCGTCATCGTCGCCGACCGCATAGGCCGCCCGAACGACCAGCACATGGCCGGCAGCCGCATCGTCGCTCTCGACTTCGACCCCATCCCCGGCTTCTGGGACACCCCCGACGGCCAGACCCTCATCCAGCACGCAGCCGCCTACGCCTGCCAGGGCGCAGTCAGTTTCAGCACTGAAGCTCTCTACTCCGTCATCCGTCCCACCGAGCCGCCCACCCTCACCATTCACCTCACCTTCCCCCGCCAGCCGCGCCTCGGAACTACCGTCAACGGCGAAGTCCAGATCCAGCTCTCGTCCGAAAAAGGCCTCATCGCAAAGGCCTCCGTTCCCCTAACCGGCACAGCAGACGAAGACCTCGCCGCCCCCTTCCAAGCCCAGCTCCCTCCCGGCTTTTACACCGTAACTGCGGTCCTCATCCTCGGAGGCCAGCCTCGAGAGTTCTACCAGAACGCCTTCCTCGTCGCTGACCGTTCGTCCCTCGCCACCGGCCCCCCCCTCGGAGTCCATGGCGACTTCCTAACCCTCGCCGGCAAGCCCTTCTTCCCCGTCGGAACCAACTACTTCTCCACTGAAGCCAACGGCTGGGACTTCTCCGGCCCCCGCAACGCCTCCATCTGGGACAAGGATTTTGCCGACATGCAATCCCACGGCGTTAGCTTCGTTCGCACCGGCGTCTGGATGCCCAACGGCAAATTCATCGACCCCGCAACCGGCGGCGTCAACCAGCGTTTCCTGCGCAATCTTGAAGCCTTCCTCCACTGCGCCCAGCGCCACAACATTGCTGTCAACTTCACCTTTTTCGCTTTCTCTCCCCACTCCGGCCCCATGCCAGAAGACAAAACCGCCACCCCACCCAACCCCTACACCGACCCCAACTCCGTCGCCGCCCAGCAGGCTTACGTCCGCTCCGTCGTTGAAGCCTTCCGCAACGTCCCCTGGCTCTGCTGGGATCTCATCAACGAGCCCAGCTTCTCCAACCCCCGCCAGATCTTCCACGGCAACCTCCCCAACGGCGACCCCACCGAGCTAGCCGCCTGGCGCAAGTGGCTTGCAGAAAAATACCCCACTCTCGCCACCCTGGCCGAAGACTGGCGCGTCCCCACTGAAGCCCTCGGCACCTTCGACGCCATCCCCCTCCCCACCCCCGCTGACCTCCGCTACGAGCGCTATGCCAACCCCAATCAGGTCCGCGCCCTCGATTACAACCTGTTCGCGCAGGCCATGTTCTCCGCCTGGGTCAAGTCCATGGTCGGCACCATCCGGGCCGCCGGCAGCAGCCAACTCATCAACGTGGGTCAGGACGAAGGCGGCGTCACCGACCGCGTTCTCAACCAGTTCTACGGCGGCGCGGGCGTCTCCTTCACCACCAACCACACCTACTGGCAAGACGACGCTCTCCTCTGGGACTCGGTCGCCGCCAAGCGCCCCGGCCTCCCCAACATCACCGGCGAAACCGGCTATCAGCCCGCCTGGGCCCCCGACGGCGCCTGGCGCTACGACGAGTTCACCGGACTCGGCCTCACTGAACGCAAATGGGCTCTCGGCTTTGCCGCCGGCTCAACGGGCGCCATGCAGTGGGATTGGGACCGCGAAGTCGACTTCGGCATGTTGCGCAGCGACGGCTCCGCAAAAGTCTGGCAAAATCAGATGCGCGACCTCGGTGCCTTCGCCCGCGCCGCCACGCCCTTCGCCGGCACCCTCATTCAGCCCGAAGTAGCCATCGTCCTGCCCCAGTCCTACCAGCTCTCCGTCGCCAACGGCTCCGCAATCGATGCCCAGCAAACCGCCGTGCGCGTCCTCTACAACTACGTCCGCAGCCAGGCCTATGCCGTCGGCGAATACCAGCCCGAATTGCTCGGCACACCCAAACTCATCCTTCTCCCTTCGGCCTACGGTCTGACCGACGCCGCCTGGGCCGCCATTGACCTGCAAGTGAAAGACGGCGCAACCCTACTCGTCACCGGCCCCTTCCTTGAAGACGCCCATCTCCACCCCACCAACCGCCAGGCGGCTCTCGGCCTGCCCTACACCGTCGTCCCCCTCACCGTCCGAGACCATCTCTTCCACTTCCCCGGAAGCGACCAGCCCCTCACCTTTCCCGGCCTCAAAACCACCACGCTCTCCCGCGCCCAGCTCCCCAACGCGCAGGACTGGGCCGAAATCTCCGATGGCAAAGGCAAAATCCTCTTCTCTGCCCTGCCCCTCGAGCTCAACACCAACCTCCGCGCCATCGCCGATGTCTACACCTACGCCCTCAAAGCCGCCGGAATCGCTCCCGTCTACTCAACCACCCTCACCGACCCCGGAATCCTCATCTGCCCCACCCAATTCGCCAACGCAACACTCTACACCCTCACTTCCGAGTCCAACCAGACCGCCGTCTCCTTCACCGACCAGCGCAGCGGCAAAAACCTTTCCGGCACCCTCCTTCCCGGCCGCGCCGCCCTCGTCCTCATCGGCACCGACGGAGCCCTCCAAGCCAGCTATAATTGGCCCGAAAAATGAGGATTGACCACGAGCTTCGATTTGAAAGGCGCGGCTTCAGTTGAAGGGTACGGGTTTTAGTTGAAGGGTACGGGCTTTAGCCCGTACATTCCCCACTCCAGACCAGTCGGGCTTTAGCCCCCGAGGGAATGCAATAAACCAGGAAACACCACTAAAATTTCCTTGAACCTCACCCCGAAAGGCCTCCAATGTTTGCCACAAACCTAGCCGCCCTCCTTCAATCCGCCGTCGCCGCGCTCTTCGTCCTCGCCCCCGCCGTTGTCCTCGCCCAATCCCAACCCCTCGAAAAAGGCATCTTCACCGACCATCAGGACGCAGGAACCGTCCTCCATCCCGGCTCCACGGTCTACGACACCGCCACCCGCAGCTACACCCTCAGCGGCAGCGGCGAGAACATGTGGTTCGGCATCGACGACTTCCAGTTCGCCTGGAAAAAAGTCTCCGGCGACGTGGCCCTCACCGCCGACATCGCCTTCCTCGGTACCGGTGGCAATCCCCATCGCAAAGCCGTGCTGATAATCCGCCAGTCGCTCGACGGCAACTCCCCCGCCGTCGATGTAGCCGTCCACGGCAGCGGGCTCACCTCGCTCCAGTTCCGCGATGCACCCGGCGCCGACACCCACGAGGTCGAAGCCAACGCCACCTCACCCAAAACCGTTCGCATTGAAAAACGCGGCGATTATTTCTACGCCTTCGTGTCCGGCTCCGATGCCCGCCTCCACCCCGCCGGCGCATCCACCAAACTAGCCCTCAAAGGCGACTTCTACATCGGCATCGGCGTCTGCGCCCACGACAAAAACGCCGTCGAAAAGGCCGTCTTCTCAAGCGTCTACTTCGAGCAGCTCGCCCCGCCCACCGGCAAGCTCACCCTCGTCAGCTCTCTCGAAACCATCTCCGTCGCTTCCACTGATCGCCACGTCGAATACACCGCCCCCGCCCACTTTGAAGCTCCCAACTGGTCCCGCGACGGCAAGTTCCTCATCTTCAACCAGGATGGAACCCTCCGCCGGCTCGCCTTCGATGGCTCAGATCCCGTCGTAATCCCCACCACTCCCCAGGTCCACCTCAACAACGACCACGGCATCTCCCCCGACGGCCAGTCCCTCGCCATCAGCGACCAGTCCACTGACGATCACAAGTCCCGTGTCTACATCGTTCCCATCGCCGGCGGCGCCCCCCGCCTCATCACGCCCAACGCGCCCTCCTACTGGCACGGCTGGTCCCCCGACGGCAAAACCCTGGCCTTCACCGGACAGCGCGGCGACAACTTCGACATTTACTCCATCCCCGTCACCGGCGGTGACGAAACCCGCCTCACCAGCGCCCCCGGACTCGACGACGGACCCGAATACTCCCCCGATGGCGCCTACATCTACTTCAACTCCGAGCGCACCGGACACATGCAGATCTGGCGCATGAAAGCCGACGGCTCAGCCCAGGAGCAAGTCACCTTCGACGAAAGCAACGACTGGTTCCCGCACCTCTCACCCGACGGCCAGACCATGGCCTACATTTCCTACGAAAAGGGCGTCACCGGCCATCCGCCCAACAAAGACGTCGAAATCCGTCTCATGGCGCTCAAAGACCGAAAGATCCGCCTCCTCGCCAAACTATTTGGCGGCCAAGGCACCATCAACGTCCCCTCCTGGTCCCCCGACGGCCTCAAACTAGCCTTCGTAAGCTACCAACTCCTGCCTGAGGAAAGCGTCCGGTAGAAGAGTCTCTGAATCAGTCGATCAAGAATAGCAACTGTCATTCTGAGCAACTGACTCGCGTTTGCGCGAGTTACGGCTGATAGCAACGCCGAAGATCACCCAGCATGTTCATTACCACCACACTGTCATCCCGACCGAAGTGGAGGGATCTGCGGTTGCACTTCGGGTTTGTTCATGGGGAGCGAACGGGGCCCCAAACGTATCTCAGCCCGGGGTCCCCAGCGACAGGTCTTCGTCGTTGGGGTAGAGTTCGGGGGTGGTGAGTCGAAGAACCTGCATCTGTTCTTGTGGCATTCCACAAAGATATTGAGACTCAGGCCCGCAGCCCTTCCTCAACCCACAAACTTCAGCGCATCTTCCGCCCAAACTACGGCCGCGGCATAGGCTAACGACAATTCGTTGGCCTCCAACCCCGCGTTCTCCGCAGCCCTGTCGCAGGCCGTCCAATCCCCCCGCTCGTGGAACTCAATCCACGCCAGCAGGCACCGCTCCTGGCTTGCCTTGCCCTCCAGTGACTTGCGAATCTCATCGCGCAGCGGCAGCGCCGGGGTCAGTTCCACCATCGGAACCCGCAGCATCGCCGGCAACAGGCTCAACAGCCCCATCAAATACTGCTCCGTCGCATCCAACCCGCATAGTCCCGCCGCCAGTTCGCAAAAACGTCCGCGCACAAACGCCATGCGCAGAATCTCCATGGGTTGTTTGCCGTTCAACTCACTGGTAATCGCCAGCGTCGCAATCCGCCTGAACATCTCTTCGCCCACCGCCAGCAGCGCCGACTGGATCGACCTCACCTCCTGGCGCACCGCGCACATCGGCGAGTTCACCAGCCGCAGCAGCCTGTATGTCAGCGACGGGTCCCGCTTTACCAGGTGTGTCAGCTTCTTCAACTCAATCGACTCAGCCCGCAACAGTTGCAGAATCTCGATCTGCGAAAGCCGGTTCGACGGCACTTTGCGGTTCTGCATCAGCACCGGCCGGCAGAAATAGTAGCCCTGAAACAGCGTGAATCCCTCGCCGCAGGCCTGCTTGTACTCCTCTTGGGTCTCTATCTTCTCCGCCACCAACGCCACCGATACGCCCTTCAGTTGCTTAAGCAGCTTTTTCCGAGTCCCAGCGTCGGCCAGCAGAAAATCCACCTTGATGTAGTCGGCTATCTCCACCAACGGCTCAATCCCCGGCTTCCAGAGAAAATCGTCCAGCGCCAGCCGGAAACCCGCACACTTCAGCCTGCGGCATGCCCCAATCAGCTCCGGGGTCGGCTCCAGATTCTCCAGAATCTCAAGCACCGTCATGCTGGGAGGCAATATGTTCACCAACTCTTCGGTCAAAGACTCTTGCGTGCAGTTCACAAATGCAGGCAGCCCGCCCGTCAGCTTGTCCAGGCCGAACATCACCGTGTTGTCCAGCATGGTCCGCGTTGCCAGGTCGCCGTCGCCGCCGAAAACTGCATCCGGCCCCGCGCGAAACAGCAGCTCATACCCGTGCACCCGGCTGCGCAAGTCCATAATCGGTTGCCGCGCCACATAGCGCAGCCCGCCCGCTGCCTCTGCTACCACCGCTGAGGGGCTTCGTCCCGGCAAAACCTGTGTCGCCATACGCACCTTCCCGTACCGCTTATCGGGAAGAGGCTCGCACTCCATCAAGTTGTGTAGAAAACCGCGACAGACTGGGTTAGCCCGACTCTCCCAGGTCGCGGAAAGTTGTATCGCCGACCTCCCGGTCGGCCAGGGCAAACGCATTTGGAACGACAAGCTCTTGACGTTGCGAGGGAGATGCTTTTTCGGGGCGAATCGAGGTGGAAAACAGAGCACGCTGGGATGGTTTGGGTAGGCGAATTTCGATGTGCGAAAAGTGCCATTTTTTGCTCTAAAGTGCCAGTTTCGATGGTGTTTTTGGCGTTTTTTTGCCTGAAAATGGGGGTATGTGTTTA
>Ga0302193_10000640_pt1 | contig 31425 bp, 30 predicted proteins | sample II_Bog_E3_3_FD_200228 | JGI IMG/M metagenome (GOLD analysis project Ga0302193, IMG submission 200228) | Peat permafrost microbial communities from Stordalen Mire near Abisko, Sweden - II_Bog_E3_3 | ecosystem: Environmental > Terrestrial > Soil > Wetlands > Peat | place: Sweden: Abisko...
GCTAAAGCCCAGCGTTTATTTTCAGCCACTTGCGGCACCCTTCGACTTCGCTCAGGGCAGGCTATTGAAGCCGTGCCCTTTCAAAACTTCGGCCATTTGGTAGTTTTTCCGCAGCCTGTGAAGCCGAACCCTTTCGAATCAAAATCATCGCGCAATCTGAAAAGCGCTTGCCCTGGGCCGCTCCGCACCCCCTCCAAAACCGTTCTCGCCCAAACACTCTGAACCACCCCCAACCCTCCCCATTTCAACAACTTCCCCTCATAAATCCCGTTTGCATGCAATTAACCCCATTTGGCGCACAATTTCTGTAGGAGTGTTTTCCATGTCCAAAGAACTCAAAATGTCCGTTGAAGGACGAGCGCTCGCCTTCGTCCACGCCAACCCACCGTCCAATCAAACCAGCGCGCCCGTTCCCGAAGGCCCCACCAAGGCATCCTCGCCCCGGCCTGCCATCCGCCGCTGCTGCAACGCCTGGCAACGCGCCTTCGACGCCGACATGGCCAAAAGGCAACCAGACATTTGTGCAGAGATCTTCGCGCGCGGCCCCGCCTGCGCCGCCTACTGCAACGCCATGCCCATGCTCTCCGGCTTCGACGGCATCCGCGACTTCATCGCCTGTGTTGCGCACGGCGTCCTCATCGAAGCCATCCCAGAAAAAAGAGCCGGCCACCTCCTCTACGCCGCCCAGGTAGCCCTCGCCACCCTCCAGCGTGAACCCAAACCGCCCGCTTCCGGGCCGCAATGGCCCGCTGCCCCACCCCCCCCCTGTCAAAATAGCCATTCTTCTGCAGAACTTCAAGCATAAGCATCTTGCAATCAACATCTTACAAAACAGCCCTATTAACCGATCAGTAAACACAAACTCCGAATTTCGCCTGTTTTTGACGCGGAAAATGCACAAAACAGCGCATTTCACCCCAAAAAAGTGAGAAGAATGAAAACAAAATGCCAATCCGGGTTTCCGCGCCCTCCTCCACAACCATCCGTCCATAGCAGGCGAAATCTCCTCCAAACCCACGGTGACCACTCCCCGCCCGTCCCGTCTATCCGGTATCCAACCCGCCCCAGGCAAGAGCCCGGCCGGCTGTGAGGTGCCATGAAACAGCAGCGCAATGCCCGGTCCGCCCAGCCATCCTGTGAAGAGAAACCCCTCTTGTCCGGGCTTTACGACCCGATGGCCGTCCGTACCAATCCATGGGCAATCGGAACTGCCACCCTGGCCAATGCGGGCCTGCTGGCGCTGCTGATTTTGTTGGGGATCAATTCCACCCTGCGCCAAGATCCGCCCATCGGCGCCAACATCCATCTCAAGGATTTCACCCTCTTCGCGCCTGCCAATGCTGACCGCGGCGGCGGCAGCGGCGGCGACCACTCGCTCACCGACCCCATTGTCGGCAGGCCGCCCAGGCAGGAGATCAACCCCATTACTCCTCCGCAGGTGCCCATTCTAGAAAACCCGCGCCTAGCCGTCGATCCCTCCATCGCCGTCAGCATCAAACTACCCGATAACCCGGCCCTCCCGAACATTGGCGTCCAAAGCTCGCGCAACGTCACGCTCGCCTCCAACGGGCCGGGCTCCGGCGGCGGAATCGGCACACACTGCTGCGGCGGCGACGGCACCGGAAGCGGCCCAAGCTATGGACCCGGCGACCAGGTCTACAAGCCAGGTGTCGGCGGCGTCACCAACCCGATCCCCATCGTCACCCCCGACGCGGAGTTCTCAGACGAAGCCCGCCGCAACAAGTACCAGGGCGTGTGCATGATTTCCATCGTTGTGGATGCGCAAGGCTACCCCCGCAATCCCCGCGTGGTCCGCTCGCTGGGAATGGGTTTGGATGAAAAAGCCCTTGAAGCGGTGGCGAAATACCGTTTCAAACCAGCCCTGAAAAACGGCAAACCGGTAGCCGCCGCCATACTGGTGGAAGTCAACTTCCGCTTGTATTAGAGCCAGTAGACCTGAGGGCCAAAAAAGCTTGGCAAGTGCCGAGAGGGACGGGGGTGTGTCTAGGTGCTGAGAAACCACAAGAATCCAACTGGCTTCAGCAGGCTGCGGAAAAATAGGTGAACGAAATATCGGAAGGAACTTTTGCAGGGGCTAAAGCTCGCCGCTGATTTGATTGGCTTTATTGGCACGACTGAACCCATGCACTGATACAAAGCCTTCAAGAATGTGCTCCACAATGAGTTTTCCCGCAGCCCGTTTCAGGCCCGGATCTCAGGGCCTGGCTGTTTCGTTCTATCCTCTTACCGAAACGCCGGAAAAGGACAGAACCGCCAGCCCGCGCACCGGCTGACCGAAGAACAGTGCCGGCGCGAAATGGCTGGTCAGCAGCAGGTTCTCAATCTCGGACCGGGTGGCCTCATCGTTGGGGCCTGAGACGATGCGATAGTCATACATCGACCCCTTGCCGTTGACATAGACTTCGACGACGACCGGGCCCGAGAACTCGCCAATCTGTGTGTCGCCGGCGTCGTCGGACAAAGTCAACAAGCGGGGCGCGGTTGGGTTGCCAAGCGGCTCATCCTTGGTGGCCTGGGCCATCTCAGGCTGCGCAAACATGGTGACCAGCACAATGATGGAACCCAACAGCAGCACAGCACTCGCAAAACCTGCTCCAGCCTGGAGCAGGAAAGGACCGACGGTGTTCCGCCAAACCATATCCCAGCCTGCGAAGGCACTGCGGCGACTGCGCGCGCGCTCCTGGCTCACGGCCACGCGAATCCTCAGCAGCAGGTCTGCCGGCTCAGGGACCGGGCCAAGGCCAGCCAGCGACTCCTGTGCCTGGCGCAACGAGTCCCACTCCCCGCAGCACTCTCTGCAGCCTTCGAGGTGGGCTGCAATCCGCTGCATCTCTCGTCCATTCAGCCTGCCATCCAGGTATTCCGTAAATCTTGCCTGTATTTCCCTGCACCCGCTCATTGCGCCTCCTCTCTGAGAGGTATTTCAAATCCAACGCTGCGGGCCGACGGAACACTCGCCGCGGGCGCAGTCAAAATCGCTTTCAACGCGGCACGTCCCCGCACCAGCCTCGACTTGACCGTTCCCAGATTCACGCCCTGCATTTCTGCCACTTCCTCGTACACAAAACCCTCAATATCCCTGAGAATCAATGTGGTCCGGAAGGGCTCCGGCACCAGCTTCAGTGCCTCTTCCACGCGCGTCCGGTTTTCTCCGTGGACGGCAATTTCATAAGGCGACTCGGCCGGGTCCACCAGCATATCCTTCAACCGCACCGGCGTCCCGCAATCGCCTTCCGTCATCTCCTGCTCAATCGGGATCTCGCGCTGCTTGTGGCGCATCCACCAGCGCCGCTGGTTCGATGCCTCATGCAGGGCGATGCGGTAGATCCATGTCCGCAGGGACGACTCGCCGTGGAAGTTGCCCACCCCCCGAAAGACCTTCACGAACACTTCCTGGGTGAGATCCGCCGCTTCGGATCTGTCTTGCACAGTGCGCGCCAGCAGCGAGTAAATCGGCTGGTGGTAGCGCGCGATAAGCCACGCGAACGCCTCTTCGGAACCGGCTCGAAGTTCTGCGATCAGAGCCGCTTCTTCGGATTGGAGAGTCAGCGCGCTGACTAAATTGCCCATGGTGAGGTCCGCCTGCAAATCAGTGTCCTCCCACATTACCGCAACCGGCTCTTGTCTGGCAGCCTAAAAACGATCATCGGTTCCATCGCCCCAGAAGCTGGACCATGAAATCGACCCACCCGACCCAATGCCTGCCGCAGCCACCAGCCTGACAGCGTTCGCCGCTCCAGGAACTTCGAAACTTTGCTCAAGTGTGCGGGAAAAAACACAACGGAAATTGAGAAGATTCCGCGCCCACTATTGTCTTAGACACCGGAACACCCCCGAAGTGTTCCCGGTCACGGGAGTTTTTCATTGGAGGGAATCTTTGGCGTGTCTTTTCCACCCGCACGCGGGTTTGACGAATGAAGCCACACCGGAGACAATAGAGGAGTTGCATCCCTGCAGCATGTGGGCCTGTGGCGCAGCTGGGAGCGCGCTTCCATGGCATGGAAGAGGTCATCGGTTCGATCCCGATCAGGTCCACCAACTTAGCTCACCTCCTTGGCGCCAATTGGCGCCAATTTTGCTTTTTTCCGATCGGATCGACGGCGGTTTTTGGCGCGCAGGTTTGCGGCTACCCTGCTCGTCTCTGCAGCAGCCGAGCTGGGCTTCCGGAGCTCGTCGTGAATGGAGTCCACCATATCCGCCACGCCCTCCGGCATGATCTGCTGGTAAACATCTGTGGTCGTTGCGACGCGGGAATGCCGCATCATGCCTTGCGTGGCCTTCGGATGCCCCTTGGTCTGGCTCAGAGTAGCAATGGTGCGACGGATGATCTGAAACGTCAGGTTCGGCAGATTCAGAGTGTCGGCCAGCTTCTTAAGCACGCGCTTGCGGTAATTGCCGGTATCGAGAAAGCTCCCAGCCTGGTTCGCAAAGATGAAGGCGTCCGGAGATGAATCCGGACACTTTCCTTTCCAGGCAATGAGATCAGCGACCAGCACCGGTGGCAAATGAACCGGCGCCAGGCTCTTTTTCGTCTTGCCGAATGGCCGGACCTTACCCTTGTACACCGTCTCCAGGATCACCAGCCGGGAACACTCAGGCTCGAAGCATTTCCAACGGACAGCAAACAGCTCGCTGGGACGAAGAGCGTCCGTCATGTCCAACTCGACAAGAATGCGATCGCCTTCATCGAGCAACTCCAGCGCCATGCGCAACTGATCCCAGGTGAGCGTCGTCGTGTCTTTCTCGCGCAGGTTCTTTGGCACCTTTACCCGCGCCGCCGGATTCTTGTACAGAAAATCCTGATCCACCGCTTCCTCGAACATGTCACGCACGTATGCGCGAATCTGAAGTACGGTGTCCTTGGAGCAGGTTTTAGCCAGCTTGTTAATATGCATTTGCAATGTGAATCGATCGAAGTTCTTCAGTGGTATTCCACCAAGGTCATCCAGGAGATTCGTTTGAATGAGTCCCTTTTTCGTCTTTGCTGTTTCCTCTCTCCAGTCCCCCTCCTTTAAGGGGAAGTAGCGGTTCTTGCAGAACCAGTTGAGGGTCACGGAACCATCGTTCATCACTTGTCCATTGGTACGAAACCAGCCACGCTGCTTGGCAACTTCTCGCGCCAGAGCCTCACGAGCTTCTGTTTTGGTCATGTTCGATTTCGGACCGAGCACGATTGGTATCCGCGATTCGGTCAGGTCCCCAGTTTCAGGGTCCTTCGTTCGGGTGCGGGGAGGGTAGCCATACCACTTCTTACCCTTGAGCCTCACGGACCCTGTACCGTACGTTGCTTTACCCATTCATTCCTCAGTTTCCGTGGCGGGAACAATTGGGCCTGTCCCGCGTTTTTACCGACGCTTCCGGTGCTTGGTGGACAGGCGTTCTCTCTCGTCGATAAATTCGGCGATCTTGCTACGCTTGAAGCGCAAAGCCCCATCTGAAAGCCAGATTGCCGGCAAGAAAGGTGCTCGGCGACTGGCGTGGTCCCAGACCCAATCCTCGCTAACCTTGAGCCAGATCGAAACATCTTCCGCATCGAGCAGGATTTCCTCCGGCGCGACGCGCGGAGACTTGGGCTTGAACCCTTCCGCGCACCCGCCGTTAATCTCCGTGGAACTTGGCAGCTCGATGTCCATATGCCCACGGTAGATCGGCATCGGATTTTCCGGAAGGTGTGCCAGAACAGATTCATGCGGGGTAACTGAAAAGTTTCAAATTTCAATCTATCTACTGTCCGTTTTTGCGCCAAATACGGTATTTTGCGTTGAAGCCGAGATTAGAGCATGCTCTGAAGTCTCATTTGATCGTCTGGAGTTTGGGCGCTGTCGATCCCGTTGCCGAGAACTCTCCGACTGGTCTCCGTCTTGGCTAACTCTCGATTTTTCTGGCACACCTTTCGCACATCGGCGGACAGATGAATCCCTAAACTTCCAGTTAGCCGGCGTCGGCATGCTGATGCCGGATCAATCCAGATCGCCGCGTCGAACCGGTCACAGGTAGACTTCTGGCTGGAACTTACGCTGCACCAGTATCAAAGGTACCTTTTGTGCCGACGGGGTTTGTCGCCGTCGGTCGGTTCACGCTGCCCAATTACCTTCCGGCATCTTTCACTGCGAAATTGAGGCTGGTACGGCGGTGGATTTCGGTAAGGTAGCGCCGGCTTTCTGGCAGTCAGGCGGAGACGTCGAAGCGTATTTTGCGAATGCTGTTAGGAATGCAAAGACGGGAGCACCCGTCACTAAACTGCCAGATGAATAATTAGACTGGCAAACTCAACCATTCGGTTATGTTGATCGCAGGTTCAAAGCCCGGCCTCGTTTCGCATTCAATCAATGCCCCAAAAGCGTAGCCAAGTTGTGCGCGTAATGCCGAGACCCGCGCCCGATCGCAATCACGTGGCTCGCGGTTAGTGGTTTTTTTCACTTCCAATACTAGGATATTTGGCCCTTCATGCCCTCTCTGATGGACGATGACGTCGGGCACAACCAGGGCTTCGCCGTCGGAATTTAGGTAGTTAGCGCAAGCCTCGGGTAGGCCCAGCCGCCTTGGCGTTGCACCGTCGCGGTTATATTCCACATCTACACTAAGTTCAGGAAATTCAATTTGAAGGTAAAACGCCAAGCGGGCGGCGACTCAGCGTTCGCTGAAGTCGAATTGAAGTAAAATTCTGCCGCGTTCCGCGACTTGTCGCAACGCGTTATTCAATCGATCGAGAATCTCGTGCTCTTCCATCCCCGCACTATCCTTTTGATTCCATCACATGATCGTCGGTGGCATTCCGAATCTTGGCGACGAGTGGAGATTCATTGAAACCATAAATGAGATGAACAAGGCTCTTGGCCCTGGTAACGCCAACGTAGAACAAACGGCCGGCCTCAGCGATCTGGTCGGCTGTCTTATCGTATGTGCTGGGTAACGATCCTTCCTCCAAGCCGACCATGATCACGGCCTGAAATTCGAGACCCTTCGAGCTGTGAAGAGTCATAAGGTTCACTTGATCTGGGCTTTTACCGTGATTTGCGAAAATTTGCACGGTGTATTTGTCTAACGCACCCCTTTTATCGCTCTTCTCCCGGAGCGCTTCAAATATCTCGCGTTCGTCGCCGAGCGCATTTTCTTCAGCGAACATTTGATCCAGAACCTGGGCGCCGAACGCGTTCAGCCATTTATTCAGCGTGATCGCCCCGTTGCGATTAGAAAACAGAAAAGAGATGAGCTCCGATCGGGCCTTCAACACGTCGGCTTCACGGGGCAACGATCGGCGCATAGCTCGCCATGTTTTCATCAGGTCGGCCAGACTGACGCTTCCTGACTTCCACCCCTCAGCACACCATTTTGCGGCGTCTGTCAGCCACTCCGTGAATCTGGACTTTTTGATCGGCGATCCGTTATCCAGCCGAAAATATGGCATGCCCAAGTCGTCGGCAGCGTCAGCGATCATTTGTCCCTCGTTGAGGCTCCGGTACAGCATAGCGATATCACCGGGCTGCCAGCCTGGATTTTCCTTCAGCATCGCAGGAACCAGTGTTCCTAAAGCGTAGTCTGCCTGCTTTCTAACATCGCGCTTCAACTTGTAGATGAAGATTTCACCCTGTCGTCCGTCGTGGGATTGAAACTCGCCTGGCGCCGGCAACAGTGATTGCGAGGCCGCGATGATCTTATTGGCGCATCGATAATTCAAGTTCAGCTTGATGTATTCGACCCCTGCAACAGCCTGAAGAGATTTGAGAAGTGCGGGCTTGGCGCCAGTAAACCCGTAAATCGACTGGTCCGAATCCCCGACTGCAATGACCCGAACCCCAGCTTCATTCATGAGCGCGAGGACCATCCGATGAAGGGGCAAGCCGAGATCCTGATACTCATCTATAACGATGATCGGGTATTTCGCGCGGAGGCAGTTTCGGACCCATTTGTAATCTTCTACCAACTTCAGTCCTGTCAGGACGATTCCATCGAAATCGATCAAGCCATTATCCAAAAGCAATTTCTCATATGCCTCGACTACCAAAGGTTCCTGGGTGGGCCATGATTTCCATTCCGCACTGTCTCGGTCTACGACTGTACGACGAAGCCTATCGCATTCAAGGGGATACCATTTTGGCATTGCACCCTTAAGTGTCTGTGCATAAGCTTTCTCCATCAGCTTTCGACACTGCGATGGTGAGGCCACTGACAACGGGTCAGGAATTGTGATCCCTGCCAATCGGGCGTACGGGAGTACCAGCTCCGTTAGGCAGAATGAATGAACCGTCGCAACCCGAAGCCGCGGATCGTCTCCCACACCAAGAAGCCGAAGTCGTGATAACAGTTCGCCGACACAAGCGTTGCTATAGGTGATGCAAGCCAGGCGTCGGGGCCGTTTGATTTCTTCGTTCAGCAGTTGCGCGATTTTGATGGTGATCGTCTTGGTTTTACCCGCTCCTGGACCCGCCAGGACGACGCAGTTGCCTTTTGATTTGTAGGCGAGCCACTGCTTATCGTTACCGCGTAGCTGTTCAGCGGCTTGTTTGTATGCGGTGGTCATCCCAGCTTGGCCTTCATGTAATCGAGCGCAGCCTTGATATATGGAGGGCAGATGTCGACATCATTCTCAACAAGTACCGTTGCCAGGCGTTGTGCGAAACGCCCTTTGCCGATCGAGTTTATGTCCTTAAGCAGTTGGGCGGCGTCGAGCTTCGTGGGATCGGCAGCTAACGAGCTGAACCGTTCCAGCATTTTCTTGTTTTCAGTGAGTCCTCGCACGGCTTCCTCGAACTCATCCTCAGCGCCGGACTTGAACAGATCAATTTCAAATGTGAAATCGTTCAGGAAGACGCCGTAGTCTTTTGCCTTCGCAAGAATCTGGTCAAAATTCAAAACTTCAAATGTGGTCTCATCCAGCAAGCGGCTCATGATTTGATTAACCACCCTGTTCTTCCCGTAGGAATTCCCAACGCCTCCACCGTCCGGATCAGCATCTTCTTGGCTGATCTGTTCTCCCTTTGGGTCATAATCAGTCAATACGGCGACGGGTATGTCCAGTCCTTCAGGACCTAGAAGCTGCAGGTACGGTTCAAAGTTGGTGCCGGAGATTGAACAGACGGTGATGCCCAGGGCATCGAAATCGAGAGCCGGGGCGTAAAGCTTCGCCAGGGTGGGAAGGAGAAATTTCTCTGCATCCCCTTCTACCAAGATGACGCCTTTTGAAAAGAACAATTCGCCCCGAGTCACGTCAATATATCGTTCTAGGTCTTTCCGATCACTTGGGTCGAGATGGACGCCGCGCAGTGACTTGCCAATAGTGTGACCTTCTCCGCCGATATGGCGGAGAACAACGATATTGGTTAACGGTGCAACGCAGGCGACGTTGGGGGAATGTGTTGTCAGCATTATGCTGCGGATCTCTCCTGGATCCTTTTTCTCCTCTCGAGTTCGCAGGTAGTTCCGATAAATCAGCCGCTGTAGGTGTGGATGAAGGTGCGCTTCGGGTTCTTCGATGGCGAGGAAAGTGTGTTGCCTCTCCCCTTCATCGACCAAATACTGATGTTCCAGCTGCTTCAAGGCCAGGTACAAAACGTTAGCGGAACCGAGGCTTGCCTCGGAGATGCCACGCCTGCCGCCATCTATCATCAGCTGCAGCGCGCGCAAAAGCCGTTCAGGGTCGGTCGGTGCGAAGCCCAGAGCAGTCTCCACTGCGTGTTTGGCCCCCACCATCGTCGTTAGTTGGTCGTTCACTTCGGAGACGACCTCATCGAGCTCCGGGAGCGCGGAAATCTTCGATGTTGTTTTGTGGACTTCTTTTGCGATGGTATTAAGTGCGGTCGTATCGATGGTGCGCGCTGCTCGATCCAGCAAGGGGCGCAAGGGCGATCGTGACCACCGAGCAAGGTCGGATTCAGCATCGCGCAGTGCCGGAAAGAGGTCCATTGGCATCCATCGGCGAAGGTCGTATCCGATAAGGTTGTCAGGGCGATTGCCTCCGAAGATGATGAACTCATAGTCCGCTTCGCTGCGCGGAGGTCCTTCCAAGCCGGGGAGGGGCTGATATCGATAGGTGATTCTTGCGACCATCGGGTCGGGCTTAACAAGATGATCGGCGAGCACGGCGAGTAAGTTCTCGCTGTCCTGAAAGTCGCGGAACTCGACCGAAATTTCGATGTAATTCTTGGCGGTCAAGGGACGCGGCAGCCCATCCCAGAAATCGTCAAGACGAAGGCGGCGTGCGGAATCGGGAAGCGAGGGATCGAGGATGAGCCGCAGCGCGAAGAGCAGGTTTGTCTTTCCTACTTTGTTTTCGCCGAGAATGACGGCATGATCTCCCAGCTTCACATCAAGAGATTTGAAGTTGCGGAAATTCTTAATAATGATCCTGCTCAGACGCATAACCGTTCCAATCCGGATGTGATATCCCTCATTAGCTTGTGGGGCTGGCGAAGAGCTCCTGCGTCAAGTGTCACAGCTCTAGAATGCTTCATACGATATGAAGCATGAAAACCCTTGACGACAAATCAAATATATTGCATCATGGTCGCTGATGCAATATATTTCAACAAAACTTCGAGACGTGGCGAAAGTGATGGCTGGCCATCCGATTCGGGACGCTGTCAGGAGCGTGCCGGGTGGCGACATTGCGGTCGTCCAGATCAAGAACGTGGATGCCGATACAGGCGTCGATTGGCCGGCGGTGACAAGAACCGTCTTATCGACCCGACGCGAGCCGGACTGGTTGCAACCTGGAGATATCCTTTTCTCGGCCCGAGGTCAGCGGAATATTGCGGTGTGCCTCGATCATCCGCCGCCAAGTGCGGTCTGCTCCCCTCATTTCTTTCTGATCCGCGTAAACGATGGCAGTGTGACCTTGCCGGAATTCTTGGCTTGGCAAATGAACCTGCCGCAAGCGCAGCGCTACTTTTCGCAATCCGCCACAGGCAGCTATATCACCAGCATCCGCCGCCAGGTACTGGAGGCTCTTCCCATTCTGATAACTACTCTCGACCGACAACGCCTGCTTGTCCAGCTTGCAAAAGCCGCGCAGCGCGAAAAGCAACTTACGCAAAAGCTGCTGGAAAACAGGCAGCGGGAATTGGATCTTGTCGCGCGCAATTTATTGGCGTAACGCTAACTGAGGCATAGAGGAGACGAAATGACGAACCACGAAATCGAGCAAAAGAAGATCAACCAGGCCGTCTGGGGAGCATGCGACACGTTCCGCGGCGTTGTTGATCCGAGCATCTATAAGGACTACGTCCTGACCTTGCTTTTTCTCAAATACATCTCCGATGTATGGCAGGATCACTACGACGGCTACAAAAAACAATACGGAGACAAGCCGAAGCTGATCGAAGAGATGCTCAAGAACGAGCGATTCGTGCTGCCGCGCGATGCCAGTTTCTATGCTCTCTATGAACACCGCTTCGAAGCTGGTAACGGCGAGCGCATCGACAAGGCCCTTCACGCGATTGAGGAGGCCAACATCCATAAGCTTCAGGATGTCTTCCAGGACATCAGCTTCAACAGCACCAAGCTCGGTGATGAAGCTCAGAAAAATGACATACTACGGCACCTGCTCGAAGACTTCGCCAAGCCGGACTTGAACCTGCGTCCCAGCCGTGTGGGCAAGCTCGATATCATCGGTAACGCTTACGAGTTTCTGATTAAGAATTTCGCAGCGACGGGCGGCAAGAAGGCCGGCGAATTTTACACGCCCCCGGAAGTCTCGGAACTGATCGCCCAACTCGTTGAACCGCAGGAAGGTGATGAAATCTGCGATCCAGCATGCGGCTCCGCGTCGCTGCTCATGAAATGCGGGAGGGAAATCCAACGCCGATTTGGGGGCTCGCGTAAATACGGGTTATTTGGACAAGAGGCGATCGGTAGCACCTGGGCGCTGGCGAAGATGAACATGTTTCTTCATGGGGAGGACAATCACCGCATCGAATGGGGTGACACGATCCGCAACCCGAAGCTTCTCAATACCGAAGACACGTTGAAGCATTTCGATGTGGTCGTCGCCAATCCGCCGTTCAGTCTTGAAAAATGGGGTTATGACAACGCAGCGGCTGATAAATTCGGGCGCTTCCGCCGTGGCCTGCCGCCGCAGACGAAAGGCGACTACGCATTCATTCTTCACATGATCGAAACGCTCAAGCTGAAGACTGGCCGCATGGGTGTAGTTGTGCCCCACGGTGTTCTGTTCCGAGGCGCTGCCGAAGGGAAGATACGAAAGCAGCTAATCGACGAGAATCTGCTCGACGCGGTTATCGGCTTACCCGAGAAGCTCTTTTATGGCACTAGCATCCCCGCCGCAATTCTCGTCTTCCGCCGGAATAAAACTGACAAGGACGTCCTGTTCGTTGACGCCGCCCGAGAATACAAAGCAAGCAAGAATCAGAATCGGCTCACAGAAGACCATGTTGCGAAGATTCTGACGACCTATAAGTCGCGGGTCAGCGCACCCAAGTACTCTCACATCGCATCCGTCGACGATATTAAGGCAAACGATTACAACCTAAATATTCCACGCTATGTGGATACATTTGAAGAAGACGAAGATATCGACTTAACGTCACTGCTTGCAGAGAGGAAAACTCTCAAGGCAGAGCTTGCCCAGGTCGAAGCGGAGATGGATGGTTACCTTAAGGAGCTGGGTTATGTTTCCTGAAGGCTGGCACTACTGCTCACTTGAATCCGTTGCCGCGATCACTGACTGCAAGCATCGGACGCCTCCTTACGTCGCCGAGGGAATTCCCGTCATTTCCCCGGGAACTATTAAGTGGGGTCCTCTCGATTTAGAAACTCCAACGAAGAGAGTTAGCAAAAAAGAATATGAGACTTTGATGGACCATTGCTCCGTCGACAAGGGGGATCTAGTCATGAGCCGTAACCAATCTTTAGGTGTGGCTAGCTATGTGACCTGCGATGATCCATTCGTGCTTGGACAAGACACAGTTCTGATCAAGCCGACATCATGCGATGGCCATTTCCTCTTTTATTGTCTCCAATCCGGTACCTCGCAGCGCATGATCTATCGACTCGCAGGCGGATCAACATTTTCACGAATAAATTTGAGTGAATTACGCGCGTTAGAAATTCTTATGCCACCGCTTGCAGAGCAACACGCAATTGCAAATATTCTGGCCGCTTGGGATCTAGCAATAGAACAAACTGGCAAGCTTATTACAAATAGCGAAGCACAACAGCAAGCTCTCATGCAGAAACTACTATCTGGGAAAAAGCGTTTATCCGGTTATGAGGGGCAATGGAAGACGAGCCGCCTAGATGAAATTGCTACGCGTGTGACCCGCAGAAATGATGGCGGCGATCATCCAATCTTGACGATCTCATCGACCGCAGGGTTTGTAGCCCAAAAAGATAAGTACAGTCGCTATATGGCCGGTAAGAGTGTGGAGAACTACATCCTCCTAGAGCGCGGAGAATTTGCATACAACAAAGGTAACTCGAAAACGTATCAATTCGGCTGCATTTTTGATTTAGACACGTTTGATGTGGCCCTTGTCCCGCACGTTTATGTCTGCTTTCGCTTAAAGCCTGGAATGAGTCCCAGGTTTTTCAAGTATCTCTTCGCGTTCGACTACTTACGGTCCCAACTCGGGCAGTTGGTGAATACTGGCGTACGCAACAACGGGTTACTCAATATTACAGCCAGACAATTCCTTGCGACGACGGTCCCCGTTCCATCGATAGATGAACAAGAGGCGATCGCTGACATTATGGCCGCAACAACAAAGCAGGCCGATGCGCTCCGGCGCAATTTATCAGCGTTAAAGGAGGAGAAAGCCGCCCTCATGCGACAACTTCTCGACGGGAGGATTCGGATGAAAAACATGTCGGATGCAATAACGACGATCGGATCTACGCGATGAGCCCAGCACCTGAGACCAAGGAAATATACAGCGCGCACATTCCGGCTTTGCGGGTTTTGGCCGCTATGGGTTGGGATTATCTCTCCCCGGCAGCATCCCTTTTTGCTCGTGGCAATACGCAGGAAGTGGTTCTCACGAACATTGTGGTTGAACAGTTGCGCAAGCGGCGCTTCGAGTACAAGGGCAAACTCTACCCGCTTTCTACGAACGCCATCGACCAGATCGTGCGCGAATTGTCGGCGCCTCCGTTGCACGAGGGCCTGCTTACCGCGAACGAGAAGCTTTACAACAAACTAACTCTCGGAGTCACCGTTACTGAATTCGTGGATGGCAAGAAGCACAATCCGACCATTCCGATTATTGACTGGGACGATCCATCGGCTAACAGTTTTATTGTGACCGAGGAGTTTGAGGTCATGTCCTCGGGCGGCACTCACCCGCGTCGGCCCGACCTTGTGTGTTTCGTCAATGGACTGCCTCTTGTAGTTATAGAGGCAAAACGGCCTGATTCCGGCAATCCGAACAAATCGATGATCGATGAAGGAATCAGCCAGAATATCCGCAATCAGAAAACCGACGAGATTCCCAAGCTTTTTGCGTACTCGCAGCTACTCCTCTCCATCAGTGGCACGGATGGCCGGTATGCGACAACCAAGACGCCCAAGAAGTTTTGGACAGGCTGGCACGAGGAGGAATTTGACGAAGCGCATTTCGCCGCCATTAAGAACGCTCCTGTCAGCGATGCGGTCAGAAAAGCAGTGTTTGCAAATCGCCCGGAGCATTTGCAGAGCTATTTCGAGAGCCTGTGGGCTGGGAAACAACTTCCCACCGATCAAGACCGCATGATGATTAGCCTGCTCAGCAAGGAGCGGCTGCTTGAGTTCATCCGGTTCTTCCTCCTGTTCGACCGTAAGGTCGGCAAGATAGCCGCTCGCCACCAGCAAGCGTTTGGGATCAAGTCTCTGATCGACCGCATTAACAAACGCAGGCCCGACGGCGGGCGTGAAGGCGGAGTGATTTGGCACACCACCGGGTCTGGCAAATCCTTCACCATGGTGTTTCTCTGCAAGGCGCTCCTGCTTCACCCGAGTCTGAAAGAGTGCCGGGTTGTTGTTGTTACGGACAGGATTGACCTGGAAGACCAGCTTTCGAAGACGTTTCTTTCCGGGGGGGCCTTCGGCTCGGCCATCGCCACGAAGAAGGAAGGCGAGAAAGCAAAGGTAAGCTCTGGTCGCGATCTTGCCAAACGCATCGGCCATGGCAAAGAGCGGATTATTTTTACGATCATCGCCAAGTTCCATACGGCCTCAAAATTATCCGAGTGCCATAATCCGAGCGAGAACATGATTGTTCTCGTGGATGAGGGACATCGCAGTCAAGGCGGCGAAGGTCATGAACGCATGCGCAAGGCCCTGCCAAACGCGGCCTACGTCGCTTTCACGGGAACACCACTTCTGAAGAAGGAAAAGACAACCAACAAGTTCGGCCCTATCGTCCACGCCTACACCATGCAACGCGCTGTGGAGGATGGAGCCGTCACGCCCCTCCTCTATGAAGAGCGAAAGCCGGAGCTAGAGGTCAATGAAAAGGCGATCGATAACTGGTTCGACAAAATCACCTTGGGACTCTCGGACCGTCAAAGGACCGATCTAAAAAAGAAATGGGGTAAGAAAGGCCCGGTGTACGGGTCTGCGAACCGTATCGAGTTGATCGCCTGGGACATCGCGATTCATTTCAACGAGAACTTCAAGAAGCTTGATTTGGGACTAAAAGGGCAGATCGCCACGGACAGCAAACGGGCGGCGGTCAAATACAAGAAGGCGCTCGATGCTACGGGTCTCGTCAGTAGTGCCGTCGTGATTTCTCCACCCGACACCCGCGAGGGCCACTCTGATGTCGATGAAAATGAACTGCCCGAAGTCCAGCAATGGTGGAAGGACAATGTCGGCAACGATGCCGATGCCTATGAGCGCGGCGTAATCGAGGATTTCAGCACGGAGGGTAAACCCGATCTCTTGATCGTTGTCGACAAGCTTTTGACGGGCTTTGATGAGCCTCGCAACGCCGTTCTTTACATCGACAAGCCGCTGAAGGATCACAATCTCATGCAGGCGATCGCGCGCGTCAACCGTTTGCACGACGCCAAAGAGTACGGCCTGCTCATTGATTACCGCGGAATCCTGAAGGAGCTGGATACTGCGATTGCCCAGTATCAGGATCTTGCCAGCCGCACACAAGGCGGTTATGACATAGAGGACCTGCAGGGCCTCTATCACCAGGTCAGCACGGAATACAAGCGCCTGCCCGGACTGCATGACCGTCTATGGGCGGTGTTCGCCGCCGTGGAGAACAGGCAAGACCTCGAACAGTACCGGCAGATTCTCGTTCCGCGATATGAAGACGACGCTGAAGATAACACCTACGATGTGCGACAGTCTGTCCGCGAAGACTTTTATGAGGCCCTTACCGCCTTCGGCCTTTGCCTGAAGGTCGCGCTGTCTTCCCGCACATTCTTTGAGGATGGCAGTTTTACCGAAGCAGTCATTCAGAGCTACAAAAATGATCTCCGGTTCTTCGCCAGCCTGCGCAAGATCGCAAAGCAGGACGCGCAGGAGACAGTCGATTACAGCGCTTACGAAGAGCAAATTCGCCGGCTCGTGGACAAGCATGTTGTCGGGCAGCAGGTGAAGGACGGAGACGGCGTCATCCTCGTCAACGAACTTGGCAAGAACCAGGACCCGAAAAAGTGGTCCGAGGAAAAGACCCGGAACGAAACCGACATCATCCGCAGCCGGCTGAAAAAGACGATCCTGCAGGAACTCGCGGATGATCCCTACGCGCAGGCCGTGTTTTCAGCCCTTCTGAAACAGGCAATTGCAGAGGCTGAGGCCATGTTTGATCATCCCTACAAACAGTACATGTTGTTCAAAGAATTTGAGCAAAAAGTGACGGACCGCGAAATAGAGACTGTGCCCGACGCTTTTGGCCATAACAACCATGCCAAGGCCTACTACGGCACGTTCAGGCTTGTTCTTGGCGAGGAATTTTTTCAGAAATTGCGAACTGAAGATGCCCAGGCTTATATCGACGAAGCATTTGCCATCGAAAGTATAGTCAAAAAGGCTGTCGCGGAATACTCTGTCAATCCGCAGGATATCGAGACAGAAATTAGGCGCGCTCTTCTGCCTCGTCTTTTCGACCTGATCGGTCTTGACCACGCGAAGGATGTCATCGAGCGCGTCATTCAGATTACGCGCGTAGGCCTGAGCCGGGGGACCGTCTGATGCCGCGTAAAAGCTTCCCCTACGGCGACGACCGCATTGAATACGACGTGTCGTTCATGCCGGCCAAGAGAAACAAAGTCGCTATTCATGTGCATCCGGATGGTTCGGTGCAGGTGGACGCGCCGATAGGTCAGGATTTGGCGACCGTCCATCGTGCGGTTTTGAAGCGGGCACGTTGGATTAAGCGGCATGTTGACGGAGCACGACGCCAGCGTGCTCAAGCTATGCCCCGAAATTACAAAAGCGGTGAAAGTCTCCTTTATCTCGGCCGCCGTTATCAGCTGAAGGTGAAACGTCAGAGCGGACGGACGCCGAGCGTCAAGCTCACGCGTGGACAAATCTGCGTGGAGACAGACTCCGGGGACCCGCATCTTGTCAAAGAGCGGCTCGCCGCGTGGTATCGGTGCCGGGCCGCTGACACTTTCGACCGGCGTCTGCGCGAGATTGGCGATCGAATTGTGTGGCTCAAAACGATACCTGACTGGCGGATCGTCCGCATGCAAAAGCAATGGGGGAGCTGTTCCCCTGCCGGCGCTATCCTGCTGAACCCGCATTTGGTCAAAGCCCCGCGCGTGTGCGTTGACTATGTCATCTGTCATGAGCTTTGCCATCTACAAGAACATAACCACAGCCCGCGCTATTACCGCCTTCTCGGGCAAGTCATGCCGGGGTGGGAAGCGGTCAAAGCAAGGCTCGACGGCATGGCCGAGCTGCTACTCAACGAGTGAAGCCGATGACCGAACAAACCCAAATCATCGACCAGGGCGAATTCACGGGCCGGTTCTGCGCCCGGCCGCAGAACTTCGCATGGTTTCTGAGCGCAGGCGCGTCGGCGAGCGCAGGCTTGCCGACCGCCGCCGACATCCTATGGGACCTGAAGCGTCGCCACTACTGCCGCGAAGAGAACCAGGAAATTTCGCGCCAGGACCTTCAGAACGAGACAGTTCGCGCAAAGATCCAGAGTTTCATGGAATCGCGCGGCTTCCCGGCCTTGTGGGCTGATGACGAGTATCCGGCCTATTTCGAGAAAATCTTCGGAGATGACAAAGAACGGCAGCGCCAGTATCTGAAAGGCATTCTTTCGGAAGAGCGCGTCACGCTATCAGTCGGCAACCGCGTTTTGGGCGCTTTCATTGCCGCCGGTTTCTGCCGCGCCGCCTTCACAACAAATTTCGATAGCGTTGTCGAGAAAGCCGTCGCGGAAGTCGCGGGCCAGTCGCTGTCCGCATATCACCTGGAAGGCTCCCATACGGCCAATAAGGCCTTGAACAACGAAGAATTCCCGATCTACTGCAAGATCCACGGCGACTTTCGATACGACAGCCTGAAAAACCTGCCCGGCGATCTTGCGACGCAGAACGCGGCGCTCGCCGAGTGCCTGGTCAACGCCGGGAACCGGTTCGGTTTTATCGTCACGGGCTACAGCGGGCGCGACAAGAGCGTCATGGACCTTTTCCGCGCGGTTCTCAACACCAGCAACCCTTTCCCGCACGGGCTGTACTGGACCGGCATCAAGGGCTCCCAACCCCGTCCCGCCGTTGAGGAGGTATTGCAGGAGGCGCGCGCGAAGGGCGTCGACGCGCATTTTGTGCCGATCGAGACATTCGACGCTCTGCTGTTGAGGCTCTGGAGAAACACGTCTGGCAAGCCGGAGAAGATGGATGCGCAGGTGCGCAAAGTAAAGAGCGCATCCGTTTCCATCCCTCTCCCACCGCCCGGGAATGCCAAACCGTTAATTCGGTTCAATGCGCTTCCCGTTCGCTCGTTTCCAGCACAATGCCTGGAGCTTGCATTCAAGAGCCGGAAGAGCTGGGATGACATTCATGCTGCCCGCGTCAGGTCCGCGGGGGAATTGATCCTGACGATGGCCGGGCCAGTCTTGTGCTTTGGCAAGCAGGACCTCATCCGAAGCGTTTTCGGCGCGGATTTGCTTTCGATGAAAGAGCGCAATCTGCCTACGGACCTTGCGTCGCCGAGCAATCTCTATGTGAAGGGTTTCGTCGAAGAAGCCTTGTGCAAGGCTTTGGCGCGCGGCAAGCCTTTGCTTTCGCGTGTTTCGCGTTACAGCGCTTCACTGATCGCAGACCCTCACGCGGACAGACAAATGGAACTCAAGCCTCTGGCAAGCCTTGTTGGCGCGATGTCAGGAACGGTTCCCGGAATCCTGACGCCTGTGACAGAGGATCATCCGACACCGGAAAAGGTAAGCTGGGCCGAATCGGTCAGGGTCTCGATTGATGTCAAAGACGGGCAGCTCTGGCTGCTGCTTGAGCCCGATTTGTGGATCGAGCCGGCGCGCGGACGCCATGCGGCCGTGTCTTTTCTGGATGCGCGCCGGGGAGACAGATTCAACAAGAAATTCAATGATCTTCTGGACGCCTGGGTTCAGATCGTTCTGGGAACGGCGGAGCGCAAAACGTATGTGACGGTTTCTCTTTTCGACGGCGGCGACGGCGCCGAAAATCCGTCATTCCAGATATCGAGCCGAACGACTTTTGCACGGAGGCATTCATCATGAACTCCTCAGCCGGTGAGTTATGCGGATATGCGAGCGTCGCGGAACCCGATCTTGTCTTCGCGGGGAATAAAACCGACAAGCATCCCCTGCGAGGCCTGATCGATCACGGCCCGTATAGTCTCAAGTTTGGAGCGCCAAGCTCTGTGCGCTTCGCCTTGCTGGCGCCGCGGCAGGACATGGCAAAGCTGATCGGTATCACCGAAGAACTGAAGAGGACGGTAAAACCACGCGAAGCCGTCAACTACTATCCCACCTATCCCGGCTTCCAGGCCCTGTTCAGAATCCCGATAAGCGATATCGGCGACCGCATGAAGATCGCGTTCCCCGACGAACTGGACCGGCATGCGCAACGTGGGGAAAAACAGGAACTCGCGCACGGCTTGTTCCAGTGCATCGGGCAGCTGACGACTGTGCGGAGCAGTTTCGATTGCGCCCTCATCTTCCTGCCGGCGAGTTGGGAGGCCTGCTTCGAAGGCGAAGGCTTCGACTTGCATCATTATGTGAAGGCATACTGCGCACCCTCCAACATTCCGATTCAGATCGTCCTCCAGTCGAGCCTGGACAGAAGGTGCCGGGCCAACGTGATGTGGGGCCTGAGCGTGGCTCTTTTCACCAAAGCAGGCGGCATACCGTGGAAACTCACGGGGCTCAATCAGGATGAAGCGTATATCGGCATCAGTTATGCGATGAAAACCGGAGCAGGCGGCAACCTCTACAGCACCTGTTGCAGCCAGGTATTCGATCCAGACGGGACGGGTTTTCGGTTCGTTGCCTATGACGCGAAGGAATTCACGCAGGATGCGCAGAAGAATCCCTACCTCTCGTACTACGAGATGCAGTCTGTGCTATCTCGCAGCCTTGAAATCTACCAAAGAGGACATCTCGGCCGAGTTCCCCAGAAAATAACCATCCATAAAAACACACCGTTCAAAGAGGCAGAGATTCTGGGCGCCCTCGACAGCTTCCGCGACGGCACGGAAGTCGAACTTGTGCAGATTATCAAAGACGTCCATTGGCGCGGCGTACGGTTCGACACAAACACACCGCCCGCGGCGTATAACTATCCGGTAACGAGGGGGACTTACCTGCCGATCTCGCCGAACGAGGCCCTGCTATGGACACAAGGCAGCGTACAGGGCGTTCACGTCGACAACCCGAGGTTCAATGTATACAAGGAGGGAGCGCTGAAGCCGACCCCCTCTCCACTTCTGCTTCGCCGGTATTCCGGTGTGGGCGGATGGCATGAGACTTGTGAAGGTGTAGTCGGCCTGACCAAAATGGACTGGAACAACAACACGCTTTATAAGAAACTGCCGGTTACGCTTGTCTACTCCGGAGCATTCGCGAACATTATTCAGCAGAACCCGAATATGGTAGACACTGTCTACGATTTTCGCAATTTCATGTAAAGGCGATCTGCCAGAGATGAAACCCGAGACCATCGTGCGGACTTACATCCGCAAAATCAGACCGCTCGCGCAGGCTGAAATCGACTGGTTTATCCAGCAGCCTTCGCTCGATGCGGCAATTGAAAAAGCGGCTCTCGCCGTCAACAGCCGGGGAAAGCGTTATTCTCATCAACGCCGGCTAAAGATGGCTGCCCTTAAGCGAGCGCTTGGTGCCTTGCTCGACAAGTCAGGAGCAATAAGAAAAGCGCGCGACTTCGATGAACTATTCAACCTCGTCGGCGCTGCGGTCACGTCCATTACAGGAATAGGGGAACTCTACGTCTACGACACCTCGTTGCGAATCGGCGCAAAGCTGAATCTCTTTCCGGCCGCAGTATACCTTCACGCGGGCACACGGGCCGGAGCGCGGGCTCTAGGCATGGATGATCGTGCGAAGATGCTCAAAGTATCCGCCCTGCCGAAGCCGTTCCGCACATTGGCGCCGCACGAGCTTGAGGACATCTTGTGCATCTTTAAGGATGATTTGGCGCAGGCCGCGATAATCCAGCCTGAAATAGTCAGGCGCAGCTGGTGCGACTAACTTTATCGTCCGTGCAGAACTTGAAACACTTTACTTAGTTGAGGTGCCTGCAATCGCTTTTTGCACAGGGCTTCCTGCCAGTACCTTCTGAACTTTGATGAACGATTGCACAAGTTTTTTCGGAGAGGCTGCGTCTGGAGCCTGAATGGTTACCGTGTTCGCGCTGATCCGAATCTCAAGGTCCGAACCCTCAATCGCAAGATCGCAATAGGAACAGTCCGCAGGAAAGTCGAGTTTGACGTTCTTGGCGCCCAATTCTTCCAGCTGATCGATCAAATCCTCAATGTCCACTTCCTTCCGGAATTTGAAGGTTATGTCGTCAAAGGCGTCCTCGAAGACCTGGTTGAATCCGTCGTCGTCGATGATGCCCGGCGAGATATTGGTCAGCCGATGGGAAATAACCGCCATAGCGGGGTCGTCGGGATCCTGGGCGCATTCCGCCCAGAACTCGAAATCCGGCGTCACGATGTGGCCCGTGTCCACGACCGTGTCCTTGCGTTTGTAATTCATGTTGGCGCGAATCCGCGCGTGGATTTTCTCGACTTCGCCTTTGATCTCATTTTGGGCAAGGCCCTCCACAAAGGATTCCGTAGTGCTGTTGTGCCATTCGGGAACGCGATGGCGCCCTTTAATGAAGCCGCTGAGCGATCGGACTTCTACTTCCTCCGCCAGCTGGAAAAACACTCTTTTTACTTGCTCGTAGCCAGGCGGCACTGCCGTCCTTTTTTTCAGGACCTCGTCAAGATCAGCGATAACGAAATCCTGACTTTGGCTGCCATATACCCAGGGCGTCTGTGATACCGGTTTGCTGAAGACTTTCCGCAGAGTTCTCGGGATTTCCTCCGCGATGTAATTTTGCAGAGAGAAGGCTGTCACATACCTACCCTTTTCGAGAGCCGTTCGGGCGTTCCCTTCGAGTGCCTCAATCACTTGATATGTCCAAACGCCATGTTTCAGTACATCGCTCGAATACGACGATTCTGATGTCTTGCACGATGCGAAGCAGGTCCTGTACTCGGCCGCGGCGAAGAAATCGTTCAATTCCGATTCCGACATGGTGGCGTATATGCCCCGGATCTCGGGCAGATCTGTAATGCCGCTTTCGCAAGAATCCAGAAAAAGAGCAATGCGTTTGCAAGCAGATTTCCCGCACGCATCAAGCAGCTCTTTCAGCTTTATGCTGGTGTCCTCAAGATCATCAGGGTCGGTATCGTGACACGTAATGTAATTGTGGCCGTTCTTTGAGAAGCCATGGCCCGCATAGAAGATGTAAAGTTCGTCTTCCTTAGTCAGCATCTTCACGTTCTGGCGCATTTGAGAAGTGATCGTTGTTCTGGTGGCCTTGCCGCTAAGGAGAAAAACTTTATCGAGCGGGCCTCCATTCTCCAAGGCTTTAGCAAAGCCCTTCGCATCAGCCTCGGCATAGTTAACGGTCTTAACACGAGAATTCGCATATGTCTCGACAGCGATTACAATTGCCAGTCTTCTTTTCATCCCAGCTCCGCATCCGATTTTCTTCGGTTTTCCTGCCTTTTTCGTTCTTCGTTGCTTGCGCAAAGAAGTTGTCCTTGTTCGCATTCAACGGCGAAAGCTGTTTCGCACGGTCTCGCAGCGCGCGCGTATCAGCGCCGCGACCGCTTCGGCGACGGGATTGGCAATCTCGATTTTTCCGAGCGCGCCGATGACGGCATCGGCCATCTCAGGCACGCGCTGTTTCACCAGCGGTTTGCCGAGGCCCGCTTCTTCCGCCAGCCGCTCGAAATCCGTCGGAGTTACCTTCTCAGACAGATATTCGCCGCCGATCTTCATCGCCATCTCTTTGCTTAGTTCCGGGTAATAGACGGTGCTGACGATGTCGTACAAGGGAGCCAGCCTGATCTTAAGATTTTCAGTTCCGACGCCATGATAGAGCAGGGAGAAATTCTTGCCGTGCGCGTCGTTGTTCCCAACGAGGAAGTTATAGATGACGGCGTCGAGAAAACGCGCGAGGTCGACGACGGGCGCGCTAGAGACGTCGCGCAGCAGCCTGAAACATAGTTTCAGGGACGGGCCGTTCTCCTTTTGGTATTTCATTTCCGAGATGAAGCCCTGGGCCTGGCAGAAATCCTCCTGATGCAGCCGGTCGAGGACGGGCTGCCCGCCGGCAACTTGCCGGTGTGTCCTGTCATAACGCTCGATCAGCAGGTAGTCCATGCCGTCGACGTTCCGGGTTTCGACCGGAGCCGCCGGCAAGCCGGCGGCCGCGGCCAGCTTCATGCAAAGATGTTCGTTGAAGACGACGCCAGCGAAACGCTCCACCGCCGGCTTGAGGATATGGGTGCTCGGCGCGCCGCCAAGCGGCAGGGAAATCTCGTTGCCTTCGACGCGGACGGCGACTTTGTCCTGCGCTCCGGCGAGAGAAAGCCTTATGCCTGCGTCGCCGGCAAGAAGCGGGCGCTTCGGCAGTTCCTTCAGAGTGGCGGCAACTTCGGCTGAGGAGAGCGTGCGGTAGCCGTAATGTTGTTCGGGCAGCTTTTCGCCTGCCGGAATAAAAGTAACGGCTCCCGCGCACTCGCCGCCGATCTGCTCCAACATGGCGTAATCGTTGCGCGCGCTGATGCCGAGATTGCGGGCGATGATTTCGCGTTTGCTCTCTTCGGGCAGGATGCCGCCGAAGAACCCTCGGCATTCATTGCGCGAGAAACGTTCCTTGCGCAAGGGCAGCGATTGCGACAGCGCTGTGGCACCGGACCTGTTCAGCCAGCTCTCCACGTAGGTGAAGAGCATCTGGCCGCCGTCGTCCTGAACGAGCTGGCCGGTGAGTTCGTTGTGCAGATAGACATCGAGCGTTCGCACCATGTTTAGTCTTCCTTCGTCGCCGTCGGCGGCGTCAGCGCCAGTCTGATCCCGAGCGTCTGGAGGACCGTCAGCGCCTTTCCGATCTCGCAGGTTTCCTTGCCCCGTTCCAGATCGATAACGAAACGCAGTCCCGTTCCCGAAGTCAGCGCTAGGTCCTTCTGGGTGACGCCCAGTTTCTTACGCGTATCCCGAATCGTCCGGCCGATTTGCTGTGTCGTGTATTTCAAGAGCGCCTCTCCGCAGATTGTTCCCGTACGGGAATATTACGTCGGTTTAGGGTTGAAAATCAAGAAAATGTTACCGATCGGTAATATTTGATGGAAAAACAGAACTTCTGAGGCGAAATGTTCCCGATCGGGAACATGGTTTCACTCCAATAGACTTCGCCGCTTATATTAGCCCCGAGGCCGCTCTGAGTGGCGCCCCACCGGCGAAGACCGTGGCGCTGTCGGCGCGGGAGTCCGCCGGCGGCAATGCCTCCAACGGGTCGAGAGTGGCGCCCTCAGTCCGAAATACCCGATGCCGGATAATCAACGCGGCGCCTATGCCGGTTGAGGTAGTATGCCGGTTGCGGCGAGAGAATAACAGCGAGGCCATGCACATGGACGACGGGCTGCTTTTCAATAAATACGAAATCTACAACGTTATTCAGAGCCGGACCGCGACAGTGAAAAAACGCGTGCAGTCAATCCCGGCCAATACGCTCCTCAATTCGAGTGAGCATGACCTTGTCCAGGCGCTCTTGGATGAATTCCACCTAAATGTCCCGGTCATCAAAGACGACGAGATTCATATCGCCTATTCCGGAGAAGTCCAGGTTGATGTCAGCCGCGATCCAATGCGGATGATCCACGATCGGTCACGACCCTTCTACATGTCGGGAAATAAGACCGTCATCGCTGTACCGTTCGGGGGCGACGTGGAATTCTTCGGGGTACAGCCCCAGACCTTCAGCCTCAGCCCGCCCCGCGCCGAAATCGGGAACGGTGAACTCCTGCTCACCTACATCAGGACCGATACGAACGCCGAGGCAATAAAGCGAGACTACAAAGGCACCGTTGACTCGATCAAAAACTACCTCCGCTCGCTCTCAGAATCGGCGGCGCAGTTCAACGATCAGCTTGAAAGCCTGGTCAGATCGCAGATGAAGGCCAGGAAAGACAGGCTCCTTGCAGATGCAGGAATGACAGCAGCGCTCGGTTTGCCGATGAAAAAGCGCTACGGCGCACCGCCTACCTATTCCGTCCCGGTCGCCCGGCGGGTACCGAAGATAGAGCAAATCAAAGTGACAGGAGCGTTCAAGCCTGAGCCCACCCTCGCGGTCGAGGATTACGAAGAAATCCTGCGAATCATGAAAAACATGGTGCAGGTCATGGAGCTAAGCCCACATGCGTTTTCGAACATGGGAGAAGAAGACCTTCGCTCACATTTCCTTGTACAGCTCAATGGCGCCTTTCAGGGCCAGGCGACCGGCGAGACATTTAATTTTCAGGGAAAGACTGACATCCTCATCCGTGTTGAAGGCAAGAACGTTTTTATTGCCGAGTGCAAATTCTGGAAAGGTGAAAAATCTCTCAGCGACACAATCAACCAGCTGCTTTCCTACCTGAGTTGGCGAGACACAAAAACCGCCATCGTCGTCTTCAACCGCAACGCAGATTTTAGTGCCGTGCTTGCAAAGATAGCGGAGACAGTGCCGAAGCACCCGAATTTTAAGCGTGATCTTGGCAAGCAAGACGAGAGCACGTTTCGCTACGTCTTTGTGCAGCCCAACGACGCGAACCGCGAAATCACGCTGACCACCATGGCCTTCGACATTCCGACGGCGTCTGCCAGCTAGCGCCACGACGCCGTGGTGGCCATTGCCCCTACACAACTGGAGCAGCGGACGACCAGGCCTTCGCCGCCTCGGCAACGACGCGGTCGCGGATCGCGTCAGACTTGACCCCGATCACGGTCGCCTTTGCGCCGGCGTGGTTGATCGACCCGCCGAGCTGATGGCAGGACCGGCCGTCCACCACAATAAACCTGTCGTGGAATTGCGACGAGCTGCGGACTTCAATGCCGCCGCGCTGCTGCTGCAGCTTCCGGAACGCTGCTTTGAAGTTGCCCTTGAGATGTTCCGTCAGCACCTTGATCGTTACGGAAGCGTCGAGGCTCACTGACAAGGGCATTGCCGCCATCGAAGGCAAATCCTATGTCGAATATGACGAGCACGAGGTCTTCATCCCCAAAGGTGAGGTCTATACCGCATACCGGACGATCATGAGCATCATGAGCCAGGCCCGGAGCGAAATCCTCGTGATCGATCCCTATGTCGATGAGAACCTGCTCGACATGTTCGCGAGCAACGCGAGGAATCTAGTTTCTGGGCGCCATCGGAAGAAGAAGCAGTCCCGCCGCGGCGCCAAAAGCAGCACCGCAAACAAGCAGGTTCCGCATACAACAAAGCAGAGGACTGCTGCTTGAGCAGTGATGGGTAACTCGAGAAAAAGATCGAATTCGTTCATCGGTTTTCCTTCGTAAAGCCGAGCTCGAAGGATCAAATCGAGCTCGGCGGGAGTTTCGGGGCGTGCTCATTACCGCACCGGCCTCAGGCAACTCGAGTCGAACCGGGAGCGACTTAGGGAGCGGTCCAGGTTTGTTCATTTCTGCCTTTTGTACTCGGCCTGACCCCAGAATCCTGGTGCAATGATCGTGTCGGTTCGCTTGACGTAGGTGAGGTCCGCGGACAGCAGCACACCCTTCACCTCAAGTGAGCCATCCTTATATATGGCTCCCACTCCAGGCTTTTGGCCCTGGGCGACAATGAGGTATGTGTCGCCATTGCGCGTGACCACGAACGTGTCTTTGGGATTCTGCGTGTTGACCCAACTTCCAAGGAACTCCGAGCCTCTGGATGCGCATCCTGTGAAGGCGAGGGCGATAAGCAGGCAGATCGGGATGATGCGAAAGATCAAAGTTTTCATTCATTCCTTTCATTGGTTGTTTCGAACATGGCAGCGGCATCGTACGCGCGAGGCCGCCTTCTGCCCACGTTCTTGTGGTGGGATTGTCATGCCCCGCGCGTTTGCCCGCCCCGCTTCGAGATCGCCGAGCGGACTTGCACGATCAAGGAAATCGCAACGATTGTCAATTGGAGGGGAGCTCTCCGCGTTCATTAAGGACCGCTTCGAGGTCAAAGTCGCGTGCATCAGGTACACGTGCAGACCGGGACGCTACCCATTGGCTTGCTGCTCTCAGAGAACGAACTGAAAGAATTGTGCGCTTGGCGCGACCATCGGATCAATGAGGGAGCCAAGCAGCAAGACTATCTGCTCGCGATTCCGCGGGAGCGCATGCCGCAAACCCCGAAATCTTTCTTTGATGAAATCAACCTGCACCTTAGAAAGGCGACCGGAGGATCAGGTCGCTCTGGCGGTTGCCACCTGCATCACCTTCGCCACTCCGCGCATAGCTGGATTTTTGGAGCCCTGGCATCGAGTTCTGATGCGGCACTTTTCCCGGACCTTCCAGAGACGAACAGTTGGCTATGTAAGGCCCGATCCGGGACCTTTCGACTTGCCCTCTACGGTCACGAAATCCCTCAGACGCGCAAGGCCGCATTCGCACAGGCGAGGATGGCAGGACATGCCGGCTTTGACGTAACCGCTGGCAGCTACATCCATGTGTTTCCCTGGCTTCTGGCAGCAGCCCTGGAGAAATCAGGCAGGATGGCGCCAGATCAGGAGGTCGTGGAGCTCGCTGCCCGCGTCCCAAAGTCGAGTCTGAAACGGTGGATAAGAGAGGGCGACTTTCACAGCGTGCCTGTGCGGCTCTATGTCAATGACCACGCCCACGGACTAGTGCTCGAAGCGGAACAGGAAGAGGACGGAGCGGAAGTTGACTGGGCAATCGACGCCTGGAGGCACTTACTGCGGCACTTGTTGTCGGACACAAAGCACCTGCAGGATCCGGTCTTGACTGGCCGGGTTGAAAGGGCCAAATACCTTCTGCGCCAGCGGTCGAGTGGTGGCGCGTACCGGCACGAGATGGAAAAATGGACGCCGGACCTATCAAAAAGCAAAGAAAAGGTACGCCTTCCATGCCCGTTGAGACCACCGCATGCAAGGAATATTGACCCCACCGTTCTGCGCCGGGCCATCGAAAGTATGAGCCGGACGAATCCCGCGTCGGTGAGATCCGCGAGTGGAATCTTTGCCCACCTTGCGGAGAGAGGGGCGTGGGTGCGATTTGACAGCATCGCACATTCGGCGGAGTGCGATCGCTTCCTCGAATTTCTTCTCGAGCTCAATATCGGCGGGAAGCAGATTGAATTGATTTCGGGCGATTCGAGTCGTGATTCCGCAATCATCAGGGAATGGAGCCGCGTTCGCACGATCAGAGAAAGAGCACTGGTGATCAAGCCCTCAGGCGACCAATCCAGGAACTTCCCACTGAAGACGGCCCTCTACGTCCGTCCGAAGTTCGGATCACGTTGTAAAGTGGTCGATGTCAATCCGGCAGGGTACAGGTTTGCCATGGAGATGGCGTTCGTCGCGTTTGGCAAAATTCAGGAGTCTGAGCCTCGGTGATGCCAAGGCCGTAGCCGCATCCAGTTCACGGCAACCCTGTTTTTTGCTAGGGTGGCAAAAGAGTACAGGATTTTGCTACCCTGGCAACCGGTGCCGAGATGATCGCTCCTAGATGTAGCAAAATTCCTGACCGCCCAGCAGAATTCTCTATTAACAAGCTTAGAATCAGACGATTACGAGGATTGCGCGTGCGTCCTGGAGTGTCGGCATCCCCCTTATAAACGCCCGCCACCGGCACAGTTGGTAATCATGCAGTATCTCGCCCCAAAAGGAGAAAACAAAAGCAAAAGCAAAAGCAAGAACAAGAACAAGAACAAGAACAAGAACAAAAGCATTCACATCTCTACCGCAACCCAACTGGGGCAACAGGCCTCTTTACCCTTAAACCGCCTTCGCTATATCTACAATCAGCGATTGAAAACGCCAATGCATAAAAATGACACCTGTCAAATGAAGCCGGCATTTCGGCGCTGTGTTCCAAACCAGCTTCTCTCCAGCAATACGAACGGTGACGAGCCGCTCGCATTTGGTTCGCTTTCAGACGTTCGTCACTATGCCAAAAGCCAAAGGAGGTCAATAACCGCGTTGGCCTTCAACCTACAGCTGATGCGAAATAACAATGCCACATTCCGTTGGCAGTCTTTCCGATTTTCCGGTGACGGAGCCCGTCACGACGATTGCTGACCTTTTACCGCAGAGCGTCCTTCGGTATAGCCTTGTCCACAGGAAAATCTGCTCTTTTCAACTTTCTCTGTGCCGGGTGGCAAAACATGATTCGGCGAGCATTGTCCTTCTTCGTCCTGCTTCAGTTTGTGGCTGGTTCTGTGGCCCAACGAAGCCCAATGCATGAGGGGCCGGCCGGGGCTTTCACTTCGGCGGCACTCGTTAACGAAGGTGACGCCAAAGGCACTCTCGAAAAGGACGACATACGCGTGGCGTTGCCGCTGAGCGCGCCGGCCAGGCCGGGAATCAAAGTTGTGCTGTGGCTCGAATCTCCGAAGGGCGTGCGGAGCGGTGAGACGGTTGCGGGCATGAGCGCAGATGGAAGGTTTGCGTCCGCCGTGCTTTCTTGGCCGAAGAATGCAAAGGGCAAGCCTGAAGGAGATATTGGCTGGTATCGAGTAGGTTGTCGGGTGGAAGGGAACGATGCAAGCGCTGCCTCCGGGGTCCTCGCCGTCGGCGCCATCGCAACCAATCTGATGGAGTTGAGACTCGCCTATCCAAAGCTGGTGATGCAGGGCCGCATAATCAGCGCACGGGTCATTGCTGTCAATCCAGTCACCAGCAAGTTGCTCGCGGGCGTGCGACTGAAGGCTACGCTAGCGGGCGACGAGGATAGCAAGAAGAGTTCAGCGCAGACACGAACCTCCGTGACAGGACGCAACGGAGAAGCAATTATGAGCTTCTCTTCGAGCGGCGGCCCGGGCGACACACTAGACCTGACAGTGGAGGGTAGCCGATGTTCAGATCTCTCGTTCGCTTAAAACGCAACGGCATAAATTCCAGATCCGAAAACCTACGACGAATGCTGAAAATAATCCCGGATGTGGCGGAACATTTCAGCTCAATTGAGATGGCGCTCTCAAGACTCTGATTCTTCCTGTGAGCCCGGAGTTTCCAACATCAAACTCCATTCGTGGAGTTTTTGCTGCAAGACAACCTTCGGGATCAGCCGTGTTTCATACTGAGCGACAAGCGCTGGCGAAATGTGGCGGCTCATGGCATATTCCACAACCTCATCGTCCTTGGTGCGGCAGAGCAGAACGCCAATGCTGGGGTTTTCATGCGGGCGCTTGCGATCCCGGTCAAGCGCTTCCAGATAGAAGGACAGCTTGCCAAGATGCTCGGGCTCAAAGCGCCCGGATTTCAATTCGAATGCGACTAGGCACTGCAGGTCGCGGTGGTAGAAGAGCAGATCGAGTTCAAAATCCTGGTTGCCCACCTGAACACGCACCTTCTCGCCAACAAAAGCAAAGCCGTCGCCCAGTTCCATGAGGAACTTGCGTAGGTTGTGCAGCAGACCGGCCTGCAACTCGGCCTCTTTGTGGCGTTCCGGCAGGTCGAGAAAATCAAGCAAATAGCTGTCCTTGAAAATGCTGGTCGCATCCTGGGGCAAATCTCGCACCGCTGGCGCGAGTTTCTTGCTTGCCAGGGCGGTGCGCTCGAAGGCCGCCGTCTCGATCTGACGGGCCAACTCTCGCTTGCTCCATCGCGCTTTCACAGCTGACTTCAGGTAGAATTCGCGCTCTTCCAGCCGCTTGCTTTGCCCGAGAACCAGCAGATTGTGCGTCCACGGCAAAACTCGCACCAGTGGTGCGAGTTTTGGGCTATCGGCGTAAACC